>Ga0157370_10000472_pt1 | contig 50203 bp, 42 predicted proteins | sample C35metaG_FD_113463 | JGI IMG/M metagenome (GOLD analysis project Ga0157370, IMG submission 113463) | Corn rhizosphere microbial communities from Kellogg Biological Station, Michigan, USA - C3-5 metaG | ecosystem: Host-associated > Plants > Roots > Rhizosphere > Soil | place: USA: Michigan...
AAAAGGAACGTGATGGATATTGATGATTTATCCATCATATTGTCGTCTTTCCTAAGAAACAACCCATACTCAAATTGCATAATTGATCTAGTATACCCTAGGTCATATACTATGGAGGAAATTGTTGAATCATTCGAATCATATTTCTCCAAAAAATTTATTAGAGAGGAAACGTCAAAAGATATTTTTGCTCATTTTAATGCAAATCTGGAAATTTCCAATCTCTTATTTGAAGAAGTGGATCTGCCAAGCTCAAACTACCTTGAAAAGCTTTTAAATAAATATTACTCAGTTTAGATATGACTATTCTATATCTTGTAGATCAATCTAATTTTGTAAGCGGTGCCGGAATTCATACCTATGTGATGGATTTGTATGAAGCAATGAAACAATCCAAATCAAATGTATTCATCTTGGTAATAGGTGAAGAGCATAAGACTAATAACTTATACATAAATACTGATTTTACTGTTTTGAATAAATCTGACAAAGATCTTTTTAAAAAATTCAACCATCTGGTAGATGAAAAACAAATAGATATTTTTCACTTTCACAGCATCTTCGACTTTAAATTTCAGAAAAAAATAGTTTCAAAAATAAAATCTTTAAGAAAACGAGTTGTACTAACCATTCATAATAACACATTATTATGCTATAAAGGAACAATGGCCTATAAAAACAAACGTTTTTGTAAAGATAATTCCTCATTAAATAGATGTAACGCTTGTTTATCAGATCGTCACAAATTTGGATCGGCCATTTATCTAATCAATATTATAAACCGATTTCTACGAATTTCAGCATCTAATAAATTCAACTATTTTGAATTGCTACAAAATTTTTCAGATCAGACTAAATACTTTCTTAGTCAAATGGATTCTATTGTGGTTCTTGACAACTGGGTATTAGAGTATCTCTCGCTTAGCTCAGATATAAAATCAAAAACTGTCTGCATTCCTCAATCAGTTAAGCTGCCTCTAGTTTCAAAAGACGGCAACAGTACTAATAAAACACTTGGAAAAAAACTAGTTTATTTAGGAAGAACTGATTTAACTAAAGGTCTTTTACTTCTGATTAAGGCAATGAAAAACATAGTTGGGATTAGTCTTGATTGTTATATTGATGTAACTGATGAAAAATACTTTAACAAAATAACGAAGGAAGTGGAAGAAAATAAATTAAATGTTAAGTTTTTCCCCTTGTTAGACCACAGCGTTTTGTTCGAACGACTCCTCAAATATGATCTGCTATGCATGCCTACGTTCTCTGAAATGTCTCCGTTACTTTCATTAGAAGCCTTAAGTATCAAACTACCTGTTCTGGCAAGTGATCATCCGTCTTTTTTATCACAAGCTAAGTTTAACAAAGGAATTTTTACATTCAAAAACGGCAGCACTAAATCGTTGCACAACAAAATTAAAGAGTTATCAAGTAGTAAATCAGAAGATGTAGAATTTAACTCTCTCTATGAAGATAATATTATTAAATATAACAATCTATATAATTCACTATTGGAATTATGACGGGAAGAGTCTTTTGTACAAGCATCACCTCTAATTATCTAGGTTTTATAGGCCCTTTGAGAGAGAGTCTGACAAAAAGCGGGAATATTGAGGAATTAATTGTCCTAATAGCTGATTTTGATATTAGTTCTATTGGTAAAGGTTTTAATGGAATTCAATTCATTTCTCTTAAAGAAATTAATAATCCACTCGTTGCCGATATGGCTATATATTTTAGTCCAGGAGAACTTGCTAATGCATTAAAGCCCTTCTGTATAGAATACGTTCTAAATAAAACAGCAGTTGATCAATTAATCTATATTGATTGTGATCTGTTTTTTATAAACAAATTGCCCGATCTCTTTGCAACAGCAGAGATGTCTAATAAGAAAATAATTTTTACGCCTCATATTACCAAGGCACTTTCAATGCTTGATAGAATACCTAAAGAAATAGATATTGTTGATATGGGTATATTGAATGGTGGATTTATAGCGGTAAAAAAAGATCCTGATACATTTGAAATCTTGCAGTGGATGAAAGAACGCTTTGCATATTTTGGTTTTGATGATAGAAAAAATGGATATTTTTTAGATCAAAAATTACTCCCGCTGTTAATTACGCTATTCCCTTCGAAATTGGGCATTGATTTTAGCGAAAATTTGAACATCGCATTTTGGAATGCGCACGAAAGGAATGTTTATGAGAAAGATAATACCTATTGGATAGATAACAAGCCCGTAATTTTTTTCCATATGAGCGGCGTAAAAATTAATGGTAAGAATAATGAAATTTGTCAGTATTTATCTGAATTTGAAAACCAAACTCTTATTTCCCGAAGTCCATGGCTGCTAGGTGTACTAGTTAGATATAGATCATTAATCGATGTCTTTTCTACTGAAATTACGAACTGGCCGTATAAATTTGTTTCCTACAACAATATTACGTTGTTTCCAGCTATTAGACGATTCTATTTCAAAAATCGAAAAATGAATAAATATGCGGTACCGGAAGCCAAGTTAATAATGATACACAAACTGAAACTGCTGAACCGCTATATCAGAAAAACACTTAAAATTAGTTAAACGATTTCTTATTAATTCAAATAATTCTTTGACTTTAAACATTTTTTATCAAGAACCAGACCCCGACAGATGGTTCAAATATGATCGGTATCTACGAAAAATCATAAGAAAAATCGTCCGGGGCAAACAACTCCCGGGGGGGCAAATGATGGTCGCAATAAATCTTTTAAAGGGTTTGGATAAATTAGGTGTGAAATATCGATTTAACGATTTTCAATACGCACGAAAAAATCCTGAAGAATTAATATGTGTTATTGGAAAAACACAATTAATTTTAGATAAAAAATTTAAAAACCCAATAATTTTTGGCGCCTCCGTATTCTCGCATCCGATCGAATATCCAGAATTTCTTGCGAAGAATACGAACATAAAAAAGATCTTGGTACCAGGCCCCTGGATGAAAAAGATGTTTGATATATACTATAAAAAAGATGTCACTATATCTTGGCCGGTAGGCATTGATACCGAGAAATGGTCGCCATCATTAAAATTAAAAAGCCAGCTTATTGATTTTTTGGTTTACGATAAAATAAGATGGCAACACGATGATTACGAACAAAAACTACTGATCCCTATTTTAAGTTATTTAGAAGATAAAAACTACTCTTATGAGATAATAAAATATGGAAACTATAGGTCTGAAGATTTAGTAGCTAAAATCGGAATCTCCAAATCGGTAATTTTTTTATGTGAACATGAAACACAAGGACTTGCATATCAACAGATCTTATCAACTGATACACCTATATTTGCTTGGGATAGAGGTGGATATTGGCAAGATCCCGATCATTTTCCGCATCAAGTTAAATTCGATGAAGATGTCAGTTCTGTCCCATACTGGGATGAGCGTTGTGGCATGAAGTTTCGAGACTTAAGTGAGTTTAAAACACTTATTACAAAATTTGTTGAAGAGCAAAAGTCTATGAATTTTTCTCCGAGAAAATATATTTTAGAAAACCTTACTTTAGAAAAATGTGCACAACGGTACTGTGAAATTGTAAGTAGTCTTTTGAAATCAAGTCATAAAAATCTTCATCTATAACTCATGAGTAAACTACTAATTAATTCAAGAGTTAAGATTTTCATACCATCCAATTTAATCCAGACCCCTAGGGCATACAATTTAGTTAACTATCTATCACCTAAAGTAGACAAGATTCATATCGTTTCCAGTGTAGTCGCTAATAATGTTGGTTCCATCGATTTTTCCTCGAATGTTACGGTTCACTACCTCTTCGATTTAAGAACAAGAAATTTCCAATCATACATAGTTAAAATTCGCTTTAAAATCGCGAGGATTTTACTAGCCACTCTTGGTATAGAAACTCATTGGGCCTTAGGGTATGGAGTAAAGGAATTCCTCAAAGCAACAAAAAATATTGAAGATGAGACCATATTCTGCTTCAAAGAAATTGGGTTGTTAATTGGAAATGAGCTAATTAAAAAAAACAAAAAAGTAATTTTTGATATAGAGGATTGGTATTCTAAAGATCTTCTTGAAAAAGATCGGAAATACAGACCCTTGAAAGTGTTAAAAGCTCTTGAAAAAAAGGCAATCCGATATAGCAACATTATGGTCCCTAGTATACAAATGAAGCTCGAACTTGAGAAAGCCTATGGGATGGGTAATTTTTTCATTTATTACAACTCCTTTAAGCAAACAGAATCAGTCAGTAATACAGATAATCCTACAGATAAGATTAAATTGATCTGGTTCTCACAAATGGTTTCTTTTGGTAGAGGATTAGAGGAATTTTTACAAACCTTATCAAGTCTGTCTGTCTCCGTTCATATCGATTTGATTGGCCGTATAGATCCTGAATTCGAGGACTTTCTTATAGGGAAATTTAAAGATTTCCGCCACAATCATTCTTTTATGCTCCATGGATTTGTAGAAGAGGAACAATTGAACAATTTTATTCAAAATGCCCATTTTGGGTTAGGGCTAGAGATCACCAAGATCCCTTCAAGAGATTTAACAATAACATATAAGTGTTTTCGATACCTAATTAATAATAAGCCGTTAATCTTATCAAATACTAGAGGACAAAAAGAATTTGCAAAACTTACATCGAACTTGTATCCGATACTGGATTTTAATACCGGAGAAGAAATCAAAACGTCAGGAGAAAAATTAAATAAATTTTTTTTAGAAATTATGCGTGATAAAAATTATAGTAATCTAGTGAGAAGAACTGAACAAATTTCGAAGAATTTTGACATCGATTTATTGCTGAATCAATTAATAAGAACAAATTAATACAAATGTCCAAAGAAAGAAAAGTTACTGTTAGTTGTGCTACTAAATTTCACTCTGATTATATGGCATTTCAATTAAATAAATATAATTTACTCGAAAGGATATATACTGCACATCCACGAAACAGATATTTAAATAGAGTCGAATTACCTCTTAAAAAGGTATCATTTCTTCCTCCGATATTTGTTTCAACTTTTATACTCAACAAGTTAGGTGTTTTTTTTAAGAGGATCGCAAAATGCTTAGATTATAGCTTGCCTATATATTTCGACTGGATAGTAGCAAGAAAAATAAAAAAGACGGACATTTTGATAGTTTGGGCTTGGACCGCATTGAGGACTATACAAAAAACAAAAAAGCAAAATGGGACTGTTATTTTGGAAGAATGTGGATCGTGTAACAAGTTCCAGAACGAAATATTAGCAGAAGAGTACAAGAATTTAAATCTAAAGGCTAAAACTTTCACACCTCAAAAGATAGTATCTAGAGAATTAGAAGAAGCCTCGTTAGCTGATTACATCCTATGCCCCTCAAACTATGTTGCAAATTCATTTATAATGAATGGTTTTCCAAAAGAAAAATGCGTTATTATTCCATATGGAGTAAATCTGGATTTATTTAAACCCTCTTACAAAAAAAATATATCATTTAATATCATAACGGTTGGTACAATAGGAGTTCGAAAAGGCCACATATATTTATTCAAAGCTTTGGAATTATTGAACAGAGGTTATCGCATAAATTGCACCTTAATTGGCAAAGTTGAAGATGATTTCAAACCTATCTTTGAAAACTACAAACATTTATTTACTCATATTGAACAGGTTCCTCATCATGACATTGCGAACTGTTATAATCAAGCATCTGTATTTGTATTTCCCAGTTTAGATGAGGGCATGGCATATGTTCAGTTAGAGGCAATGGCTTGTGGTTTGCCTGTTATTTGTACTCCTAATTCTGGTGGTGACTCTGTTATAGACGATGGTGTTGATGGATTTATTGTACCAATCAGAGATTACGAATCTCTAGCCAAGAAAATTGAATTTTTATATCGGAACCAGGAATTACTCACCCAAATGGGAAATAATGCCCATAGAAAGGCGTTGGAGTTTACTTGGGATGCCTACGGAAAGAAATTAACTAATTTTATTAAGTCGCTGCCACCTAAATAGTTGAAAATATCCTTGACAAATCATACAGCATACACAAAATTAGGCGGCCTGGAAGCATTGAGGGGCTTTGCAGCTATTTATGTATTAATCCATCACGCACGCTGGTTTTTGTGGGCTGGTTATACGAATGGATATTTGAAACAGCCTGGTTCATTTAATCTTTTTAATAAAGCCTTGGTTTATTTCTTTTCCCTGTTCATTTATGGGCATGAGGCGGTAATTTTCTTCTTCGTATTGTCTGGCTTTGCTATACATTTGAAATATTCAATAAGTATAAAGCAAAATGGAAATGAATTCAGCTTGAAAAATTATCTAATAAGAAGATCAAAAAGAATATATCCTCCGTTGATATTCGCTCTTATATTTACTTATTTAGTCGATAGTCTAGGTAAAAGTTTCGACTTTCCTATATATGGTAACCAAACACCATTTCCCACGGTAAAAGATAATTTCAGTTTTATTACTTTGATCGGAAGTCTTATTTTTTTAACGAATACATACGTAGAATCTTGGGGAAGCAACTTTGCGCTTTGGTCGTTGAAATTTGAATGGTGGTTTTATATGTTTTACCCAATATTTTTATACCTAACCAAAAAATCTTTTCTTTTTGCTTTTATTTTGATGACAGGACTCTACATTCTTAGTTTCCAAGCCTGGATTTGGCAAAACCAACTACTACGTGAGATATTCTCTTATATGATTATCTGGTGGTTTGGGGTGATTTTGGCTGATCTTTATACTGGCAGACTAAATATGAATCTAAAGTTTTTTATCCCACTAGTTTTAATCATCCCTACACTTGTTTTTTTTGGTAGCAAACTGGAGCAACAATTGCGTGATACCTTATGGGGAATAGGTTTTTTTGCCTTTTTAGCTTTGTTCTTACACCTTATTAAACATAATCTGCTTCCTACATTTGTTAACAAGCTTAGTTTTCTTGGCTCCTTCTCATATACACTATACATCATTCATTCACCAATTTTAGTGTTCATGAGCGGGTACCTATTGAAAGAAAATCATAGTTTACCTCTTACATTTGGCTATGTATTTCTAGGCATAGTCTTATCTGTGGCAATTGCATGGGTAATCCATTTAATTGTTGAAAAACCGATTACATTTAGGAAAATAAGTTGAAAAAACTTTTAATCATTTCCCCATACTTCGCTCCGGTTAATGCTGCCGATAGCCATCGTGTTAGAATGAGCTTACCATATTTTAAGCAGTTCGGTTGGCAACCGGAAGTCGTGACTGTTGATCACAACTATTCAGATTTAGCGGAAGATCCATTACTGATTCAGAGTATTCCAAGTGATGCAGTGATTCATAAGGTATCTGCATTTCCAAAAAAGATAACGTCTAAGTTTGGATTAGGTAGCATTGCGTTACGCTCTTTATGGTTTTACTTTAAATACGTTGATAACTTACTCGCAAACGAGCAGTTCGATTTGATTTATTTTTCAACCACTCAATTTCCTGTGTGTATTTTAGGTAGATATTGGAGAAAAAAATTTCGTATCCCATATGTAATTGATATGCAAGACCCTTGGCACTCTACTTATTATGAAAACAAGCCAAAAGCGGATAAACCTACCAAATACTGGTTTTCTTATCATCTGGATAAATACCTTGAACCAGTTGCTATGAAAAAAGTAAATGGTTTAATTGCGGTAAATGAAACATATATCAATCAGCTAAAAACTAGATATCCTATAATAAAAGACATACCTACATCGACCATAAAGTTTAGTTACTCTTCGATTGATTTTGAAATTGCTAAAACAAATAAACAAAATTTCAAATCATATTTTAATAAAAATGATAAAATCAAGATTTGCTACATCGGTGCTGTTGGAACAATTATGAAAGAAAGTGTTCAAAAAATTTTATTATCGTTAAAGAATTTCACTCTAGAAAATAACAGTTATCAGAATAAGATAGAATTATACTTTTTGGGAACAAGTTATGCACCATGCGGACAAGGGGCAGCAAGCATATTACCATTAGCTGAGAAGTTGGAAGTTTCTGAATATATCATTGAGTATACCCAAAGATTAAGTTATTACAACGCAATTGATCATATGATGAATAGTGATGCATTGCTAATTATTGGTTCGGATAGTCCTGACTATATAGGATCTAAGATTTATAATACATTGGCAACTAACAAGCCGATTTTCTCTTTGTTGCATCAAGATAGTCCAGCTATTCCTATTCTAAAAAAATGCGCCTCTGTGTCTTGTAATTATCTACAATCATCTCAAGATGAGCTCGATTATAAATTTGATAAGTTTATAACTGAAATTTATCAGCAGCAACCTATAAATGAAAACATATTTAATGCCTTAAATATGACGAGGACGCAATGTGAACTTTTCAATAGTATCATAGATAATTGAAATCCCTCGCCATTATCGTTACCCATCCTATTCAATACTACGTTCCGGTTTATCAGCAATTGGCTAAAGTCTGCAATTTAAAAGTTTTCTACACCTGGGGAGCGCAAGGAGCGGCAACAAAAGATGATCCCGATTTTCAAAAAACCGTCTCCTGGGATATCCCTTTATTAAATGGCTATCCGTACGAATTTGTTGAAAACAAAGCAAAAGATCCCGGCTCACACCACTTTAAAGGAATCGTAAATCCAGGTTTGATCAACCTAATAAAAGACTTTCATCCAGATGCTATTCTAATTTATGGCTGGGCATATCAAAGTCACCTGGCCGTGATGAGGTATTTTAAAGGAAAAACGCCCATATGGTTTAGAGGAGATTCAACTTTACTGGATCAAACAGGAACGTTGCGCAGGATTTCACGAAAGCTATTGTTAACCTGGGTATATCGACATGTAGATTTGGCTTTTTATGTTGGAAAAGCCAACAAAGCCTATTTTAAAGCATTCGGAGTAACAGAAAAACAACTGATATTTGCGCCGCATGCCATAGAGAATGAAAGATTTTCGTCAGATCGATCTACCGAAGCCATAAAATTAAGACATTACTTAGGCATTTCAGTGAACGATACTTTAATTCTGTTTGCCGGAAAATTGGAAGAAAAAAAAGATCCGCTGTTATTGTTAGAAGCCTTTAAAGCGATAGATCGAAAAACAATCAACGATCAACGAACAACGACAAACGACCAACCATCAACGATCAACGATCAACGCTTAACTAACATCGATCAACAACGAGAAACGAAAAACGATCAACGAACAACGCTAAAGACTCACCTCTTATTCGTAGGAAACGGCGCGCTCGAAGAATCACTCAAAATCCACGCCAGCCAGCAACAGGGTAACGTTCATTTCCTTGACTTCCAAAATCAAAGTCGAATGCCAGTAATTTATCAGGCCTGCAATTTATTCTGTTTACCTTCACGAGGCCCGGGAGAAACCTGGGGATTGGCCGTTAATGAAGCAATGGCTGCAGGGAAAGCTATTCTGGCATCGCATCTAGTAGGCTGTGCAGAAAATTTAATTCTGAAAGGAATGAACGGTGAAATTTTTAAATCCGGAGATTTGGAAGACTTAAAAAACAAGCTTCGAAATTTAATAGAAAAGCCGCAACAATTGGTAGAGATGGGAATGGCAAGTAAAAAAATAATAGAGAAATGGTCTATTAACGAACAAGTGGGAACCATTGCAAAAAAACTAAATGAAGGGCACTAAACACATTTATTATCTGCTTTTATACTTACCCTACCTCATCAGTGTAGCCTTTCGGTCTCTGCCGCATAGCGCTTACCTAATTGCATGGATGGGGTCATTCTTTATTTTCTTTGTCTGCTTCAAAGGCATTATAAAAAAACTGCCCGATGACTTGCCACTATTTGAACAGCTATTAAGACCTATATTTTTTCTCCAAATTGTATTTGCGGGTTACATGGCTTGTACTTCTATCTTTTTTTATGCAAATACCTTGGGATATGAGTATTTCAGCTTTGTCGGGAACAAAAGTTTTATATCAGGAGACATTTATAAATCAATTGCCCTTTGTCAACGTTACTATGTACTGGGCCATGCTGCACTCACCCACGGATTACTTGCAGCAATGCGTGAGCCACAAGAAAAAAAATATCAGATTTATGCACCATCCATGAGTAACTTATTACTCGGCATTTCAGTGGTATGCTTACCTATCGGCTATTTATTTTCAAAGGTTGGAAGCCTGAACCAGTTTAGTATTCAATTAAACGGGTTAAGTTTTGTTGCAGGAACCATTGCCCTTGCATTTGCCATTCGAGAAAACAAGCGGGTTAACCTTTGGGCATCCGCCGGATTATTTGGATTAAATATACTTTCCGCTTTAAACTCTGGCTTTAAAGAGCCGATTATAATCTGTGCATTGCTATTAGGAATCTTTCTGCTCCCGGTTTACGGCAAAAAAGTATTACCCATACTCTTTTCTGTTTTGCTGGTGCTATTTTTTACCCTTCCAACTTTTATCGGAAATTTCAGGCAAATCCAATCTGAAGGAGTTGATGCCTCAACTGCCAGAGATAAAAGTATTGATCGGATTATAAATAATGATCATCTGACAGCAGATCTGCAAGAGGATAACTGGGCATTTCTAACCGGCCGTTTATCAGAAATCAGTATGTTTATCAAGTATACAGAATCCACACCTTATTTTATCCCCTATTACAAAACCAGCTTATTTACCACTTCGTTGCAAACCGTTGTACCGCGTTTCTTTTGGCCAAACAAGCCCAATATCGAACAAATGGTAATGGATCGGGTTTATGCAGCCAGGGTGGTTGATCAGCAAACTGCAGTATCGGCAAAACCCGCATTTATTGTTGATTGTTACCTTTCTTATGGTGGGATTGGAATTTGGATCGGTTTATTCCTTTACGGCTTTATTGCGCAACACCTGGCAGCAATGGCAGAAAGAATGTTCGCAGGCTATTTTATGGGTACAGCAGTAGTGTTTGCAGGTTTATTTCAGATCTTGTGGCGCGGAAATAGTTTTGAATTTTTGGTGAATGCTGTCTTTTGGAGTCTGATTACCATGTTCATTATTCAAAAGATCTTTATAGCCAGGGGAATTCTTTACAAAGTTAATTAGCCGATTGAAAATCCTCCACATTACCGCATCTTATAAGCCCGCTTACATTTACGGTGGTCCCATACAAAGTGTAAGTAAACTTTGTGAAGCAATTGCTGCAGAAGCGCAACAAAACCGAATAGATATAGCGGTTTTCACCACAACTGCCAATGGCATAACCGAACTTAATGTAGACACCAGTAAAGCACAAGAAGTTGACGGTGTTCATGTCTCTTATTTTAAACGATGGACAAAAGACCACAGTCATTTCGCTCCGGGATTGCTCTTGCAGTTGCGAAAAGTGCTTCGCGCTGAACGGAATAATCAAAAAATCGTTGTGCATATTCATGCCTGGTGGAATCTCGTTTCTATTCTCAGCTGCCTCATTGCAAAATGGTATAGCGTCCCGGTACTGCTTTCGCCCAGAGGGATGCTTACCAGCTACAGCCAAAACAACCGTCACGCGTTCTTCAAAAGCCTGATTCACAAAGCAGTGGGGAAGCGACTTTTGAAATACTGCCACATCCATGCCACTAGCCAACAGGAAGTAAGAGACATTAATCTTATTTTCACGCCAAGAACCATATCCGTGATACCAAATTTGGTTCAGACTTCGCAGAGACTTTCAGGTTATACCAATTTAGATTCAGCGAACGAACCAAATCTTTTTCGCATAATTTTCTTATCCCGTATAGAGGAAAAGAAGGGATTGGAACTTCTTTTCGAGGCATTGGCGCATCTTACCATACCCTGGACATTAATCATTGCCGGATCTGGAGAAGAAAAGTATGTTGCAGGCCTGCAACAGAAAGCAATACAACTGAAACTGGATCGTCAGCTAAAATGGATTGGTCAGGTTTCCAACCAGGATAAATTTACCCTGTTGGCAAAGCACGATTTACTGGTACTCACCTCGCATAATGAAAACTTTGCAAATGTGGTGATAGAGAGCCTGAGCCTGGGTACCCCAGTACTCATTTCCGATCAGGTTGGCCTTTCTGATTATGTGCAGGAAAAGGATTTGGGCTGGGTTACATCATTAGATCCGGCAGATATTCAAAAATCGTTATCCAGCGCAGCTGATGATCATAACAAAAGAAATTTCATCCGCCAGGAAGCACCAATAATTATAAAGAACGATTTTAACGATACCCATCTCGTGCGAAAATATTTAAACCTATACCAAAACATCACCAATTGAGAAGTCCGATCGCTGTAATTATCCTAACATTTAATGAGGAAAATAATATTATCGACTGCCTGGAAAGCGTAAAAGACTTTGCTGCAGAAATCTTCATCGTGGATTCTGGCTCAACAGATCGAACCCTGGAAATCATCTCGAACTATCCGGTGCAGGTTTTTCAACATCCTTTCGAAAATTATAGTCAGCAACGCAATTGGGCACTTCAAAATCTACCCATAACAACAGAGTGGGTGATAAACCTCGATGCAGACCAGCGACTAACGGAAGAATTTAAAACCGAAGTTAACCAATACCTTACCAGTGGAAAATTAGCAAACATCAACGGCTTTCTTGCCAGTAGGAAAACCATATTTATGGGCAAATGGATTAAATATGGTGGCCACTACCCTACATATCATGCCATGGCGTTTAGATTAGGTAAAGGCATGTGTGAACAAAAACTCTATGACCAGCATTATTTAGTTGAAGGAGAGACAATTAAACTGAAGGGCGATGTAATTGATCTGATTACTGAATCATTAAGCACATTTACCCAACGGCACGACAAATGGTCGACCCTGGAATCTGTTCAACAGTTTAGTAATGCCAATTCTTCAACAGTAACAATCTCTGGCAAACTCAAAGGAGATTCCATGCAGCGCAGGCGGTATTTTAAAAATCTCTATGAAAAACTTCCACTGTTTGTAAGGCCGGTACTCTATTTTATAGTGAGGTATTTCTTTCGCCTGGGCTTTTTAGATGGAACCCGGGGTTTGATCTTTCACTTTCTGCAGTGCTTCTGGTTTCGATTCTTAATTGATGCCAAAATTTATGAACTTCGTAAACTAAAAAATAAATAAAACAGCAAACATGACCGATACTACCGTTAAAGAAGCCAAAAAAAAAGCCGACAGGAAAGCCATCAAGTTCATTGTGGCATTATTTGTTCTTTACGTCCTTTTCAGTCAGGGCAATTTATTTATGTATAGCGTAATGACGCCGACGGGCCGCTTTTATAATCCATATATTGCTGATCATTTTGACTATATCCAAGGATTGAAAACTGCGCTGATTACACCTGCAGTGTGGATTATTAAACTATTTGGATTTTATGCCATTCATAATGAAATGGATGTAATGGTAGTGAATGGCCCATATCTTCGAATCAATTATTCTTGCCTGGGTTTAGGGGTGATGAGTTTCTTAGCGGCTTTCGTCCTTGCTTTTCCGGCATCCTGGAAATCTACCATTAAGATGTTAATCATCGGTCTGATCGTCATCTATATTCTTAATATATGTAGAATTGCCGGGCTTGGCTTGCTATTCGGATATTTTCAAAGCCAACGCAATTATTTCGATTATCACCACGAAATCTTCAATGTAATCATCTATATCATCATATTTGCGATGCTTTATATTTGGATCAGGAAGAAAACGAAGAAGGACGTTAGAGAGGTAGAAAGGTTAGAGGGGGAAAGAGGGTTAGATGGGTTAGGAGGTTAGAGGTTAGCAGGGTGCAGAAATTACATGGTAAAAATTCCATTATTGGTTTAAGCTCAACTGTTGCTGTCTCTTTTAAATTCGACAATTAGGCTTTTAGCTTTGGCCTTTCAGCTTTTGGCTAAATAGAGGGTTATGGGGTTAGAAAGGTTAGCGGGTTAGCAAAACGCAGAAAATACTTGGTAAAAAAATTTGTTATTGCGTTTAAGCTAAAATGTTAGTATTTCTTTTAAACTCGACGATTAGGCTTTCAACTTTAGCCTTTCAGCTTTTGGCTAAATAAAGGGGTTATGGGGTTAGAGTGGTTAGAGGTTAGCAGGGTGCAGAAAATGCATGGTGAAAAATTTGTTTAGTTTAAGCTCAAATGTTAGTGTTTCTTTTAACTCGACGATTAGGCTTTAGCTTTTGGCTAAATAAAGCGGTTAGAGGGTTAGAATGGTTAGAGGTTAGCAGGGTGCAGAAGGATGCGTAGTAAAAAATTGCATTATTGCGTTTAAGCTTTATACTCAAATGTTAGTGTTTCTTTTAAACTCGACGATTAAGCTTTTAGCTTTCGCCTTTTAGCTTTCAGCTTTACCCTTTCAGCTTTATTTCACTTAAATCAAAACATTTTGTTAAAAACACAGCTAAAGAAAAATTTTAATACCGGAGATTTCCAGATCGGTGCATCTGGTTTGAAACAGTTGTTATGGTATTTTACCGACGTATTTTTTTTCAGGACGAAGGTTATCCCTTTTAGTGCTGTACTGGTATTTCTGCTTCGTACATTTGGAGCCAAAGTTGGCAAAGATGTTCGCATCAAACCAGGGATTCAGGTAAAATATCCCTGGAAATTAGAAATCGGCGATTATTGCTGGCTCGCCGATTGTTATATTGAAAACCTGGATTGGGTAAGAATGGGTGAGAACTGTTGCATCTCTCAGCAAGCCATGCTCATGACCGGAAATCATAATTATAAAAATACAACCTTCGATTTAATGACTGCACCTATTGTGTTGGAAGACGGCGTGTGGATTGGTGCGAAATCAGTAGTAGGTCCGGGAATAAAACTGTATTCACATGCCGTACTAAGTTTGAGTAGTGTGGCTGTTAGCGATCTTACCGCTTATACCATTTATCAGGGGAACCCAGCGGTAAAAGTCAGGGATAGGAAAATCAGTTAAACTTTAATGCAAAAACATATATAGAGCTACTTTGTGGCTTTTTTTATGCCCTAGATTTCCGGAAAACCTAATTCATTTTTTTTCAGCATCGATACGGATCAGGCAGAAAAAGCGGGATTAATTGGCCTTATGGCTAAGGTGCCACCAATCAATCTATTTTCATCACCTCATTCTTCAAATACTGACTAATATAACCTCTAAGTTTCTTCATTAGTAAATCACACATCAAAAATATATTATGAAAGTAATTTTAATCATAAAAACAAAAAAGGACTAATTATACTTACAACAAACTGTCAAAAAAAACGTCTTACTTGACTTAATTCAACAACAAAGCAGTATCTTGCTCGTCACTATGCAGTTGTTGAACTTTCTGGTTAGCGTTACATGTTTTTTCCTTTTGTTGTTTTCCATCCACTTGCTTTTTGCAAAAAAAGGAAACAAAAGGCAAAATTTGTTGCTAGCATCTTTATTCTTTGCCCGCATTGGGCAAATCTTCACCTTGCTTGTAATAAAGTCGGGTTCAGAAAATACGCTGTCTTTAATTTTTCAACTCTTTAGTCCACTTTATTTTGCTGCGCCAGCCTGCTTTTATTTATACATAACTGGCTTTATTCATAATAGACATAGATTAACCAAAATAGAATTGCTGCATTTTCTGCCTACGCTGCTTGCCATTATACATGTAATTCCCTGGCCGGGTTCAAAGTTAAACTGGACGCTAATCGCATCCCAACTCCGCGACAATGGATATCTTTTTTTAACAGCCGAAAACGGATTGTTCCCCGCTTATTTTCAGTGTGCTGGTCGGCCGCTACTCACCGCAATTTACCTTGCCCTTTCGTGGCATGCAATTCTAAAGTTTAAAACAAACGATGATCAGGTAAGTCATGATGATTATGGTCGTAGCTGGATCATTTTTCTACTTAAAGTAGCTACCTTTTTTCAGCTTGCCGGATTAATTCCAATTGCATTGAAATTCCTGGACATCCCGCTTCATCACTCGTTCTTTATCCTCTCAAATTGCATCCTGCTATTGATTATCTTAATGTATGCGCTCCACCAGCCCCATATTCTTTATGGTTATCTGCTTGTTGCAATCAACTGGGATACAAAAAAGCCGCCAGCTGAAATGTCAGTTTCTGTTCCGGAAGAAGTTTCCGAGCCGGTTATATTGAAGACTATCGAACGCCCGAAGGTTAAAACCGATAAGCAGAAAAAACTTAATCTTTCTCCCGAACAAACTGCCAGTTATGCAATTTTGATTCAGGAGGTAATGGAAAGTGAGCAAATATATCTTCAACCTGGCCTGCAAATAATTGATCTGGCCACCAGAGTTAATATACCGGTGCACCATTGCTCGCATGTGATCAATAATTACATTGGCAAGAATTTCCGCGATTGGATTAACGGCTACAGAGTAGCATATTTTCTCCGCCAATATCCCCTGCAAAGTGATAAAATTACCATCGAAGCCATTGCGTACGAGTCTGGTTTTAAAAGTCAGGCTACTTTTTATAACGCTTTTAAAAAAGAAAAAGGCGTAATGCCCACGGTGTACTTCTCTCAGGGAACTACCAGGGGTGGAGTATAGCCTATTTCGTCTAACGGTTGAACGGTTAGAGAGAAACACCGCAGAAAAAGTAAGTTCAGAGGCGATTGCAATTAACTTTGATTACAAATTATACAGGTAAGTCTGTTTCGTACCCCTGTATAATAGTTGTCTATCGTTTCTCTCGCAATCTATCCAAAGTATGAAAGTATGCTCAAAAAATCGTTCATTTATGCAACCCTTGTTTGATTTCATGGAACAGTTTCACCCTCTGTCAGAATCATTTAAATTGCAATATATTGAAATGTGCGAGCTCATCAATGTTAAAAAAAACAAATTTATCCTCTCTCCGATTGATACTAACGACGCTGCTTTTTTCTTGTTAAAGGGCGTAATAAGGGCTTTTGTAAAAGAAGGCAAAAAAGATATAAGTACGCGCTTTGGTTTTGAAAATGAATTTATAGAAGCCATTCAATGTCCTGGTGATCCTTCTGATTATTCGATTGAATATCTGCAGGCCTTAGAAAATTGCCAACTCATCCGGATTCCTTATAAACTGATTGATTTCCTTTATTTAGAATACCCGGAATCGCACATAATAACCAGAAAGCTTTTAGAAAGCAACTACCACGCAGCATCAGAAAGATCTATTCTAGCGAGAATACCAACTGCTATGGGCAGGTATCTTAAATTTGAAAGTAATCATTCCGAAATGAACCGGATCCCACAGCGTTATCTGGCCAGCTACCTGGTAATGCGTTTAGAAACTTTAAGCAGAATGAGAAACAAGGCCGTAGATGATCGCTTGCTGAAGATGGCTTAAATATCAATTTATTTTTAATTGAAGTTCAAACCGTTTTCAATAACTACCGATGGCTAATTTTTTCCCGGAACCAAAAATATCCATAAGGCACTATCTGGATTTCACTTTGATCTGCATTATAGGTTTTTCCGGTTAAAAGATCGGTAAAAGTACCTTGAACAGGAAGCTTGAACCGTGAAGCAACAGCCCCAAAATTATGAACGGCAATAAGTTTTCCCTTTTTGCCTGCATAAGCAATAGCCAGTACAGCGTCTGCCTTTACATCAAGCACGCGCCAGTCTGCAGTGCCGATTTCCGGGGCACGCTTTCTAATGGCAACTAATTTTTTAATGAACGGAAGTAACGCCGTACTGTCTGCCAACTGTTTCGCCACATTCACTTCCTGATAGCGATAATCGCCCATCGAAATTACCGGACGAAAGGTATCTTTTGCCGTGCTAAAGCCTGAGTTTATGCTGCCATCCCACTGCATGGGGGTACGAACAGAAAGCCGCTCATTAAGCCTGAGGTCATCTCCCATCCCAATTTCTTCACCGGACCTGATTACCGGAGTACCAGGCAACGAATACAGAAGGCTGTAAGCCATTTTTAATTGCTTTGGATTATCCAACATGGGTGCCAATCTTCGCCTGATGCCCCTGTTGTAGAGCTGCATATTAGTCTCTGGTCCAAACTTTTCATATACCCGGTTGCGCTCCGCCGAAGAAAGGCGACCCAGATCAATTTCATCATGATTCCTCAGAAAATACGCCCATTGCTATGGACCAGGCTTTTGCCGGGTTTCATTCAGCGCCTTCTTCAAACTTTTTGGCACCCCATCTGCAAGGGAAAGAAACAAATATTGGTTAGCGTAGAAATTGAACATCATCTGCAACCGTTGTCCTTTGCTGCCAAAATAATCAACACTTTCTTTTGGTTCAACGTTTGCTTCGCCTAATAACAGGGTCTGCGAATCAATTGATTTTGCCCCCGTAATAATAGAGTCTAGTATACCAAACATCTTTGTAGAATAATCAGCACCCAGCTCCGGCACATCTATAATAAATGGTACTGCATCCAGCCTGAAGCCTTTAATTCCTTTTGTCGACCAATACTTTACTATTTTTATGGCTTCCCGCTGTACCGTCTTGTTCCGATAATTCAAATCTGGCTGAAAGTTGTAAAAACGATGATAATAATAACTCTTCGCTACCTCATCATACGTCCAGGTTTCGGTTTGCACCCCTTCAAATACCATCCCTTTATCGTAATCCTTCGGTTGCTCCTTTAACCAATTATATCTCGATCTAAATTCACCGGTACTATCAGATCGGGCCTGCGAAAACCATGGATGTTCTATAGAGGTATGATTGAGCACCATATCCATAATGATTTTGATATTTTTAGATTTCGCCAATACCATAAATGATTCAAAATCTGCCATCGACCCCAATCTCGGGTCAATCCCATAATAATCACTCACGTCATATCCATCATCCATATCCGGGGTTGGTTGAAAAGGAGAAAGCCAGATAACGTCCACCCCAAGCGAATCAAGATAAGGTAGCTTTTCGCTTAACCCGCGGAAATCGCCAATGCCATCACCACACTGTCTTTAAAATTGTCAACATCAACATTATAAATAATGCTGTTTCTGTACCACGCATCTGGTACAGCGGCACTTTCGGTTTTAGGATCAGTTTTACATGCGAATGAGCTAAGGGAAACAATTATAATACCGAGATAGTGAAGAAAGCATAACCGAAGTTTACAATGATAGTAATAAAGCATATTTGTGTTTATGTATTCCGTACCTGATCCAAATTTCTGATAATTCTACACTGCGTTATGGAAAATATTCCCTGACCCTGACCTGAGTAATTATTTCTTTGGCACCTGTTTTCTGGCTTAAGGTCTGGTTGACAGGTTTTTTTTAGCTTTCTTTTTGGGCAGGTGCTTCATGGAATCTGTGCGCTGCTCAATGTTTTTTAAACTATCTTTTTTTGGCCATTTATGTGCATCAGCATCATATTTTTCTGGTTTAGGAATTGATTTTCCTTTTTTGGTCGTGTCTGCTTTCTGTCGGATAACCTGCCCGGTGGGAACCTGTGCAAAAAGCCCGCTCCCGAAGAACACAACTGCAATTAAAAGATAAAAATACTTTCTCATTTTGATTGAATTAGAGATTTGCTTCCGGTAAAGGATGTGATATAGAGAACAGCCACTGGCTTTAAAGGATTAGGTGAGAAATACGGAAAATAATTGCGGATTTTACGTAAAACCACAAAACAAATAATTTAAATAACTATTAGACAGATAGTTAATAAATTAAAAAGGCTATTCCCTGTTAATCAATCTATTATGAATTTATTCAATTTGGTAGTGAGTTATCCGGGACAGGCATTGAAGAAGTACGCCCTGCACCGGGTATATCTACCCCTTTTTAGCATAACGGCTTATTTATCCAGCTAACCGGCAAACCCTCGTAAAATTTTCGGTGTTGTTTTTACAATGTTTACCTAAAACAAAAATCCTATGAAAAAGCTAATTATGTTCATGTTATCCTTGTCATTAGCCTTGCCAACAATTGCGCAAACCCGACAAGACACTACCAGAAAGAAAACAGAAAAGAGCAAACCTGCTAAAAGGAATAAGCCTGCAAAAAAGGATACCGCTACGCGGGATACTATGCGACGTGATACGGCAACAAAAACACTTCCACCGCAATAGTTTAAGAACAGCAAATGCTTAGGTCTTCGAGATGAAAGATCAGACAAGAATCAAGTTCCTTTATCACTAACGCTGCTCGCCTTAAATCTTAAACAGTTACCTATGACAGAAAATGAATTTGCTATGAGTGTGAAAACACATGCTAAATCTTTGATATCGCATGCATTTAAATTCACCAAAGACCTTGACGATGCAAATGACCTCGTTCAGGATACGCTCGTTAAAGCTACCCGATTTGCCTACAGATGTGATTACCAAACCAACACCAAAGTATGGCTTTTCGTAATTATGCGAAATACATTTATCAATAATTACCACAAGAATGTAAAGCACAGGAGTCGCGTTGTGCGTGAAGATGAGGTACCTGCAAGTCAAATGACTTATGGTGCCACAGCCAACGCTGCCGAAACCAGTTTTGCTATGGCAGACATTAAAAAGGCACTAAGCAGCATTCCAGAAATGTATTCCGTGCCATTCATCAGATATTTTGAAGGCTACAAATACCAGGAAATTGCTGATGAACTCAATTTGCCATTGGGAACGGTTAAAACCTATATTCACCATGCCAGGTTAAGATTAAAGAAAATGCTGAAGCAATATAAAAACCGCTAATTAATTTGGCGTTCGATTTTATTTCCGATAGATAAGCCGGATAATAAACTATATAGTTGGTCATTTAACAACAGATGAATAAGAAAAACGCAGATATAATACATTGTAAATCAACAATATAACCATTTAACTTCAAAAATCTATGCCCTTAGGCAAATAGGCCTTTGTCTGTGTTAATCTGTGGCATCTGTGGTTAAAACTGCGGTTCCTTAAACAGCTAAATCACACCATTTCATCAGCCCTATTTCTCGCCCTTTCCCGCTTAAGGGAAGGGTGCAGATTGGGGCTTTCCTCTTTAGTCAAATACTAATTATACTTCACTACCTTCAGGTTCTGTTAGGCTCCCCATCATAGCTCATTCTACAACAGTCTATCTTGTAAAACGTATAAATACGGGGTAAAATACGCGTTACACCCTACAACAAAAGAGTAGATAGCCAATGGCACTTTTATGTAACTTGTATTACCTAATCATAAAACATGGATTGTAATCTGCCCTTGCTAAATCGCTTTATTAAAGAAGATATATTAATATATTTCGCTTTCGACCTTAGGCAGCTCCGCTTCCTGGAGTACAACAAAGCCTTCAGCAATTTCTTTCAACAGGTAGATTATCAATCTGATTACCAAAATCTTACTTCAACCATCTTCCCTGATGACCTTGGCTATCTTCAAACGGTTTACCAGGATCTGCAGCCGGGCATTTTGAGCAACAATATTGAGTTCAGGATGGTGCTGCAACAACGCACCTACCATTTACTTGCCAATGTAATAATTGATAAAGAACATACTCATATTCTTTCTGGCCGGGTGACTGATATCACTGAAAAGAAGATTTATATTGAAAAGCTCATGGAATATACCAATAAAAAAAATGCTGTTCTGAATATCGTTAGTCACGATCTGGCAGGGCCATTGGGTTCCATTCAAATGCTCTCTTCACTGCTTAAGAAATACCTGAAAGAGAACACTGAAGCCCAGGTTACGAAGATAATCGATATGATTGAAGCAAACAGCAAGAGAGGAATCAAGATGATTCAGGAATTTATTAAGAAGGAATTTCTAGAATCCATTGGAGTTGAACTATTGAGAAAAAGACGCAACCTTGTAGAAAAAATTGAGCAACTGATAGATGAATATAAATCTTCCGAACTTCACCTGGGTTTAACTTTTAAATTTCAGTGCGACTTACGCGAAATATACGTCTTTATAGATGAGGTAAAATTTATGCAGGCGGTGAACAATCTGATTTCGAACGCCATTAAATTCACACCTGATCATGGAACCATTACCATCGGCCTCCTGAAAATGGAAAATGCTGTCAGGCTATCCATTACAGACACCGGAATTGGTATTCCTAAACAGTTCCATGAAAAGTTATTTGATAAGTTTAACCTTGCTGGCCGCACCGGTTTACGCGGTGAACATTCGGTCGGTCTTGGCATGTCTATCATCAAAACCATTGTAGAATGGCATAAAGGAAAAATCTGGTTTGAATCTGAAGAAAACAAGGGAACTACCTTTTTTATAGAACTAAACGAGGGGTTAGCACACGGCCAGCAATCATCATCGTGATAAAAAACATAAAATGAATAACCTCCTATTGGCTTTAATGGCTTAAATTAGCAAGATCAAGGTAATGAATTGATCATAGTAAAATGACGAACAACGAACAACCCATCCCAACCAGATTTCAAATACACGATGAAGAACAACCAGCAAAAGCGGATCAGAACGCCTTCCCTATTATCGGTATTGGCGGAGCCAGTGGCTCATTAACTGCTTTTAAAAATTTCTTCAGGCATATGCCCGCCAATTCTGGGATGGCATTTGTACTCGTCATTCACCAGGACGCAAGGGAGGATGAAGATTTTGAAAAGTTGATTACTTCTTATACCACCATGCCACTTTTAATGGCGGAAGATGGTATGAAAGTTTCTCCGGAACATGTATATCTTGCGCCAAAAAATGTTGATATCGGTATCCACGACGGACACCTGTTATTATTTAATCCATCCCGCGAAAAGGGCGCACACATGTGCATCGATCACTTTTTTCAAAGCCTGGCGGAAGACCAGTGGAACCTTGCGGTGGGGATTATTTTCTCTGGTTTAGGTGCAGATGGTGAAACCGGCATCAGAATGATTAAGGAAAAATTAGGCATGTGCATGGTTCAGGATCCGGAAAATGCAGAATATTCCAGCATGCCTCTTGCAGCCATTAAAACGCACCTGACAGATTTTGTGCTTACACCCGAAGAAATGCCCGGCAGGCTGATCAGGTATCTCAATCATCCCGCATTGCGGTTGCCCTTAGAAAACGAATCGAACACCCATAAAACCAACAAGGTACATATTCAGAAGATCCTGATGTTGCTTCGTTCGCATACCGGACACGATTTTACGCTTTATAAAAAAAATACTATCTCCAGGAGAATTGAACGCCGCATTGCGTTTCATCAGCTTCCGGATTATGAGAGCTATGTAAACTATCTCCGGGAAAACCCATCAGAAATAGAACTTTTATTTAATGAACTTTTAATTGGGGTAACTAAGTTTTTCAGAGATAAACAGGCCTTTGAAGTTTTAAAGGAGCACATCTATCAGTTATTAAAAAATAAAGATCCTCAGGAACCCATCCGCATCTGGATTGCTGGTTGCTCTACCGGAGAAGAGGCCTACTCCATCGCCATTCTGATTACAGAATACCTGGACACCTTGCCAATGAAGCGTAAACCAAAGGCGCAGATTTTTGCGACTGATCTGGACGCCAATGCCATTGAACTCGCCCGAACTGGTTTTTACTTCTCCAATATTGTTGCAGAGCTGAGTCCGCAGCAGATAGAACGTTTCTTCATCAAGAAAAACAATGGCTTCACGGTGAAAAAAGAAATCAGGGAAATGATTGTGTTTGCACAACACAACCTGATCAAAGATGCTCCTTTTACGCGTTTAGATTTGCTCTGTTGCCGAAATGTGATGATCTATTTAACAACAGATCTGCAAAAGAAAATCATTCCGATATTCCACTATTCATTAAATGTCAATGGCTTACTCTTTCTTGGTCCTGCAGAATCTGTGGGTAGTTTCCATGATATCTTCAATAGCCTGGATTCGAAATGGAAACTCTTCCAACGTAAGGAGGGCGTGTCATCACTGGGGAAACTACTCGATTTTCCGTTTCACATCGCAAACCAGGATAAACTCTCCAAAACAGACGTTGCGGTTAAAAGCGCACAAAAAAACCCACTGGCAGAACATTTTAATAAGGTTCTGTTAGATAACCATACCCCGCCGTCACTCTTGCTGAATGATAAGGGTGAAATCCTGTACATTAATGGAAACACGAGCCGGTTCATTCAGTTGCATCCGGGCGAAGCGGTAATGAACATCCATCGCATGATACGTGAGGAGCTGAAATATGTTTTGGGAAATGCCATTCACCAGGCACATTCTAACCGGAGCAAAGTAGAAATTTCTGAAATTAAAATAAAGGAACAGGATAAAAATTTCCTTGTGGGTTTTAGTGTAGAATATTTGCACGACCCATCTTTACAAGGCATGATGCTGGTCACCTTTTATGAGAAGATCGCTACGAAGAAAAGCAGCAGAAGGGCCAATAGTACGGTTACAGAAGGCGCCGTAGAGGAACTGGAAAAGGAACTTACCTACACCAAACAACAACTACATACTACAATAGAGCAAATGGAAACTTCACTGGAAGAGTTGAAATCGACAAATGAAGAATTACAAAGCACCAACGAGGAGTTGCAAAGTACAAATGAGGAGGCCTTAACCACCAAAGAGGAAATGCAATCGCTTAACGAGGAGCTGATGACCATTAACCTTCAGTACCAAACCAAAGCGGAAGAATTAACCCAGCTAAACAACGACATGAAGAACCTGCTGGATAATATTGAGATTGGAACCATTTTCTTAGATAATCAACTGAATATTTTACGTTTTACGCCACAGGTAACCAAACTTTTTAATGTAATTGCCACGGATGTGGGCAGATCAATCACACACATTGTATCTAATTTCGATTATCCATCTATCGAAAACACGATTAAACAGGTAATTGAAACGCTGGTTGGCAAAGAACTGGAAGTGAAAACCAAAATGAACGAATGGTATAATTTACGCATGATGCCTTATCGTACAATGGATAACTTTATTAATGGTGCAGTGCTCACCTTTACCAAAATCACCCCAATTAAATCAATGACGGCACAGGTACAGGGCCTGCTTAAATATACCCAGGCTGTGATTAACAAATTACCTGAGGCAACAATTGTTATTGATTCGGAGAAAAAGGTGGTGGTATTCAATCGCCATTTTTTAGACCTGTTTAATTTTACAGAGTCAGAAATTACTGAACTTTCTTTTTTAGATATTGTTAATAATAAGTGGAATGTTAAACTTCTGGCCGACAAACTGATGGTAGACATTCCCGTTGAAGAAGAATTTTACATACAACACCACTTTAACGGAATTGGTATGATTGCACTTTATATCTCCATCGAACACATTCAGTTAGAGGCAAGTTTACCATCATTATTAATTTTAAAATTTAAAAGGGCACAGTGAAAAAACGGGGAGCAGTTACCAAAGATTTTATTTTCAGCGCGTTAAGAAAAAAAGCAGAGTTGCTTCTTGGCCGTGAAAATGCAGATCATCGCATTCGGCAAGAGAACGAGGTGGCTATCTTACTGAATGAGCTGGAAGTATATGAACTGGAACTGGAGATACAGAATGATGAACTCGAAAGTTCGCACCATGCACTCGAATTAGAACGACTGAAATTCGTAGGCCTTTTTAATGCTGCCCCTATTGGTTACTTAATTCTTTCCCCTAATGGCCAAATCTCTGAGATTAATGAGATTGGAAATAAAATGCTGGTGCCCGGCATGGGTGGAGTGGTTGGTAAAAACCTATCCTCCTTCATCTCCCCGTATAATAGGAATGAATTTTATGCTTTTATCAATCGCGTACAAAAACTACATTTAAAGGCACATTGCGAGATCCGGATCCATCCAAAAGGAGCGCCTGTGTTTTTTGCCCAGCTGGATGGATCTATTGTAAAAGATCCGGGTTCCGGCAATGAGAATTTTTATATCACCATTACTGATATTACAAAAATTAAAAGTTCGGAGCAGAAATTACTGGAAGCTTCAGAAAGGCTGAATCAGACTTTGCAGGCATCACATACGGGTACCTGGCGGGTAACACTGAACGATGAAACCGTTTTCCTGGATGATTACAGTAAACAAATTCTGGATCTCGATCCGGGCAAAGGCCAACCAACATTAAGAGAACTCTATGCCTTGGTGAAGGAATCTGACAGAAAAAAACTCCTTAACATTGCAAACAAATTCCCTAGTACACAAGCGATTGACATAGAGCTAAGTGTACGAACCAGGGTAACCAGCAAAATAATTTTAATTAGAGGAAAAGCAATTGACCAGCTTGATGGCTCTACCTTGTTTACAGGAATAATTTCCGACATTTCTGAGCGTAAACGACTTCTGGAAAAAGAAGAAGAACATGAGCGAAACCAGCAGCGCCTGCTGCGCCGTGCAGCGATAGATGCGCAAGAGAAAGAACGTTATAAAATCAGTGCTTCCCTGCATGATAGTGTTTGCCAGATCCTTTATGGGATTCGTTTCAAACTTAACCATTTGCAGAAAAACGAACCTACCGAAACATCATTTTCAAACATAAATGAATTGCTGGATCTGGCGATCAAAGAGTTAAGAACCATTTCAGGCGAATTAAGCCCTTCTATTCTGAAAGATTTTGGCTTTGTTTCAGGAATGAAGGATATGATTCAACATTTAGAAAACGCTGGTTTCAAAGTCCATTCTGAAATAGATCGCCGGGCAGATAAGTTGTCGGCGGAAACCCAGCTTTATGTTTTCAGAATCATTCAGGAACTTTTAAACAACAGCATAAAACATTCGGGGGCAAGCCAAGCCAACGTAACCGTTAATTTAGATAAAACACAAGTCCTCATTATTGTGAAAGATGAAGGAAAAGGCTTTCCAATTGATATCGAGCAGGCCCTGAAGGAAGGTTCAGGATTGCGGGCAATTAAAAACCGGGTATCGCTTTTAAAGGGCAATCTGGAGATCAGCAATCATCCGGGGGCAACGTTTACCATTTCCTTCCCCCTGGAACAATAATTATTTAAGAAAAGCATGAAAATTGAAGAAGTAAAAAATGTAATTACAATAGGAGCATCCGCAGGCGGATTATCGGCGGTATCTGCATTGCTGGCGTCGCTGCCTGAAGATTTAGATGCGGCCGTTTTTATTGTCATTCACATCAGTAAGGCGGCTATTGAAGAAAACATCATCAGCCTGTTAAATAAAAAATCGAAACTCAAGGTTTCCATCCCAAAAAACGGAACAAAAATAGAAAATGGAAAAGTCTACCTGGCGCCGGTAGATCACCATATGATGCTCAGCGAGGATACCATTATTACCAGCCGCGGAGCAAAGGAAAACCACTGGCGCCCATCTATAGACGTGCTTTTCAGAACGGCTGCAGCGGCCTATAGCTCTTGTGTAACCGGCATTATTTTAACCGGGCTGCTGGATGATGGTACATCGGGCATGATTGCCATTAAAAGTGCTGGCGGAACCTGTATTGTGCAGGAGCCTGAGGAAGCAGAATATGCAGATATGCCGCAAAGCGTAATCAACAACATTGATGTAGATTATCGTGTATCTCTGGTTGATATGCCTTATATCCTTGCCGATTTATACAGCAGGGCAGACTGCGTAAAGGGTGAAGTCCCTGCAGCACTTAAACTCGAATCGGAAATTACGTTAAGGATGAGCAGCAGCTACGAAGAGACAAGCAAACTTGGCAAGCCAACAGCGCTCACCTGTCCTGATTGCGGCGGCGTACTCACCAAAATAACTGAAAATGGAAATACCCGTTACCGCTGCTTTACCGGTCATGTTTATTCTGAAGAAGTATTGGGCGGCGAGTATATTGATAAGGTAGAAGAAGCCTTATGGGTAGCCATCAGGATGATGGAAGAGCGCCGCAATTTCATTTCCGGACTGGAAGAGCGTATACAAAGCAATTCTTATTTAATTCAAGACCGTAAAAAAAGAGCAGACGAACTCAAAGTTCACATAGACAGATTGAAAGGCGTACTCAAAGATGTAGGGGACTCAAGAATAATAAAATTATAACGATGTTAAAGATTATACTGGCAGAAGATCATATTATTGTGCGGAACGGCATCAAACTCATTCTGGATTCACAACCTGGTGTTCAGGTAATTGGCGAAGCAGATAATGGAAAGGAAGTGTTAGACCTGATTGATTCGGGCACCATACCGGACATCGTACTTACCGATATCAACATGCCTGAAATGGATGGCATAAGCCTTATTCGCGAACTGAAAGAAAAATGGCCGGAAATTAAAACGATTGTGCTATCGATGCTCGATAATGAGAAATACGTTGCACAAGCCTTTCTGGAAGGTAGCCAGGGTTACCTGATGAAAAATGTAAATGAAGATGAAATGATGTTCGCCTTGAAGACAGTTCACTCCGGCACAAAATATCTCTGCTGCGAACTAGCGCAAGGCTTGCTAGACAGGCTTTTACACAATGTAGCAGCGCAGACAGAACAAACTCATACGCAGATTGAACTTTCCATGCGCGAAATTGAGGTGTTACACCTGATTGCTGAAGGTTATACCAACCAGGAAATGGCCGATAAAATTTTCCTTAGCAAACGAACAGTAGAAGGCCACCGCCAATCGTTGATTGATAAAACCGGTTCGAAAAATACCGCTGCGCTTATTCGGTTCGCCGTCACTAATGGGTACCTCAATTAAGCATAAGGGGAAAAAGCTTCCCCTACACACCGGGCTACTCACATGATACTTTAAAATAGTAATGGCCGCTGAATTTGTTATTCAGCGGCCATTATCGTAATTTTTTTGGGTTACGCTGGTGCTTGTTATTGAGGTGTGGTAGTTGTACCTGTAGTGGTTGCAGCGCTATCCGTTTTTGTGGTATCTGTAGCTACACTATCCTGCATTGGAGCCGTTCCGCTCATATCGCTCATGGTTGTATCAGAACCAACAGAATCTGAAGCGTTGTTCTTATTTTCCGAATTGCAAGCAGACAGCATTAATAATACCGCACTTGTCATGATTAGCAAATGTTTTTTCATTTTATGTCTTATTTTTGTGCACAACACCATTGTCGGCAGATTATATAAGAGAAGCCTGTTCACTCACTAAAGGTTTATAAAAACGTTTAAACGCGTAAAAATACGCGAGATGGTCGCGTAGATTACCAATGGTGATTGGCTATTCTCCGGCTTCAGATTTTGGTTTGGTGTGCGGCATATTACCAGCTTCACCCTCATTTCCCTTATCGGCATCAGCCCTTGCTTCTTCTGAGCCAAAATCGCCTTCTCCCGGCTCACGGCTTAAAAAGCCAGCATCACTTTTCACTTTGTTTTCTTCGTTATTATCGTTACTGCGGTGCCTCGGAACCTGATTATCGGGCATGTTGGATCTGTCAGCTGAATTTTCCGCCTGTGTATCTCCAAGATTTTCATTTTTCTCTTGCTCGTTCATAATTGTATTTATTTATTTAAAAGTTAACTATCGCAGATTAAACAATCAGGAATGCTAATGGCCCCCAACTGTATCTTCTGCTTCTAAACGTTTTGGCGCTTGTACTGAATCCTTATTTAGCGTATCGCCATAATCGCGTTTACTATTTCCTTTAACTGCTCGGTCAGAAGGATTCTGACAAGATGAGATGATCACTACCAATAAAGTGAATAATAGGCTCTGGATTGTTTTCATGATATTTCCTTTTTATCTAGAACCCAAAGCACAACCCAAAGGTTTACTGTTCCGTATTTTATGCTGGCATCTCATGTGTCCAATGCTTACGTTACAATACGATATCTGAAATTACAGGCACTTCACCTGTTGTATCGCCAATATTGCCTTGAGGCGTATTTTCATTGTAGGAAGTTTCTAAATGCCCGAGATAAATTTTTAGATTCTGAATCTTTTCGTTCACCAATTTTTGTTGTGCTGGCGTATGCTCCGGAGTACCATCCATAGACTTCAATACATCCATAGAATAATCCATAAAATCTTTCAGGTTCTCAGATAAAAGTTCTTTCTTTTCAATCATTTTATATCGTTTTGTAGTAATAACAGGACTGGATAGAAAAGGTTCGCAAGAAAATTTTAACTGATGGAACTTCAATCAAAAGTTATTATAATAAAAGCATTTAGCTCGCTGTAAAACCTTAAAATAGTGCTATAAAATTTGGTTGTTCTGTAACATTTTTGTATCTTTATGTTAACAAAAGAAATCAGCCTATAGAAAAAAGACCTACCTAATCATTCATTATATCAATATATCCTATGAGAAAATATGTTTTGGGAATCTCTGGTCTTTTATTAATTGCTACCTGCTCCGTTTTTACTTCATGGAAAAATAACGATAAAGAAATCGTGACGCAGGAGATTGAAAAAGAACAGCCTTCGAAGACGCCTTATATCCAACACGCGGAAGCACTTTACCAATCGGCCCACTTAAAAGATTCGGGTTTGTCGTTTCCGGTATTCGAGAAAGCGTTAACAGGTTATTACAATCTGAAAAAAGTCGGTCGTTTGTCTGACCACGCATTGTTGACCATTGCAGACTTTGATCAACCGAGCACGCGCAAAAGATTATATGTGCTTAATGTCGATGAGAAAGATATAGTGCTAAATACCTGGGTGGCTCACGGACAACGCAGTGGCGAAGATCAGGCGGTAACTTTTTCCAATAAAAATGATTCGTTTACCAGTAGCATCGGCTTTTATGTTACAGGCGAAGAATACCATGGCGCACATGGCAGATCATTAAGGCTTGATGGCATGGACCCCGGGTTTAACGATAATGCCAGACTTCGTTCTATCGTGATTCATGGCGCACCTTATGTAAGTGAGGGTACCATTGCAGCATTAGGAAGATTAGGCAGAAGCCAGGGTTGCCCTGCAGTTTCCCCGGAGCTTTCTGATCAGTTAATCTCTTCCCTTGGCGAAGGCAGTGTTCTTTTCATCAACCGGTCTGCAGAAAAATATGCTTCGGCTTACCTGGATGAAAAAAGTGCCTATCTTGCCGCAATGCCTGAAATTAATAAAGAAGCTTTATATGGAACCTTTTCAACAAAGGATTAAACTTTAAACAAATGCGTATATAAAACGGCATCCAGTCCATAAACATCCTTTGCAAATTTCAGTACACCGTTTGGATCTCTCCAGCAGGTAAAATAACTGAGGTAAACCGGAATTTGCTTAGGAAGTGAAATATTCTCTGCTTTTGGATCAGTGCTTGCCATTCCGGCACTGATTCTATCAAACTTTTTCCCCGCACCAAAAAGTGCCCTGGCCAGTTCCAAAGGTTGCTCTACGCGTACGCAACCGTGGCTTACTGCTCTTACCGTTTGATTAAATGCGGCCTTTGCCGGCGTATCATGCAGGTAAACACTACTCTGATTATTAAACAGAAATTTAATTTTACCTAAAGAATTATCATCGCCAGGACGCTGTTTAAAAGCATAGGTTTTGCCCACATCTTTAGCTGTCCAATCAATGGTTTCCGGATCTTCTACCAATTTGCCTTTGTAAAAAACATCAATATTATTATTGCTAAGGTAGTAGCGGTCTTTTGCCGCTTGCGTTGCAATTTCATTTGTAGCAATGCTTTGCGGAATATTCCACACCGGATTTACCTGTACGCTGTGGATCATACTTTTAAGCTGTGGCGTTTCCCGGTTAAACGGACGGTCTTTCTCCAGATCAACTTCATCATATTCTGCTAAAGATTGGCCGGCAGGTTGTTCCCGCCCCTCGCCTACGCACACTTTCATTGTAATTGCCGCCTTGCCTTTTTCGATTACATGGAGCTGATATTCGGGAATGTTTACCCAAACATATTTTTCTTCTGTAGGATTGTTCTGCCAGCGAAGGCGCTCCAGGTTAACCTGAATAATCCTCTTGCTTTCTTCAGCAGAGTGGCCCGGGGCAAGCGTATTTTGTTTTAATGCCTGCTGTAACATTTTATAATCTGCACTTTTCGGCTGGATGCTATCTAAAAAAGCTGCAAGATCAGTAGTTTGATAAGGCTTTTTAAAACTTAAAGAATCAGGCCTTTTTGTTTTAGTGTAGTACTGCGCATAAATCCGCCTCGGACTTACCAGGCCATACTCCATTGCCTGGCTATATGTTGTGATTGAATTGCTTGCTGCTAGTTCCAGATCAATAATTGTTTGATAAGCAAGCTCAAGATCTTTAACCGCGGCTTTATCATAGGTTTTTTGTAGCACTGACTTAAATTCCGAAAGTTTAAAAGCTTCTGGTGATAAACCATGATCTTCAGCCGATGCGATTGTGTTCGCCGCTCTGATCAGTCCACTATCCGGGAGAAATTTTTCAACTAAGATGGGTTCATAATTATTGGCTGCATAGAGTGCATCTGTAAACTTTGGATTTTTTAAAGTCTTCGAACGCGCTGAAATGGCAGCTTTCATTCGTATTCCGAATTCATCCATATCAATCTTTCCAAAAACTTTATTGCCTGTGGCTTCTACCAGGTGGGCACCAACTTGTGAATGATGTTTCTTACAACTTTGCAAAACAGTCAACCCGATCAGCATCACTATTAATGCACCTGTTAAGAATGGCTTTCTAAAATTCACTATATACATGCGTCTATAATTCATTTTTTGTATCATTTGTTTTATAGTATTTCTATGTAATTGATGCACAAATCGTTAGACTTACAACTTCATCAGCATTCTTCATTAATTTTGTTGCCCGCTGATAAAATATATGTTCTTTCTCTGTGCCTTAAACAATCCTAATAAAAATCTGTTCGTACCTCTATGAAACAGATTATTTTCTTTGGCGATAGTCTTACACAGGGCTACGGCCTGAGAGATCCTGCAACGGCATCTTTCCCGGCATTAATTCAAGAGATGATCAATGAAACGGGCGGAGGTTTTAATGTGGTTAATGGAGGATTAAGTGGAGATACTACATTTTCGGCACTGAGCCGACTGAAGCCAATATTGGCCATGCAAACTGATATTTTCGTATTGGAGCTGGGTGCAAACGATTTAATCAGAGGTCATTCAGCTACAGATGTGGAAGCGAACCTTCAAAACATAATCGATCAGGTAAAGCAACATCATCCTGTTGCACCGATCTTGCTCCTTGGTATGGAATTGCCCGGATGGATTCCAGGTACTAAAGCTGCCGGATACCGGAATATTTATACGCGCCTGGCAGCAAAAAATAACATCGATTTGGTTCCGTTTCTGCTGGATGGTGTGGCAGGCATCCCGCATCTGAATATGTTCGACGGCGTCCATCCTCTTGCTGAAGGCTATGAAATTATTGCCCGAAATGTTTGGAACACCTTAAAACCAATTTTAGAAAACATAACTAAATAGGTTATTTACGGCCAAACATCTTTCTTCGTTTTGGTGGAGCAATTGGTCCGATCAGGAAACCAAAAGCATTTAATGCAGGTACCCTATCGCAAATAATTTTTACAATTCCTAACAACGGAATCGCAAGGATCATACCCGCCACACCCCAAACAAACTCACCTAAAACGATGGCCATAATGGTAAATAGCGGATTAATATTGACTTGTTCGCCTACAATTAATGGTTCTAATACGTAGGTTTGAATCAGTTGCACCAGCCCATAAACGATGAGTACGCCAATGATCATCTTGCTGTCTCCACCCTGGGCAATCACAGAAAGAACGGTAAGGCTCGTTCCGGTTAGGTTTCCGACAAAAGGAATGATTTCAAGAATACCACAGAGCACTGCAAAAAAAATGGCACTTTCAATACCCACAATACTGAAACCGATCCCATACATCACCCACAATATGGCGATCATAGCACCTAAGCCACTCAGGTATTTTTGCGCAACATGCCCGCATTCGTGAACAATATCAGCTGCGTTTTCTTTTTCATTTTGAGGTACCAGTTTTAAAATAAAACGCTTAATGTGCGACCTGTAATAAAGAAAAAGGTACATGTAAACCAGCACTAAAACGGTGCTGACGCCGATAGAAACTACGTTGCTGGCGAAGTCGATTACCATTGTGCCTGTTTGTTCGCCTTGCCCCTTAACAATTTCCTGCTGCTGTTTTTGGTTAATGCCGGCCTTTTCATTAATCCATGCCCTCATATCAGTGACCATATCGCCTAACCGCGATTTCATTTCACCCAGGTTTTCAGTAAACGACCCCATTTGCCAGTATAACAGACCAACAATCAATACGACACTGAAGACAAAAATCAGCATACAGAAAGCCGATGCCAATCCTCTGTTGATCCCTTTACTTTCAAAAAAGCCACTTAGGCGAATAAAAAGCATCGAAAATACGGCTGCAAGTGCAAGCGGAATAAGAAAAGAACTGGCAAAATAAAGCCCTCCAAAAAACAGGACAAGAAAAAGTATAATATAAATGCTGCGTTGAAGTTTATCCATCAACAGTTCAACACATATTGCCGGTAAATGTTTAACTTAATAATTGAAGTTCATCAACCAACACCACTCCGCTGGATGGGGAGTGCAACTTAAGTAAAATCGCAAATGTGTTATTCAATCTCCCCTTCGCCCAGCCCTTCCAAAAACCATCCTGACTTATATTCAAATGAAACTTCCTGCTCGCCAGATTCGCTTACCACTTTGGAGGTAAAATCATGAGCAATTGCCTGCTCATCTTCGAGAATTAATTTTGCTAATGGAGCAAATTCATTTAAATCATTTCCGTCTTTTATCACATAGAAAGGTTCTCCGGTTTCTGTCCAACGGGTTTCTAAGAGGCCTTGTTCGAATTTCTCGTGATCTGCCTGGCTTGCGCGGGCAGCTTTATTTTGATTGTCCATGTTGTAGATAAGTTAATAAAATGGTCTTTTGTCCGAAATAGATAAATTTTAAATCTGAAATAAAAAAAGACCGGACTAAAGCCCGGTCTTGAGTATTATTGAAACCAGGCTTATTATGCCGGAATTTTTCTTGGAACTTCACGCTCCCAAAATCTATGGCGTGCAATCATTTGAACAAATAAATCTGTCAATGAATTAAGATCATCAGAAACAATCACACCTTCGCGCAATACCGTTTCTGATGAATATTCTGCCGGAAGCTTTTTGAAGAAATATCCTGCTTCCAAAACCTGGATGGCTCCTGCATCAGCAGCAATTGCTTTACAATGTTTAAAAGCTTCATTTAAGAAGTGAACCGCATTAGCTTCAGCTTCCAAACTTGCTGCGCTATTTGTTCCGCCAGGTACATAAACAGCATCATATAATACAGAGGCCGCTGTCAGGAAGCTTTCGTCAACCTGGATTTTCTGATCTTCTGCTGAGATAATTTCACCCAACTTAGGTGCAATAATATGAACGACCGCCCCCTGAGCAACCAAGGTATCCTTTACCGTGCTTAAAGATTTTCCATCTACTCCATCTGCTGCAAGAATAGCAATTTTCCTGGTAGCGATAGAATCTTTGATGGTATTGGCCATGCTCAGTGCTTCTGATTTGGTTAATGCTCCTTCTTTTTGCTCTGGTGTATAATCTGCCGGATCTGCATCTGCAGGAATACTTCCATTCAATTCGTTTAGTGGAATCTCAGGCACATGCAAGCCTAAATTGTACGCGACAGCTGCTGCTAAACCTTTGTCAATATGTTCCAGAACACCAAGCATCCTTTCCCGGATTTCCACCATTTTCACCTTACCCAGTTCGAAGCTCAGGGCATCGATGATGTGATTTTTTTCGGGATCAGACTGACTGTTTAAGAATAATCTGGCCTGAGAAAAGTGATCAAAAAAGCTTTTACTTCTGGCCCTGATTTTTCTGGCATCAATGCGTTCATTATAGCTGGTAAAGCCACCATCTGCGGCTTTTGTTTGCTGTGGATCATTTGCAGCGATTGCATTTGGACCGTAACTCGTTTTTCCGCGGTTAATGGTTTGACGCATATAACCGTCGCGCTGATTGTTATGAACAGAAATTACTGGCCGGTTAATGGGAATTTCATGGAAATTTGGTCCGCCTAATCTAATTAATTGCGTATCGGTGTAAGAAAAAAGTCTTCCCTGCAACAATGGATCGTTAGTAAAATCAATCCCTGGTACTACATGACCGATGTGATAAGCCACTTGTTCTGTTTCTGCGAAGAAATTATCCGGATTCCGGTTCAACGTCATTTTACCAATGCGCTGCACAGGAACCAGTTCTTCAGGAATGATCTTAGTAGAATCCAACAAATCGAAATCAAATTTAAATTCATCTTCTTCTGCAACAACCTGTACCCCCAACTCCCACTCCGGGAAAGCCCCGGCTTCGATGGCATCCCAAAGATCTCTTCTATGGAAATCGGGATCTTTACCAGAAATATTTTGCGCTTCGTCCCATGCCACAGCATGCACGCCAAGCAATGGTTTCCAATGGAATTTTACAAAGTGTGATACACCCGCAGCATTCACAAACCTAAACGTGTGCACGCCAAATCCTTCCATCATGCGATAGCTCCTTGGCAAAGCACGATCGCTCATCGTCCACATAATCATATGTGCAGATTCAGGCAATAATGAAATAAAATCCCAGAAAGTATCGTGTGCGGAAGCCGCTTGTGGCATTTCATTATCCGGTTCGGGTTTTACAGCATGTACTAAATCCGGAAACTTAATTGCATCCTGAATAAAGAAGACTGGCATGTTGTTTCCAACAAGATCGAAATTACCTTCCTGTGTATAAAATTTAACAGCAAATCCCCTTACATCTCTGGCAAGATCCGTTGATCCTCTTGATCCTGCGACAGTGGAAAAACGCACAAAAACCGGAGTTTCGGCGCCCGGATCACAAAGAAATGCCGCCCGCGTAAGGTCAGACATATCTTCATATACTTTAAAAACACCATGAGCGCCAGATCCTCTCGCATGTACCACGCGTTCAGGAATCCTTTCGTGATCAAAATGCGTAATCTTTTCTCTTAAGATGAAATCTTCCAATAAAGTTGCGCCACGATCGCCTGCGGTAAGTGAATTTTGATCATCGCTGATTTTTACACCATGATTGGTGGTTAACCGTTGTCCGGTACTATCGGCAACAAATTCCTCCAGTTTATTGGTTTTATCGTTTTCAACCTGTTGAGGTTGACTTTTATTTTCTACTGGTTTCTTAGCCATTATAGTTTTTCTATGCCTCTTCGGCGGCTTTATAATTAATTTCTTTTTCTGCAATGGCAGAAAGCTTCGTATCTGCACTCTTCTCTTCGGCTAGCGTTTCTTCCAGAATTGCAGCGACATCTGTTAAACCTAAAGTGGTAGCCAACTGGGCCAAACCGCCATATGATGCAATTTCATAATGCTCTACCTTTTGCGAGGCTAAAATAATTCCTACATCCCTAGTTGCAGTACCTGGTTCTGTTTCCTCTATAATTCCTTCGCCTTCTTTGGTGATTCCTTCCATGGCATCGCATTTTTTTGCAATAGCCTTTTCTCCAAGCAATTCAAATATTTGTTCGAGTCTGGATACGTGAGTTTTCGTTTCCGCTAAGTGAGACTCAATTGCAGATACAAGCGCAGGCGCCGTAGCAGCTGAAATCATTTTAGGCAAGTTCTTAACCAGGTGATTTTCCGCCCAGTATAAGTCGCGGATCCCATCCGTAAAAAGTTCGTTAAGTGCCGGAGCTGAAGTTGTAGATGGTTTTGTACTTAGTTTTGGCTCAGTACCACTTTCCTGTTTTTTCATAGTGAGTTTTGTTTATGTTGATCATTTGTCTGGCAGGCATTTTAAACTTTGCTCATGATTTTCAATTGCTTAGCTTCTTTTTAATGCAACTGGATTGGAAGCATTTTGGCTGTATCAGACTTACTTACAACCCCTGCCGGGTGCAAATGGTTTTAACAGTTTAAGCGTATTAATACGTAAAATCATTTCCTGATTAGCTACCTGTGGCCTACAATAATCCACTGGAAGCGAAAAAAGCATATCTGGATGAAATCCATGGCTTTAAACTTTATCCATAAAATAAAGACGCCCAAACTTTACGCCAGTTTAGGGGTTTTGATTGCATGGAAAATATAGACCAACTGATGATACCCGCTGCCAGAAAAGGTGAAACGGCAGTTTTGCAGGAACTCATCCGCAGGGCTGCAGATGTAAATACCCGGGACGAAAAAGGGTATACCCCATTAATTATCGCCTGCTACAATAATCAACTGGATGCTGCCAAATTGTTACTGGATGCCGGTGCAGACGTAAATGCAGCAGATTACGGTGGCAATACGGCTTTGATGGGCGTAAGCTTTAAAGGATATGCTGCAATTGCTAAACTCCTGATTGAGGCCGGTGCACAGCTGGATCTTCAGCACGGAAACGGAGGTACCGCATTAATGTTTGCCAGTATGTTTGGTCGTAACGATGTACTTCAACTGCTTTTAGATGCCGGTGCCAACTTCGAGATGACCGACACACGCGGGCAGACAGCAGCAGACCTTGCCGCGATGCAAGGCAACGATGCTGGACTCAACTTATTAAATGCAGCACTTTCGAAGCAATAAGAGCTTTGCATATTATACGGTAAAAAGCGGGTAAAATACCCAATACGGTAATTTTTCAAACTAAGCCACGTAACCTGGTGTTGTAAGATAAAACAAGGATTATATGGAACAGATGGAAAGATTAGCAGAAAAGGATTACCAATCTATAGGCTATTTAAACGTTGCACAACCTGAATTGAAGGTTCACAGCGAGCGCAAAACAAATTTAAAATCGAGAAGCAGAACTGCTGCAACGATTTTAAATTTACCGTCCAGACAGAAAGCTGGACAGATTTTACAAAACCCAAAGGGTGAGATCAGAATGCTCACCGTACCTGCGCCACGCAGCGGAATAAGTGGTCTCCTTTAATATTTAGAGCAGATTAATCTGCTCTAAATATGATTATACTTCGCTCTTCAACTTCTACAAAACGAAGCCCTTCCTCTTCTATAGAAAAATCAGATGTTATTGCCGTATTAAGCAGAATCTCCCAGCGTTTGTTTTGTTTCGATTCCGGAACCAGAATGCTTTGCGGAGTGGTTTGTGGATTTATCATGATCAGGAAATCCTGATCCATCAATTGCCCGCCGTTTGCATCTTGCTCCCCGAAGGTTTTCCCGTTGAGAAATAAAGTTAAGCAGGCCACTTTTTCCCATAGATCATTTTGAATTGCTGCACCTGTATCTAAAAAACATTCTATGTTTTCAGGCAGCTCTCCATTGATCGATGCACTGTTTAGCCATTCAGGCCTGTTAAAAACCAGATGATCACGTTTTAACTTCAGCAATGATTTAGTAAACGATAAAAGATTATGGTCTACACTGGCCCAGTTTAACCAGGCCAGTTCATTGTCCTGGCAATAAACATTATTGTTGCCAGCCTGCGTTTTTCCAATTTCATCTCCGGAGGTAATCATAGGAATACCCTGCGCCAGGATCAGCGAAACGAGTAAATTTTTGCTTTGTTTTATCCTGATGAGTTTAATGGATAGATCATCCGTTTCGCCCTCGGCGCCGTAATTACTGGAATAATTTTCAGTTGTCCCATCGTTATTTTCCTCTCCGTTGGCTTCATTATGTTTTTCATTATAACTCACTAAATCGCGCAGGGTAAAACCATCATGTGCCGTAATAAAATTAATACTGGCCCAGGGCTGCCGTTCCTTATCGCGGTAAAGATCGGGGCTTCCTAAAAATCGTTTTGTAAAATCATAACAACTTGTTTCTTCGCCTTTCCAAAATTTGCGCATGGTATCCCTGAACTGATCATTCCATTCAGACCAACCTGGCGGGAAATCACCTACCTGATAACCATTATCTCCAACGTCCCAGGGCTCTGCAATTAATTTAACCTGCGAAATAACCGGATCCTGCTGAATAATTTCCATAAAGGCAGCCTGCATCCGCTTCCCATTTGCGCCACGGGTTAACGTAGTGCTGAGGTCGAAGCGAAAACCATCTATGTGCATCTCTGTGATCCAGTAACGCAGACTATCCATCACTAATCGCAATGCTGCAGGTAAAGTCATATCCAGACTGTTTCCGGTACCAGTGTAATCAGTGTAATACCTTTGAAGGTCGTTTTCCAGTCGGTAATAGGCCGGATTGTCGATTCCCCGGAAGCAAAGTGTCGGACCTTTCTCATTGCCCTCTGCCGTGTGATTGTACACGACATCGAGAATCACCTCAATCCCAGCCTGATGCATGACTTTAATGAGGTTTTTGAATTCATTTATCTGACCGCCGGTATCTCCTGAACTGGAATAGCCCGAATGTGGTGCAAAAAACCCAATGGTGTTGTAGCCCCAGTAGTTTTGCAAACCCTTATCAGCTAAGTGCCCATCAGATATAAACTGGTGAACGGGCATCAGTTCGATGGTATTGACTCCTAATTCCTGAAGATATTGTACACTTTCGGGCTGTGCCAGGCCAGCGTAAGTTCCGCGCAAGTGTGCGGGGATATTATGATTCGTCTGACTAAAGCCTTTAACATGCAATTCGTAGATGATGGATTGATGCCGGGGAATTTCCGGGCGCCGATCATTTCCCCAATCATAAGCATCAGCGACCACCACCGCTTTGGGTACAAAAGGAGCGCTATCGTGTGATGATGGTACCAAATCAGCTTCTGCATGATTTATATCATAGCCAAATACGGCTTCGTTCCAGCGCACCTCACCGCTAATCGCTTTTGCATAAGGATCTAGCAATAGTTTTTGAGGATTAAAGCGGAAACCATTTTCTGGCTGATAAGGACCGTGTACCCGATAGCCATAGCGCTGACCTGGCAAAATTCCTTCAAGATAAACATGAAAAATATGGTTGGTTTTCTGACTCAGCGTAATTCTTTCTTCTTCCAGCTCTTCCTGATTGTAGAAACATAATTCTACTGTTTCTGCGTGTTCAGCAAAAAGCGCAAAATTTGTTCCTGTTCCATCGCAGGTAGACCCAAGGGGGAATGGACGACCCGGAGATAACTTAAGTTTCGGCATATCTAATTGTAAATATTATTGTATTGGTGGGAACAGTCTCATTGCAAAATCAGTTTTGTACCGAGAGCTTCGAACTAAGTAATGGGATAATTTCGCGTATTTCTCCCGCTATAGTTTATTTAAATACAGAATTGCAGCTTAACGTTCCTTGAGAGATCCGGATGAAATGCGTAGCTAATCTACTCAGAACGCAAAAATGCCCCCGGCGTTACGCGTTGGGGGCATTTTAAATTTATTGAAAGATTTACAGGCTTATCTTACGTGATAAAGCGACATCATTTTTTTAAATAAGTCGGTGTTCGGGTAAACACCTGTAAAATTTTGCGAACCAGGACCATAGGCAAAAACCGGCACCATAATATTGGTATGATCGTCTGTACTGAAACTTCCACGCACCGTTCCTTTTTTATAAGAGGCATCTAGTAAAGAGAGACCGCCGGTTTCATGGTCTGCAGTGACAATCACAAGTGTTTCTCCATCCTGATCGGCAAAACGCAAGGCCTCGCCAACCAATCGGTCAAAATCATGTAGTTCGGCAACGGTGTAAGGCAAATCATTTGCATGGCCGCCATAATCTATTTGTGCGCCCTCTGCCATGATAAAAAACCCCTTTTTATTTTTACCCAATATCTGAATAGTCTTCAACAAGGATATTTTCAGCATTTCGCCCCGCCCCTTCAAAATACTTCTGGTTGCAGAATCGTCTAGTAGTACCAATTGCTTTTCTGAAGTGGCAGCCTGAAAACCGTTCAAATCATGCTGAAGCTGATAACCTTTACTTTTTAGTTGGGGCATCAGGTCATTATTTTTGCTTTCTGTGAAGCTTTTGCGGCGGGAGCCTACCAGCACCTCAACCGGGCTGTTCTGAAAATCAGCTGCCATTTCCTGCGACATGGTTCTTTCAATTTGATGGGCGTAAAATGCTGCCGGCGTAGCATCGGTAATATCGCCGCTGGTAATGATACCACTTTTAATGCCGAGTGGCGCTAAAATTTCAGGGATAGACGGCAAAGGTTTTCCATTAACACCCACACTAATGTATCGGTTATTCGTTTTCTCTCCGGTTGCCATGGCGGTAGCTGCGGCCGCCGAATCGGTAAAATCAGAATTGGAAGCCTCTGTACGGGAGAAGCCAATATGCCTGATGTTGGTCATATTCAACTGACCAAAATTAGCACTCAAACCCGCTTGAATTTGAGCAAGACCCATTCCATCTCCAATTAACAAGATCACATTTTTCACCTTTTTTGGTGAACCATCACTTTTATAAGTTGGCAGATAAGGCTCATACTTTTTAGTATTTACATACTCTAGTTTCCCCCTGTCTTTATAGAATTCACTTAAAGCCTTCGGCCGGTCGGTTCCAATCCAGTCTACCCCCATTTGCTCCAATTCTTTCCAGCTATTCGGACTATCTTTTGTGCCCCAGAAACGAAAGGGTTTGCCCATTTGATGCGCCGCTGCAATTACTGCTTTCATTTTCTCCAGATCAGGAGGAGTTGGTGTACCTTTTCCATTCCAAACTGAATAATGAGCAAGGTCATCACTGATCATGCCAATGTGTTTCAGTTGTTCTGCGGTGTAATTTCTTCCGGGCCGGCCATCGAAGGAGATCATCGGAGGATAATTTTTAAATTCATCTACCGGAGGAACATCGCCACTGACCACAATTTTAATGGCGGCAGGATTTTTCAACTGGTCAAAAACAGATTCTGAACCTTTAAGCTGTTTCAATAATGTAGCCAGAACATTTTTGTAATCTTCCTTGATATCAATGACCAGTTGAAGCTTCTGTGAGGCATTGACATAAGGCTTATTTCCGTTTTCCTTAAAAAAGGCTACAAGCGGATCGATATAAATCTTCTTTAATGTTCTGCCCGGTTTGATTTCAGTGCTGTCGTGCGCTACAAATAGTTCGCCGTTGCGGTAAAAAACATCAGCCTCAATGGCGCCCAGGCCTGAACAATAAGCCTCCAATAATGGAATTTGCTGCTTATAATCGTTATGACTGTGCCCATTGGAAGCATTCAGTTTCTGCTGCGCAGAAACTGAATGAACCCCGAAACCGATTAATAATATCCAGAAAAACTTAGATCCTTTTACCATCCTGCATTTTGTTTAATCACGCCAGAACTGTTATCAATTTCCCGCTGTGGCACCGCCCAAACATCATGTACCTGAGGATTGAATGTTCTTGCAGGCCAGATTACCGAGCCATCAAAATCATGCAGGGGTTTCGCATAAGTTGCCTGCGCATCTCCCCATCTTACCAAATCCCGGTGACGGTCTGCAAACTCTCCGGCTAATTCATTGCGGCGCTCACGCTTAAGGTCGGTCAGGGTCATTCCTGTTTTTGCAGGCAAACCTGCCCTCATCCTGATTCTGTTCAACTCCGTATCTCCGGCACCTGCCCCGCTCACGTTAATTGCTGCTTCTGCCTTAATTAAAAGTACTTCAGCGAAACGCATCAGCGGCACATTTAAATCAGTGGTTCCGTTATCACCATTGGGATTAACATGTGTAGGAATCGGATTGGCATAGGTAAATGGCTCCATATATTTTTTAAACTGATAATTTGAAGTGGCGCCAGCATCTTTGGTAAAGATACGTTCCGTACCGAAAAAAGTAAACTTGTCGCCGGGTTTTAAAATGGTTACCTCGCGACGCTGATCTCCTGCTTCAAAAGAATCATAAAGCTCTTTAGTAGGTAAATAATAGCCCCAGCCGTTGTAAATCCCCCAGGCCTTATTGGTTAACATTACGCCAGGCAGCTTACTTCCCCAGCCTGTACCACCACCATTTGGCGTACACACTACCGACCAGACATACTCTTTAGACCAGTTGTTCGATGCTTTGAATACATCTGCGAAATTCGTTAACAAATCATGCTGACCAGAAGCAATGACAAGATCTGCATATTTAGCTGCATTTGCATAATCCTTTTTAAACAGGTAAACTTTAGATAGATAAGCCCATGCCGCAGTTTTATGTGCTTTCCCAAAATCAGCTGCTTTCATTGCAGAAAAGTTCGGCAGATTATCCGCAGCCTTTAAAAATAATGAAATGATGTAATCGTAATTTTCGGTTACATTTTTTGCCCTTGGAATAGCGACAGCCGCATCGGCATCTGGCGTTACAATCGGCACGCCGGCTTTATCGTTTCCATAATTTGCAGCCAGCTGAAAATAGACGAGCGCAGCATTAAAGTATGCATCGCCAATAATCTGTTTCTTCAAATTATCATCCATCGAAATGGCGGGTACATTGGCAATAATATCGTTTGCTCTTTTGATAATTGCATAACGCAGGCTCCATTGCGATTCGGTATAACCGCCACCAATATAACTGCGGTTAAAGTTTTTGATGTTATCGCCTTCCGGTTTATTTCTTCCGGTTACCATATCATCGCTGGCATTAATGAACCAGAACATTCCGCGTCCATAGAAATCTTCTGAGTTGTAATTCTCATACATTCCTGCTTCGGCCTTGATGGCATCTTCTTTTGTTTTCCAGAAATTTTGTGCCGATGGCGAACCTTCCGGTGTAATATCAAGTTGTTTGGTGCATGATGCAAAAACAGTGATTGCAACCAGCGCCAGGTATTTTATATTAATTTTCATGTTGTTGTAGATTAAAGATTAACGCTTAAACCGAAGATGAAACTTCTTGCCTGCGGATAACGGCCAACATCAAGGCCATTATTATCCATCCCGATTTCAGGATCAAAACCAGAATAATCAGTGATCGTGAATAAGTTATTGGCGGTGGCATAAACCCTCACCGCGCCTGTTTTAAGTTTGCTGGTTAGCGATTTTGGCAAGCTATAGCCTAACGTTACGTTTCGGATACGCAGGTAAGAACCGTCTTCGATGTAGAAATCGGAAGCATTGAAGTTTCCGTTGTTATCACTGGTAGAGATAATCGGCACTTTGCCACCTGGATTTTCCGGCGACCAGGCATCCAGAATTCCAACCAGCTTATTGTAAGATGGTCCGCTGGCGCTATAAGTTGTTCTTTTTACAGCATTGAAAAGTTTATTTCCCTGCACTCCCTGCGCAAAAATGTTTAAATCGAAGTTTTTATAGTTGGCATTAAAGCTTAATCCGTAAGAAAAATCAGGATAGGCACTTCCCGCAAAATAACGGTCTTTGCTATCAATCGATCCGTCTGCGTTAAGGTCTACAAATTTGAAATCTCCGGCTTTTGCATTGGGCTGAATTTTCGTTCCTGCTGCATTCTTATAATTATCCGCTTCAGCCTGACTCTGGAAGATGCCTTCCGTTTTTAAAACATAATAGCTGTACAAGGGTTGCCCCACTGTTATTGCCAGTGGCGCCAGCTCATTTCTAAAATTCGTTCCAACGGCAATATTGCTTAAACCAGAAGCCAGTTCTTCTACTTTGTTATTTAATTTGGTAAGCGTTGCATTCACAGAATAAGTAAAGGCCGTGCTTTTTGCGCTGTTATAAGTTAAGCCTAACTCAATCCCTTTATCTTTCACCAAACCCGCATTAATGGTTTGAGAACTTAATCCTGCTGTACCCGGAAGCGACCTGGTGAGGATCATTTTATCAGTTTCCTTAATGAAATAATCAGCTACCAAACTCAATCGATCAAGTACCGTAATGTCTAAACCAATATTGGTTTGTTTACTTTCTGCCCAGGTTAGGTTTTTATTGGCTAAAATGGTTTGGACATAACCGTTTTGCAAGGTTGGCATTTGCCCGAAGTAACTCTGCGTAGCGGCAAGTAATGGGTTTACGGCAGAGGCTGATAAACTACCCAGGTTACCAAGAATGCCGTAACTGCCCCTTAATTTCAATTCATTTAACCAGGTGACAGATTTTAAAAATTCTTCTTTATGAATTGCCCAGCCAGCAGAAACAGAACCATAGTTTCTAAATCTGTTTTCTTTGGCGAGCATAGAAGAACCATCCCGTCTGCCAATAAATGATAACAGGTACTTTTCTTTATAATTATAATTTGCCCTTAAGAATACCGATGAAATCGCTTTTGCATCAAAATAACTGGTAGAAGGCTGAATAATGGTAGCATTGGTTAAATAGCGGTACTGATCAGACTCATCATCAAAACCTGCACCGGAGGTATATAAGCCATTACTTTTTGTCTTTTGAAAAGTATAGCCACCGGTAAAATCAAGCTGATGAACGCCGATGGTTGTTTTATAGCTCAATACCTGTTCTGCCAGAAGGTCGGTTGAAGCATCTGCCCTTTCTACCAAACTATTGCTTAATACCGGTTTACCAACTTCCGGGCGTTTCGGAACAAAATTTTTGAACTGTGAATCTGATTTAGTGATGCTTAGGTTAGAACGGAAACTTAATCCCTTTGCCAGGTGTAAGGTAGCGTAAGGATTCACTACCAAAACATTTACCGGGTTATTAATATCGATTCGCTTTAATTCTGCAACCGGGTTTACAATATCGCCATAATCACCTGCATATTGGCCGCCAGGCAAACCGGCAAAGCTGCCATCTGCATTATACGGCGTACCATTTCTCGGGTAATAGACAGCTGAAAGTAAGGCGCCTGTGTAATCGTTACTGGTATTTGCACCATTTCCATTCGTGCTGCTATAGGATAAATTTTCGCCAACTTTTAACCAGGGCGTAAGTTCATGTTCAGAGTTGATTCTAAAATTATACCGCTTGCTTTTAGTATTCAGTACAATCCCCTCAGCATCGCGATAGTTGAAACTCAAGTAAAAATTAGACTTTTCGCCCCCACCGTTAATGGCCGCACTATAATCCTGAAGCAATGCATCTCTGAAAACCTCATCCATCCAGTTGGTCCTGGTGGTTTGTCCATCGGGATATTTCGTCAGATCGAAAGCAGGCAAAATGGTTATTCCGCCATTTTTCGCAGCAGTTGCAGCCACTTGAGCCCGCTGCTCAGCACTTAGGGTTTCCAGTTTTTTCCAGGCACTTTGCTGTCCAACCTTGGCATCGAAACTGATTTGCATCTTTCCTTTTTTCCCTTTTTTGGTAGTAATTAAAACCACCCCTCCAGATGCACGCGCACCATAAATAGCTGCCGAAGCATCTTTTAGCACCGAAATAGATTCGATGTCGTTCGGATTAAGTTGTGGTGTACCTAGGAAAATGGAACCATCAATCACATACAACACGCTTTCGCCGTTAATTCCACCTGCACCCCTGATGTTAATTCTGGGTGTTGAAGTGGGATCGCCGCCTTCATTGGTTACAATTACACCCGGAGATTTCCCTGCCAGCACTTCGCCAACACTGTTCACCGACCTTGAAGAAAGTTTATCCAGTGAAACTAAACTCACGGCACCTGTTAGCGTTTCCTTTTTCTGCGTGCCATAACCTACCACCACTACATCGGCCAATGTGGATCTCTCTTCACTTAAGGTTACATTAATCGATTGATTATCCCCAACAGTTACCTCTTTGGTCCGATAGCCAATCATAGAGAATGAAAGAACGGTTTGCGCCCCAACTTCAATGCGGTAAGCACCGTTCGAATCGGTGGTGGTTCCGCTTTGCGTGCCAAGTACCTTTACGGATACCCCGGGCAGCGCCATACCGGTAGAATCTTTTACCACCCCGGTTACTATCCGGTCTGGCTTGTTAAAGGTTGTGTTGTTTAAAATCACATAATTTCCTTTTTCTTCTACCCGAAGACCAAGTTTATCCAGCAGGGAACGTACAGGTTCCATCTGAAAATTGCCGCTTAACTGCGTGTTTGTGCTTTGCAAAAGATCTGGATTGTAAACAAAATTTAAACCCGATATACTTTCAATTTCACGAACAATTTCGCTGAGTTTACGGCCTTTGTTTATTTTGATATTAACATTACTTTTTTCTAACCGCTGGGCCATGCCAGACGATGCCAAAAGTGAGCTGCAGAAAATGCAGAGAATTGAAAATGTTAAACATGAATATTTCATGATCCGATAAAGAGATAAGGTCCTCTTGGGTGAGGTTGTTTTCATTGTTTGATTTGCTTGGATGAATTAAAAATTGTTGTGCATTGTCCTTCAAAATAAAGTTGGACAGGTCATGGAATGATCTAGTTATTCATTATTTGTATATTTTAAATGTTTGATGATTTTGATCCGAACCGAGCTTCAGGTGATGAAGACTGCAGATCAGCTCGAGAATTTCTTCAGGCCGCTGTTCACTGCTAAATGTTGCTGTTGTTTTTAAGTCTGCAATTGCTTTATCACTTAGCAGTATTTTAATATTATAGGTATATTCCATCCGCTGGATTACCTGTTGCAGCGTGGTGCCGGCAAATTGAATTTTAACCGGAAGTGTGTGCTGAATCACCTTTAGGATAGATTTTCCCGTCACTTTATTAAACTGAAGCTTTTGATTTTTCACTAATGTTCCCAGCAGGATAGATTTATTCTGAATGGCTACTTTACCGGTTGAAACCGCAACCTCTACATGGGCGTTAGCGCGATAAGCACGGATGAGAAATGAAGTACCTAAAACGGTTACCTTTAAGTGAGCGGGCAACTTTACCTGAAAAGTTCTGTTCTCTTCATGGGCAATGGAGAAAAAAGCCTCACCTTCAATGAGTGAAATTTCACGGGAGTGTGAATTAAATTTCAGCGGATAACTGATTTTAGCCAAAGGTGCAAGGGTAATTTCCGAGCCATCACTCAGGATAATTTTTTTACGCTCCCCGACATGGGTTGATGCAATAATTGGTTCAGCAGCCTTTTCGGATGGACCACTCAATCTCCAGATTGAAAAAGAAACAGTAGCCACCAGGACAACGGCCGCAGCAATCCTGATCCAGGGGGAAATAAAAGCCTGTTTTCTGGACGACCGATTGGCAACCATTTTTTGGATGTTTGATAACATGGCATCGCGGATCAATACTTTTTGTATTGCAGGAATGGTTTTCTTAGCTGCATCCAGATTTGCATACCACTGCTCCACAACTTCCCGTTCTTCCGGGCTTGCCTGCCCGTTCGCATATTTTTCCAGCAGCAGCTTTGCTTTTTCTTCGCTCATTTGTAAACACGTCGTTTCAAAAAAGAAAGGGTACTAGCGAAAGATGTTACCAGTAAGTTAAGTTTCGGTTAAGCGAACAAAAATGCGATAAGGAGGAGATAGGATAGGTTTTCCCGAAGTAATTTCATCGCTGCAGTAATCTGATTCTTAACCGTCTGGACCGAAACATTCAATTCGCCGGCAATTTCCTTTACTGTTTTATCATCTTCCCTGCTCATCGAAATGACGAGGCGCATCCGCTCTGGCAAACGCTGCATTGCGGCTTCCACTTCCCGGGCAGTATCCTGAAGAATTAAGTTTTCATCAGCAGTATTCGTCCTTTTTTGATTCATCAATAAGGCAAATTCGTTACGGTGAACATCTTTAACAGCATTTGACCGGTAGTAATCCACTATCCGGTGTTTCACTGCGCCATGTAGGTATCCGGAAAGATCGCCGCTTAATTCAAGTTTACTTCGTTTTTCCCATAGGGAGATAAAAATTTCCTGCGTAATATCCTGGGCGAGTGCCTCATCACCGAGCTTTTTGAAAGCCGAATCGAACACCTTTTCCCAATGCGCATGGAAAATTTGCTCCATCGCCAAAGGATCATTGTTTTTTAAGGAAGCAATTAAAAGTCTGCTCAATGCTGTTCGTTTGCTGCGGCAAAGCTAGTGCCCCAATATTCCCTCAGTATTAACAAATCTTAAAGTCTGACCCCACGGATTACTACGCTAAATACAATACGCTAACTACTGGCGGATGTGGTTTCAAATGGCATTTGTTTGATAGATTTATCTGGACAGGAAAGCGTTCGGGTGTTAAAAACCTGATATATGTTAGTTATCAGGTATTTATAGCGCAGGGGAATAAATACTGTTAGTAAAAAAAAACTTCAAATATAATTTACTGATAATCAATCACAATTAAAACAAGGCCAAACATTATGTAGATATGTATGTTGGCTTTAAAATCGATAGTTAAATCGGTTCATTTATCTAATAATTTAAAACATTTATCATGAAAAAAATTTTTATCTCAAGCTTGTTTTCAGTAGCATTATTTATGGGTGTTGCAAAAGCGCAAATCCAAAAAGGTAACGTGATGGTTGGTGGAAACTTAACCAATATTAACTTAGGATTGGATGATCCCAAAGTTTTCAGTGTAGACATTACGCCTAAAGCCGCATGGTTTATTCAGGATAACGTTGCATTGGGTGGATACGTAAACTTTGGTTTACAAACCACTAAAAATGCACCAACCACAACAACTTATGGAGTAGGTGCATTAGGCCGTTACTATACTGGTAAAGATGTTGAAGTGTTAAACCACGGACGTTTCTTTGCAGAGGCAACTGTTGGTGTTGGTGGTGTTAACGTAAGCAGAGGCGGTGGTAATACCAATGGCCTTAACTTAAGCGTTGGACCTGGTTTTGCCTATTTCATTACGCCAAACATTGGTTTAGAAACTTTATTAAAATACAATGGTTTAGTTGGA
>Ga0157370_10000473_pt1 | contig 50187 bp, 46 predicted proteins | sample C35metaG_FD_113463 | JGI IMG/M metagenome (GOLD analysis project Ga0157370, IMG submission 113463) | Corn rhizosphere microbial communities from Kellogg Biological Station, Michigan, USA - C3-5 metaG | ecosystem: Host-associated > Plants > Roots > Rhizosphere > Soil | place: USA: Michigan...
GTAAATGCCATTTATATTGCCACTCCGCCTGCATTTCATGAAGAATATGCTATAGCAGCAATTAAGGCGGGAAAGCCGGTTTATATTGAGAAGCCGATGGCATTGCATTTTGCTTCAGCCAATATGATTGGAAAAGTCGCGGAAGAAAAAAATGTCAAAGTTTCTGTTGCCCATTACCGCCGTGGTCAGCCACTTTTTAATAAAGTAAAACAGTTACTGGAAGATAAAATTATCGGTGATGTTCGCTTTGCAAAATTAGAGTTTTACAAAAAGCAACTGGAAAGAGAAGCGCTTAATGTACCGAAAGTAGCCTGGCGGGTTAATCCTGCAATTGCCGGTGGTGGCCTGTTTCATGATATTGCCCCACATCAGCTTGATTTGGTGTATTGGTTTTTTGGAGCTGTAGAAAAGGCTTTGGGATATTCCACGAACCAGGCGAAAATGTATGAAGCAGATGATATTGTTTCCGGGAATATTTTATTTAAGTCAGGTGTCCTTTTTAACGGGTTATGGTGTTTTAATGTTGCGGAAGAAAATGTAAAAGATCTTTGTGAAATCCAGGGAAGCGAAGGAATGATGCGCTTCCCAATCTTTGAACATAAAAAAATTGAGATCATTAAAAATGGAAAAACAGAAGAGATTCTGTTTGAACCACTTCAACATGTTCAGCAACCGCTAATTCAAAAGGTAGTGAATTATTTTTTAGGAAAGGACGCCAATCCATGTACCGCGGAAGATGGTGCAACGGTGATGTGGTTATTGGATGAGTTTACCAGGAAATAAAAAAGATTTTTTTTCTTTTTAAGCCTGGGTGAATTTGAATCTATCCCTACTGCCTTATTAAATGCTTTTTCATTTACTATCCAGAGCAATGAGTTTTGAATTCGTTTAAAATCTTTTGTATCGGAAGTAATAAAATAATCGGGTTGATGGGCTATCTTATAAAGCAAGCCGTCTTCGGGATCTGCTGGTAATTTACCTGTAGAATCATTTACATTCGTGGTATCACATGGCAAAAGAATAATCCTTTTATTCAGGGAATCCGCAAGTTCACCAATCTTATTTTAAGGATAATCCCTTCTGATAAGATAAGCGGTAGCTGTAACGATTTATTAATTTCCGCGTTTGTACAAGAGCTTTCAGGATGATCTGCCTTAAATTTATTAAAGAGACGTGTTGACTCTTCATGGAAAGGATGAAGCGGTCTAATGAATAAAATACTGTTTTTCAAACATCTCAACCGTTCAATTATTATCTTCGCCACCAAAATGTATCAAGTACTTCGCCACATATTATTTTGGTTTGATGCAGAAGAGGTCCATTATTTTTCAATGAACACGCTACGTTTCTTCTGCAGTTTTTCTTTCATAAAGGTTTTTTTAAAAAAGAAATTTACTCCGCAAAAAAAATTTTCAAAAGAAGTTTTTGGAATAACATTTTCAAATCCTGTTGGGCTTGCTGCGGGATTTGATAAAAATGCAAAATATTTGAATGAACTGGAAACATTAGGTTTTGGTTTTGTAGAAATAGGAACCGTTACGCCTTTGCCGCAAAATGGAAATCCTAAGCCCAGATTGTTCCGCTTGCCAAAAGACAAAGCACTGATTAACAGAATGGGATTTAATAATGAAGGCGCAAAAGCCGTGGCGGCGCGGGTTAGAAGTTATCGTAAAAAAAATAAAAGTTTACTGATCATTGGTGGAAACATTGGGAAAAATAAGGTCACTGCAAATGAAGACGCCTGGAAAGATTATGAGATTTGCTTTAATGAATTGCATGATGCGGTTGATTATTTTGTGGTTAATGTCAGTTCGCCAAACACTCCGGGATTAAGAGACCTTCAACAAAAAGATTCTTTGAAAAAAATTCTTACGAATCTTCAGCAAATCAATCGAACAAAAAATATTCGAAAGCCGTTGCTCTTAAAAATCTCTCCTGATCTGGATCAGCATGATCTGGATAATATTATTGACCTGGCAATGGAAATAAAACTGGATGGATTGGTAGCCGCTAACACAACGATCAGTCGCAACAATTTAATTATTTCACAAAAAGAAATTGATGAAATTGGGGCCGGAGGGTTGAGTGGAAAACCATTAAAAGAAGAATCGACTCGAATCACCAGCTATATTTACCAACGGACGAAAGGAACAATTCCCATTATCAGCAGTGGCGGAATTTTTTCAGCAAATGATGCAAAAGAAAAATTTAATGACGGTGCTGATCTGATCCAGGTTTGGACAGGTTTTATTTATGAAGGTCCGGCAATTGTAAAGAAAATTTTGTCCTGACTTTTTATTTTTTATTATCAATTGACTCGCCTGCTGGAAGCTGAGGTTCATCCAACTCTACCACTCTTTTATTTTGCCTTTTGATCATTACCATATTCAACACTTCAACAATAAAAGAAAAGGCCATTCCAAAATAAATATAATTTTTCAGATGAAGTTCTTCCGCTTTATCGGCTGCCCAGCCTTCAATTACAAGACTTAATCCGATCATCACTAAAAATGAAAGTGCAAGCATTTTAAAAGTGGGGTGCTTATGAATAAAGGCGGCAATATAAGGGCTGAAAGAAAACATAATGATCATGGCTATGATCACTGCCGCAATCATTATTTCGACATGTTTGGCAGTACCACCAGCGGTGATCACACTATCAAAAGAAAAGACCATGTCAATTAAAACAATTTGGGAAATTGCCTGGGAGAAACTTAGCTGTTTCTTTTTTGGCTTCAACGCATTGGGATCCTCGCCTTCTAATTTCTGGTGAATTTCATGAACAGATTTATAGATCAAAAATATTCCTCCTGCAAGCATTACAATACTTGCCAGATCAAATCCTTTATCAAAAATACTAAACACTGCCTTTCCTTTTTGTGCCAATAACCATCCAAGCCCCAGCAGCAAAACACTTCTCACAACGGAACCCAGAATAACCCATGCAAGCCTGGCTTTTTTATGCTTTTCCTTTGGCAACCGGCTGATGATAATACTTACAAAAATTACATTATCAACTCCCAAAATAATTTCAAGTACTACGAGAATAAAAAAACTGATAATGCTATCAGTTGTTAATAAATGCTCCATCTAATTCTTTTAAATAATTTTTCTAAAAACGCTAATATCCTTTGTTATCACGGACTTCAACTATTTTGTCAACGATATATTTTGTATCGCCGCGCCATGGAAGTTTAGCCATTTTTTCTTTATAATGCACACTGATTTCTTTTCCTTCCAGCCTCAATAAACTGTCAGCAACTGACTGGTCAACCACAGAAAAATCCCACATATAATTCATCATCATGCTGTTATTTGCTGCATTGGTAACACCACCTAGGTTCATCTCTCCTTCATAAGTTTTAAACATAAAACCTTGTTTTGAAAATTTGATCAGCCTTCCGGCTCGATTACCTTCACTGTAAGTGTAACTATACCTGGCTACAAAAAAAATCACCATGAAAACAACAAGGATACCAACTATGGGCAAAACATATTTTTTCATTGGGAATGTTTTGGCAAACATAAACATTCCCAATAAAATAAATTGATGCATCGGGATAAAAAGCCGGCGGAAAGAAGTTGTAAATTGCGAATACTTTCTTCATAAAAATTATGATGAAAAAAAATAAAATTAATTTATGAATATAGGAATTGTGTGTTATCCCACCTTTGGCGGAAGTGGCGTGTTGGCAACAGAGTTAGGCAAAGCATTGGCAGAAAAAGGCCATAACATTCATTTTATTACTTATCAGCAACCTGTAAGACTTGGCGGGTTTCATACAAATATTTTTTATCATGAAGTAAGTGTCCCTACTTATCCGCTGTTTGATTATCCGCCTTATGAAACCGCTTTGGCAAGTACGATGGTGGACGTGATTATCAACCAAAAAATTGATCTGCTGCATGTGCATTATGCAATTCCTCATGCCTCTGCTGCGTATATGGCGCGACAAATTTTGTTGAAAGAAGGAATTGATATTCCGGTGATCACAACTTTGCACGGAACAGATATTACATTGGTTGGAAGAGATAAGACTTATTCGCCTGTTGTTACTTTCTCAATGAATGAAAGCGCGGCCCTCACTGCTGTTTCAAAGAATTTGCGCGATGAAACTTATAATAATTTCAAGATGGAAAAAGAGATTGAAGTGATTTATAATTTTGTTGATGCGAAGCGATTTAATAAAAAACCGGTCACTCCTTTTAAACAAGTTATTGCTCCAAATAATGAAAAGATTTTAATGCATGCTTCTAATTTTAGAAAAATAAAAAGAGTGCAGGACGTGGTATATGTTTTTGAAAAGGTAAATAAAGTAATTCCTTCGAAATTATTATTTGTAGGTGATGGTCCGGAGCGTTCTTTTATTGAAGATCTTACCAGGAAAACATGTGCACGGACAGACATTCGATTTCTTGGAAGGCAGGAGGAAATGGAAGAAATTCTTGCGATCTCTGACCTTTTTCTTTTACCAAGTGAGTATGAAAGTTTTGGCCTTGTTGCGCTGGAAGCCATGGCAGCGCAGGTTCCTGTGATTTCTACAAATGTTGGGGGATTGCCTGAAATAAATATCAATGGTGTTACCGGCTTCTTAAGTGACATTGGCGATGTACAAGGTATGAGCAACAACATCATTAAAATTCTTTCCGATGAAAAAGCATTTGCAAAAATGAAAAAGAATGCTTTGGCACAGGCAATGAAATTTGATATTGGTACTATTGTTCCTCAATATGAAGAACTGTATAAAAAAGTTTTGCAGGAAAAAACTATTAGTTGAACTAATAGTATCTAATCATTTTTTACTTTTTTATAATGACTCACCGCCAAATTTTTTTAAATCATATCGGGCAAACTTCTCCTGATCCTCTTGCATTGGAAATTGTGAAAGCCATTGGCAGTAAGCTTTACGATGTTAATGGAAAGGAATACATTGATCTTATTGGCGGCATCAGTGTTTGTAATATTGGACATTCCAATCAAAAAGTTATTGATGCAATAAAAGCTCAGGCGGAAAATTTTATGCATGTAATGGTGAATGGCGAATTGGTTTTATCGCCACAAACTGCTTATGCGAAATTGCTTACTGATCATTTGCCTTCTTCTCTCAATTCAATTTTTTTCACGGCTTCCGGAACGGAAGCAACAGAAGGTGCGATGAAACTGGCAAAGCGTTTTACCGGAAGAATGCAAATTGCCGCATTCAAAAATTCTTATCACGGAAGTACGCAGGGATCTTTAAGCATCCTCGGCGATGAATACTGGCGAAATGCTTTTCGTCCTTTGCTGCCGGATATTGTTCATCTCGATTATAATAATTTTGAAAGCCTTAATTCAATTACAACACAAACTGCTTGCGTAATTGCAGAAACGATCCAGGCTGAGGCGGGAGTGATCGTTCCGCAGAAGAATTGGATACAGGCATTGAGAAAAAAATGTTCAGAAACAGAAACCTTATTGGTGCTTGATGAAATTCAGTGCGGTTTTGGGCGAAACGGAACTTTGTGGGCATTTGAACAATTTGATATTGTTCCGGATGTGTTATTATTAGGAAAAGCCTTAGGGGGCGGAATGCCTTTGGGTGCTTTTATTGCTGATAAAAAGATCATGGATTCATTGACAAATAATCCTGTGCTGGGCCATATCAATACTTTTGGAGGCCATCCGGTTTGTTGTGCTGCCGGGAAAGCCGCTATGGAATTTTTATTAGAAGAAAATCTTGTTGAAACTGTTTTTGAAAAAGAAAAAATCTTTCTTGAAAATCTTAAAGTTGCAAAAATAAAAAACGTCAGAAGCTGTGGATTGATGATAGCACTCGAGTTTGACAACTTTGATCAAAATAAAAAAGTAATTAATGGACTCTTAGAGGAAGGTGTTTTTTCAGACTGGTTTTTGTTTGCGTCACAGTGTTTAAGAATTGTTCCGCCATTAATAATTTCAAAGGAAGAAATTTTAAAAGCATGTAAGGTGATTAAAAAAGTGGTTTCAGATTTGTAAGTATTTTTCTGATTTTTTTTAAAAATGTTTTATGAGAGTAATCAAATCCTTTGCTTGTGCATTTGCCGGTTTAAAAGATTGCCTTTTGCATGAAAAAAATTTCCGAATACAATATGTGATCGCATTGGTCATCATTATTGCAGGTTTATTTTTTTCATTAAGCGAAACAGAATGGATGATCATTTTTCTGTGTTTCGCTGTGGTATTGAGCTTCGAGATTATAAATTCAGCAATAGAAAAACTTTGTGATCTGGTTTGTCCTCAGTTTAATTTGACGATAAAAAAAGTAAAAGATATGTCTGCTTCGGCAGTTTTACTGGCTGCAATTATTTCTTTTATTATTGGCTGTATCATCTTTTTGCCAAAGATTGTTCATCTGTTCTATCAGTAAATAGAATATTTTTTTAGAAATCAACACCCATACTGAAATACAAAATTGGTTTTCCCCTGAAGAATCCGTTCATTGGCCAGCCAGCATCCAGCTTTAGAAAATAGCCCAATAAAGTGCTGCGTGCCCCAAATCCGTAGCCACCAAGAAAAGGTCCGATTCCGGGCGCCTTTAGTTTTACAGAAACCGTTGGATTTAAAGGATTCTGGTAAGTAATTGATGGTCTTGCCAGCTTATCATAAGCACCATTCCAGGCAGATCCTAAATCAATAAACTGTATCAATTGAAAGTTCCTGATAAATGCATTATTTATAGGTTTGCTGAAGAATGTGGTAAACACCGGCAACCTGAATTCACTGTTAATCACAGTTGCATTATTCCCATTGGCTGCATTTTGAATAAAGCCACGAAGATTCACTGCCAGTGATTGAAATGCATAATCCCCGTCGGCTGCAGGTTGATTAGCAGGATTAAAATACCGGTAAGTTGTGTTTCCGTTTTTGTCTGTCTTTTGATTTTGACCAAACATAAACCAGTTGTCAATTCCGCCCAGATAATAGATCAACTTTTGATTTCCCCAACTAAAATCGCCTGCCACTCTTCCCGCCCAGATAAAGTTTCTATAAATTGGATAATATGCCCTTGCATCAAACCCAAAATTAAAAGTGTTTTTTCCGACGTCAGTTTTATTATTTAACTGTGAATTGAAATCGATGTACGCTTTGTAACGCACGCCATTCCAAATATTTTGCACGGGATTTAAAGTGTTGTCATACACATATTCCAGGTGCATTAAACCATATGTTTTTACTTGTGGAGCCGAAGAAATAGAGCCTGGATCAGTATTAATTATGTTATCTTTTCTTACACCGAAATTTACCCGCACACTTCTTATTTCGTCAAAAGGATAAGAAATACTTCCCTGGTATAAATTTGAGAAAATCTTTCCGGGATAATACGCTGAGCCGGTATCTTTAAAAACTCCTTGCTGAACACTTCGGTAGTACATCAATCCCCAGTCAACTCTTTTTCTCAAATTGCTAAATTGAAATATCCAGTCATTGTCTTTTAAATTAGTAGAAAGCCTAAACCCGCCTGAGATCTTGATGTCCTCCATAATATCTGCAGTTCCGAGATTAATAATACCATTCAATCCGTTATTTGAAGAAAGGGTAATTGGTCCGGCTCCATATTGATAAGGCTGATATTTTGTTCCCAGAACATTATTGTTAAATCCGGCTATCACATAATCGGCAGCAAATTTCAAAGGTTTATAAGGATACAATCTTGCCGTAGATAATACAACAGATTCATTAACTGGTTGTGGATTATTCAGCTCTGCGATTTGCGCACTGTCTTTCTTTTCAGGTTTGAATTCATGTTGAAAAATATCTTCCTCCTGGGGTACTGATTCTGGAGCTTGAATTTGCTCTCCTGCACCAATCCGGCTTTGCGCCATCAGTCTCTTCATATATTCTGTCGCTCTTGCAGAAACATTTCTGCGCTTTAAGGTATTTTCATCTATCTTCAATTTATATAATATTTTATCATCACTTTGGTGAGTTACTTCGCTCACCTGGTGGTCCTCACCCGCTTCTCTTGTTTCTAAAATACTGCTGGCATAATTGGTCAATGGAAATACATACGCCGAATCATTTGAAATCGAGACCACTGCCACTGAATCAACGTCAGGTTTATTTAAAGCTTTTAATGTAGAATCGACTTCCTCTAATGTCGGATTTCTCAAAATTTCGTCACCTACAATTACTAATGTATCAAGACCAGCTTTTGTAGTAGTAAAAAATCCTGCATACCGGTTCCCAATCCCGTTCAAATCACTGACGAAAGTAAAATGATTGTTGTTGTATTGAGTCGGATAGCGGGCATCACCAAATTTTAAATTGGTGAGTTGAGAAATTTGATTCAGCGCTGCTTTATTTGTTTCAAAATCAGTGATCAGAAAAATATTATAGCGATTATGCAATAAAGAACTGTCGCCACTTTTTGCCTTTGCTGAAGGCCTGTTACTTGAAAAAAGAATGCCGGTTTTATTGGGAAAAGAAACAAAAGAAGGATCGAGATCATCAAATACATCATTAGTAACTTGTTTTAATTTTTCATTCTCAATATTATAAGTATAAATATCGGAATGACCATTTTTAACTGCACTGAAAAGAAGCGTTTGGCTATTGATCATATATTTCATATCCTGAACCTGGTCGAAATATTTGGTTAGATCTCTTTTGTAAGGCTTTACCCTGGTAATCACATCATAAACGAAAAGTTTAATGTGGCCTTCTTCTTGGTAAAGAACTGAAAGTCTTGTCCCTTTTGGATCCCATGCCATCATTGGATAATTTGGATTGATTGCGTTTTGATTTGTTTTTACGCCAAATTTCAACAACGTTTTGTCTTCGCCTTCTTCATTTAAAATCAATCGGTACTGTCCCTTTTTATATTGAACTACTGCGAAAGATCCATTGCGTTTATTAGGATTTACGTTGAAATGAAAATAATTAATTCTCTTTCCAACAGTATAATCTGTTATCTCGCTTCCTTTTGGATAATTTTTTCGGTGAGTAATATCATTCTCATATTTTTCTTCCTCATACTGCATAAAATTAGCCAGCACGTCTTTAAATTTTTTTTCTTTTGTCACCTGCTGAGAGGCACGTTTTAAACTTTTGTAAACCCTTGCCAGGTAAAGCAAATAGGAAGTATTTTCTTTTTTATATTTTTCTTCAATGTAGTACCAAAAAGCATGTCCGGCGAGCAATGGTTTTTCAAAAGCAAACTGGTAAAAGTTTTTGTATTTATAGCTGAGAATTTCACTTTTCAGATCATCGTCCAATTGAGTGCTCCAGTTTTGACCAACATATGCAACATAACCATCAATAAGCCATTGTGGAAGATCGAGCAATGCGGCGTTTCCGGCAACTTCTCCCAAATCCTCTCCGAATAAAACATTTTGTACTAAAATTTGTGCAATTCCTTCACGAATTTGCCGTCGCAGATCAGCATGATTTCCATTGAAATAAATGATCATTTTATTGTTCACCAATTTCGTAATGCCACCGGCATTTTGCCAATCTTGTCCGAGGCCGATGTTGCTTTGTTTCATGTCATCGAAACTGTTGTAGATAATGATATTTGCCCGGCGTTGCAAACTATATTCTACGAATTTTTCAATTCCCGGAAGTTCTTCTTCAGCGACTTGCATAGCATATTTTGCAATTTCTCCGCCATCCTGGTTAAAATAACAATTGAAGTTTTGTGTCTGGTAATATTGCCACTTAAATTTTTTAAACTGTAACCTGTTTTTACCGTACTGAACTGTGCTCACTTGCGCACCTGCAAATCCAGCTGCAAATAAAAAAAATGAAAACAGAAATATTTTTTTGTAGGTTGATTTCTTGTGATCTTGCATGTGCTTTACATTATAGTCGGTCTAAAATTAAACGTTTGTTGTTAATCAATAAAATGAATTTATTGTTCAGCCAATATATATTATGTTTCAAATAAAAGTTTTTACATTTAACCCGATTCAGGAAAACACTTACATTCTTTATAATGAGCAAAAGGAATGCATCATTATTGATCCCGGATGTTATTTCGACCCTGAAAAGGAAGAACTGAAATCTTTCATTACCAGTCACAAATTAGAGCCCAAAATTTTATTGAATACTCATTGTCACCTCGATCATGTATTTGGCAATAAATTTATTGCAGAAGAATATAATCTAACGTTAAATACACATTTGGCGGAAAAAGAGATTCTTGAAATGGCGCCTGCCTCAGGTTTGATGTTTGATCTTCCATTCGATAATTACCAGGGGAAAACGATTTATTTAAAAGAAGGAGATGTGGTTTCTTTAGGAAATGATCAGCTGCAAGTAATTCACGCACCCGGTCATTCCCCAGGGAGTGTTTGTTTTTATTGTGAAAAACAACACTTCGTAATTGGAGGAGATGTACTTTTTTTAAACAGTATCGGCCGTACAGATCTTCCATTGGGAAATTATGAAGATCTTGTAAAAAATATTAAGCAAAAATTATTTCAACTCCCGGAAAATGTAACAGTTTATCCCGGCCATGGCCCGGCAACAACAATCGGAAATGAAATCAGAAAAAACCCTTTTTTACAAGGTTAGGAAAATTTTTCTTTAAGATTCGGCTTTTAATTCCGCGAAATATTTATGAAAGTAAGGAATGGTTTCAATGCCTTTATTGAAATTGACAATTCCGTATTTTTCATTTGGTGAATGAAGATTATCGCTGTCAAGACCAAATCCCATAAAAATAATTTTCACCCCCAGTTCTTTTTCCAAAATGGTACAAATAGGAATACTTCCGCCGCCGCGAACTGGAACAGGGGTTTTTCCAAATGTTGTTTCAATTGCCCTCGTTGCCGCTTTATATCCTTTGCTATCAATCGGAGTGAGATAAGGTTCGCCACCGTGATGTTCAAATGCTTTTACAGTTACTGAAGAAGGAGCCATTGAAGTAAAATAATTGATCAATCTTTTGGTCATTTTTTCAGAAGTTTGATTAGGTACTAATCGTGCAGAAATTTTTGCAGTAGCTTTCGCAGGTAAAACAGTTTTTGCGCCTTCACCCAAATAGCCACCCCATATTCCGTTGACTTCTAATGTAGGTCTGATGCCGGTTCTCTCAGTTGTTGTGTAACCTTTTTCTCCCCATAATTCTTTTATACCTATTTCATTTTTATAGTCATTTTCATCAAATGGCGCTTCTGCCATCAGCGCTCTTTCTTTCCCGGAAACTTCTGCAACTTCATCATAAAAACCGGGGATAGTAACATGATTATTTTCATCGTGGCAACCGGCAATCATTTCGGACAAAACGATGATTGGATTTGCTACTGCGCCTCCATAAGTACCGCTGTGCAAATCTCTTGCAGCGCTGGTAACTTCTACTTCAATATAGGATAAACCACGAACGCCAATGTCCAGTGACGGAGTTTTTAAGCTAAGCATGGAACTGTCGCTGATCAGGATTACATCAGCTTTTAAAAGTTCTTTATTTTGTTCTACAAATTTGCCAAGATTGGGAGAACCAACTTCTTCTTCACCCTCAATAATGAATTTAATATTTGTGAACATGGTATTTGTTTTTGCCATCGTTTCCAATGCTTTCAAATGCATAAAAAATTGTCCTTTATCATCTGCAGAACCACGCGCAAAAACTTTCCCATCTTTTATAACCGGCTCAAAAGGCTGGCTGTTCCACAGTTCCAGCGGTTCGGCGGGTTGCACATCATAATGTCCATAAACTAAAACCGTAGGTTTATTTTTATCAATAATTTTCTCTGCATAAACAACAGGAAAACCGTCTGTTTGCATTACCTCTGCTTTATCTGCGCCTGAATTCAGGAAGCTTTTTTTTACTGCTTCGGCACATTTTGCCATATCGTTATTGTGTTCTTTTTTCGCACTTACGGATGGAATTCGTAATAGTTCTATCATCTCATTTAAAAAACGGTCTTTATTTTTTTCCTGGTATTCTTTCCATTCTTCCATAACAATCTTAAAGGTTTTTGTAAACTAAATTGGGCGAATATAGATCATTTTATAGGGATATGTTGAAAGATTTAAATTTAACTGAAATCGTAAATATTCGTTGTGAAATATTTGGTTTTAAATGTCAGGATTCTTTACATTTGCACCAGATTGCTTTTCAATTTATCAGCCTTTGTTCTAGTTGCTCCATATGGTTGCTTCTATTGCAAAGGCTGAGTCAATTTAGGGAAATGATGCCGCTAACGATTTCTGTCTGATCTTTTTTTTAAACATTTTTACTTTCCGATACTTTCTGTGAATCAGCCACAATAACGGTTCTGATCCTTTTGAAAAAACGATAATAATATTCTTTATTAAATAATTGCGAATCATGCATCGCTTTATAAGTAAGAAAAAATCCAACAGGAGAAAGCACTATCACCGGCAGCCACATTCCAATAATTGGAATAAGCACATGATCTTTTGTAAATTTTTCCCCGAAAATATTCAATAAATAAAAGAGCATAAAGAATAATAGCGCCATCACTAAAGGCAGGCCCAATCCACCTTTGCGAATAATTGAACCGAGCGGGGCACCAATAAAAAACAACACAAGACAAGCAATTGAAAGAGATAATTTTTTATGCCATTCTATTTGGTGAGAAGTGAAATCAGCGGTTTGGGTTTTGTAATCAACGCTTGCCATTTGTATCAGATTGCGTGCATTACTTACTTCAGCAATTGTCTGATCGAAAACCGCTGACTTCAAACTATCAGGAATTAAAGCGTCGAAACTGGTTACTTTTTTTACTGGAATTTTTTCTTTAGCAGCAATTATTTCTTTTTTTGCAGGAATGCTGTCTTTGAATTTTGAGTATTTTACATAAGATGCCAGCAACGTCCTATTTCTTTTATATAATGAATCGGGAACCTTTTTTAATGAATCAAGATCTGCATTTAATTGACGCATCGTTTTCATCCTGATATTGTTCATAAAAAGGCTGTCGGAAGTTTTTTGCAAATTGAGCTGGCTCAGATCAAAGAGCTTATTGTATTCTTTAAAACCAAGATTGATAAATTCATTTTTGGTAGAATTAAAAGTGCCGTTTTCTTCATAACGGTTTCCGTTTTCCAATCGAAACTCCAGAAACTTTTTATCAGCACTGATCGCCATTTTGCCGCTTTCAGAAATGATGGTGTTATCCTGGACGCCATTCGATTGTTCATAGATTAAAACTTTATGCAACGTGCTTCTGTCAGCATCTTTCTTATCAACCTTGATTGAAAAACCTCGGAAACCATTGTAAAAAACCCCATCTTTTAAATCGAACGCCGGACTTTTTTCATAAATATCATGATAGATTACCGCGAATTTTAAATTGGCAACCGGAGCAATATAATTGGCAAATAAAAATGCCACTCCCGATAATAATATTGTTACAAAAAACAATGGCCGCATAAATCGCAATAAAGAAATGCCTGAAGATTTAATCGCAACCAGTTCAAAATTCTCACCCAGTTTTCCAAACGTCATTATTGAAGAAAGAAGAATAGCGATTGGCATTGCAAGTGTCACCAATGTGGCACTTGCATAAATCAAAAACTTTGTCAAAGTAAACATATCCAATCCTTTGCCTACGAGATCATCAATATACTTCCACAATATCTGCATCATGAAAACAAATAAGGTAATAAAAAAAGTGGCTATAAATGGCCACACAAAAGCTTTTAATATAAGTTTGTCGAGTTTTTTAAACATCAGGGAATACCAGGGCGTTAAGCCTTTTGTTGTAAAATTCAAATATGAATAATGAAGCAAAAATAAGGCTTTCACCTGTTGAAATGGAACTTGTAAGACCGAAGGGATATTTTACAAAACAATTAATTATTGAAACAGTGGCTCATCTTTTGAAAAAAAGCAAAAGAGGGAATTGAAAGTTTTACCGAAGATTCTTTTTTTAATACCAGGAAATATGGAGCCGAGAGAATGGAAGAACGTGAAAGTTATTTTTTAGAAAAAACTTTGGAGGAATTGTTCATTTTAAAAATCAACTTCCCAAACGATGGAATAATTCTTTGACCTGTGTTTCCCAAAGTTGGCTTTGGTCCTTAATGTCTTTCTTTTCAGCAAAATCATGAATTACTAAAATGGTTTGGTTCGTAACTTCAGATCTTTCAATACTGAATTCAAAGAATTCGTCCTTAGGAGAATCAACCCAATGAAACCGGACAAGTCTGTCCTCTTCCATTTCTACCACTTCTGCTTCTTCTGCCACAGCACCTGACCAGCTAAAACTAAATAGTCCATCTTCATCCTCGACTTTATCGGCAAACCATTCCTGCAAGCCAGAGGAGGTGGATAGGAATTCATATAATATCGCAGGCGAGCATCTCACCGGGTATTCAACAGTATATTTTATTTTCTTACTCATCTTAATTTGATAAAGTCATTATCTGCAATAATAGAAAATAAATTAACTAACAAACCATATTTATCTTTTTTTTTGGTAATTTATTTTAGGAAATAGATTATTTTATAGCTGAAATTCTCTTTAATTAAAAAAAATGAATAATATTTTTTTTGAAACATACTTAAAGTGCCTTAAATTTCGTTTAATATATCGTTAATACGATTCAGAAGAGAATCGCAAATCTTCTAAAACTTAAATTACCTCTGTATGAGTATGCGATCTTTAAAGATTTCAAAATCTATTACTAACCGTGAAAGTGAGAGTTTAGAAAAGTATTTGCAGGAGATCGGAAGAGTTGAAATGATCACTGCGGAAGAAGAAGTAAAACTGGCAACGCTTATCAAATCAGGAGATCAGAAAGCCCTTGACAAACTAACCAAAGCTAATTTACGATTTGTCGTTTCTGTTGCAAAGCAATATCAAAACCAGGGTCTGGCGCTTCCTGATCTTATCAATGAAGGAAATCTGGGTTTAATAAAAGCCGCACAACGTTTTGATGAAACGAAAGGTTTTAAATTTATTTCTTACGGGGTTTGGTGGATTCGTCAAAGCATTATGCAATCTATTGCAGAACACTCCCGAATTGTAAGATTGCCATTGAATAAAGTTGGCCTAACCAGCCGGATCAGCCGGGTTTATTCACAGCTTGAACAGGAATTTGAGCGAACTCCAACCACACAGGAAATAGCTGATGCATTAAATATTGAAATGGAAGAGATCTCTGCAACGATGAGCGTGGCGGCCCGCCATGTAAGTATGGACTCCCCGTTGGGAGAAGGTGAAGAGTCTACTTTGATTGATGTTCTTGCAAATGGAAATGCAGAAAGTGCGGACAAAAAAATAATGTTTAATGATTCCCTGAATCTGGAAATTCAGCGTTCATTAACTCTACTCACACCGAGACAAAAAGAAGTGATTTGTTATTTTTATGGAATTGGTGGCGGGGAACCGATTAGTCTCGAAGACATTGGTGCAAAATATAACCTTACAAGAGAAAGGGTAAGACAAATAAAAGATAAAGCATTGGAAAAATTAAAATCATTTGCCGGATCGCGGCTTTTGAAAGAATATATGGGGGTATAAAAAGTTTATTTTCATTACTGTTAAAGTGAATGCCCCGGTCGCGTTCACTTTTCTTATTTTATTTTCAAATCATAACGTTGTTCCTTTACTTTCTTTCCAAAAACGTTTGAAAATTTTTCTTCAGTTAAAATAAATCCGGAGTTTTTATAAAGCGCTGCTGCTGATTTTTGCTCATCAGTTGTCCATAAAAAACAGGATTGATAATTTGATTCCTTAAGAAAATTTAAAAATAATTTCAACAGTTTTTTCCCTAAACCAAGTCCCCGAAATTCTGGTTTAATTAAGAAATAACGAAGTTGCCCCTCATTATTTTCACGATGCATTAAAACAAGCGAACCAATAATTTTATGTTGATATTCGCATATCCAAACCCTGTCTTTTTCTGCGTGATAATTTTGAAGAAATTCCACCAGTCCTTTCGCTACATACATTTCAAATTCGATTCCATAATTGTATTGCTGTTTGTATAACTTTCCATGCAAATAAATAATATACCCAGGATCTCCCGAATGAAGTTGGTTGCGGATAATGATGTTGTTTAACTGATGCAATTCGATTTTTAAATAAAAGTAAAAGTTTTAATTAAAATATCTTCCGGAATACATGAATTAACTGTTGACCATTAACCAATAAACCATTTGCCTATTTTTGCTCCAATGAATCAATATTTCAAAATAGGGAAACTTGCAGCAACTTTTGGGGTGGAAGGACAACTGGTTCTTCAGCACAGTCTTGGCAAAAAGGACACTTTAAAAAATTTAAAAACCATCTTTATTGAAGAAAAAAAAGATTCATTTCTTCCATATTTTCTTTCATCAGTAAAAATAAAAAACGATAAGGAGATCTTTATTTCGATAGAAGGAATTTCTTCAAAAGAGGAAGCACATTTTTTATTAAAAAAAGAAGTTTGGCTTAATGAAAATGATTTTAAAAAATTCGCAGCAACTACTGCTGCCATTTCATTTCTTGGATTTACAATAGTGAATAATAAAGAAGAATTGGGTGAAGTAATTGAAGTAATTGAACAACCTCACCAACTCTTATGTACTATATTAATTGATGGGAAAGAAGCGTTCATACCGATTCATGAAGATTCACTGGAAAGAGTCGATAAAAAAAACCGAAAACTTTATGTGGATCTTCCCGACGGACTGTTGGAAATTTATAAAAATGCATAATAAAATGATTTTGTAAATTTATATTTCCTATGCCTGTTTCTTCAAATATGGTTGCTCATTTTGATCTCGATTCATTCTTTGTTTCTGTTGAGATTTTAAAAAATCCTTCTTTAAAAGGAAAGCCTGTAATTGTCGGTGGACAAAATGAAAGAGGAATTGTAACCACCTGCACTTATGAAGCGCGGGAATATGGTGTTCACTCTGCAATGACAATGAAAACGGCTATGCGCTTGTGCCCCGAGGCAATCGTCGTGCCAGGAACTTATTCCGAATATTCGCGTTATTCAAAGTGGGTAACAAATATTATTGCATCAAAAGCCCCGCTTTTTGAGAAGGCTTCTGTTGATGAATTTTATATTGACCTGCATGGAATGGATACATTTTTTCATCCATTAAAATGGACCATTCAGTTGCGGGAATTAATTATGAATGAAACAGGATTGCCGATCTCTTTTGGAATCGCAAAAAATAAAATGGTCGCAAAAATGGCAACGAATGAAGCAAAACCAAACGGCTATCTGCAGATTCCGTTAGGGAAAGAAAAAGAATTTTTAGCACCGTTGGAAGTCAACAAAATTCCTGGAATTGGCGAACAAACCAATAAGATTTTGCAATTCCATAATATAAGGTTCATTCGTGATATTCATAATACCACTCCGCAAATTCTTGAAAAAATTTTAGGAAAATGGGGCTATGAACTATGGAATAGAGCACAGGGAATTCATGAATCAATGATCACGGAATACCGTGAGCCAAAATCGATTTCAAAAGAAAATACTTTCCATGAAAGCATTTCTGATGTTGAATTTTTAATGAGCGAAATTGTCCGGATGACAGAGAGAATTTGTTTTGAATTAAGAAAAGAAGAAAAAGTTGCCGGCTGTGTTACGATCAAATTGCGCTACCCTGATTTTGAAACAACTTCCCGCCAGGCAAGTATTCCTTACACATCTGCAGATGATGAAATTATTCCGGTTGCAAAAGCTCTTTTCCATAAATTATATAAAAAAGGAAGTCCGGTCCGCTTGCTTGGAGTAAAGTTGACTGATTTCAACAACAATGCTTTACAAGCTAATTTATTTCATGATTCGGAAAGAAAAAATATTTTGTACAAAACACTTGACGAAGTAAAAAACAGGTTTGGGAAAAGCAGTGTGGTAAGGGCTTCTGGAAAATCGTGAATGGTCAGTAGAGAATTGCAAACCATTTTCCATTTTTACTTTCAATTATTCTTTTATCATATCATCCAGTGTTTTTCTTTCCAGAACCTTCAGAGTCGCATCCCTGGCTATTAACATCATTTTTCTCATTCCACAGGTTTCTTCATTGCAATCCATACATTTTTCATAAAAATTTAAACTCACGCAGGGCAATAAAGCAATTGGGCCGTTGATCACACGGATAACAGTGGCAAGATTTAAATTTTTTGGTGAGACTTTTAAGGTATAACCACCACCCTTTCCCTTTTTGCTTTCAAGCATATCTGCTTTTTTCAAATCATTTAAAATATGCTCTAAAAATTTTAAAGGAATCTTTTGCTGAATGGAAATACTGGAAATTTTTACAGGCTCTTTCCCATAATTTTCAGCAAGATGAACAAGTGCCCGGAAAGCATATTGAGTTTTTTTTGAAAGCATAGAGTGGCAATTATTTTGATCGTATGAAATTAAAAAATAAAGCTATTTGCAAATTTATAAAATAAAACCCTACTGTTTTTGTAGGATATTCCTATATTCGCAAAATCTTTTACAAAAAAATATATAATTATGAGTTTACAATTAGGGGACACAGCTCCCGATTTTACAGCGGACACCACACAAGGTAAAATTAATTTCTATGATTTCCTTGGTGATCACTGGGGTGTAATTTTTTCCCACCCTGCAGATTTTACTCCGGTTTGCACAACTGAATTAGGAAGAACAGCACAATTGAAAAATGAATTTGACAAGCGTGACGTAAAAGTAATTGCGGTAAGTGTTGATCCATTAGACAAACACCATGGTTGGACAAAAGATATCAATGAAACGCAAAATTGTAATGTTGATTTCCCGATCATCGCTGATGAAGATAAAACCGTCGCCAATCTTTATGGAATGATTCATCCCAATGCTTCTACAACGGCAACAGTCCGTTCATTATTTGTTATCGGTCCTGATAAAAAAATAAAACTGATCATTCTTTATCCTGCTTCAACAGGAAGAAATTTTAATGAAGTATTGAGAGTGATTGATTCATTGCAGCTTACAGCAAATCACAGTGTATCTACTCCTGCCGATTGGAACCGTGGTGAAGATGTAATTATTTCTCCTGCTATCAGTACGGAAGATGCCAAAAAGAAATTTCCCAAAGGTGTAAGGGAAGTAAAACCTTATCTACGTTACACTCCGGATTTGTCTTAATATTTTTTAAAGAAAAAGAGGACAGCTTTTATTTTTAGAAGGCGATCCTCTTTTTTATTTTTTATTCTTTCTCAATTGCTGTAAAAGGGCTTTCATATCTTTCGGCAAAGGCGCTTCAAGAAAAAATTCTTCCTTACGGATATTTATAAAATGTAAACTTGCAGAATGCAATGCCAGCCGGCTTATTATTGGTCTTTCTTGCAGATCATCCTGGCTTAATTTATATTTTTTTTTGAAAGAAGAAAGCAGGATTGGTTTTCCATCTCCATAAATTTCATCACAAATAATTGGATGGCCGACAGATTTTGTATGCACTCTTATCTGGTGTGTTCTTCCACTTTGAATTTCAAACTGAACTAAAGAATAAATGCCAAAGTCTTCCAGCACTTCATAATTCGTTAACGAAGGCTTTCCTTTTTTGGTGATGGTCATTAAGCCTTTTTTTAGAGGATGTTCTCCAATCGGTTCATTGATCGAACCATTTTTTTCAGGCATGCTTCCGCGAACAATTCCAAAATATTTTTTTTCAATATTTCTTTGTTCAAACAACTGTGAAAGATATTTATGCGTCGTTTCATTTTTTGCAAAAAGAATCAGGCCGCTTGTATCCCGGTCAAGGCGATGTACAATAAATATTTTAGCATACTTCTGATTCAAAATTTTGTACAAGGATAATTGCGTTTCATCATGCCGGTCCGGAATTGTAAGCATCCCTGGTTCTTTGTTTATCGCAATAAAGTCACCGTTTTCAAAAATGATCGAAAGTCCTTTCAAGGTTACTTATTTTTTAATTTCCTTTTTAAGAATTTTATTATTTCCGGCGCCGCTAATATTTTTTTGTTTGTTCATAAATTTGAGCAAACGAATTTCTTTCTCACTCAGGTATCTCCATCTTCCGCGTTCCACATTTTTTTTCGTAAGATTGGCATACATCACACGGTCTAAGCCTTTTACATCATAACCCAGATGTTCAAATATCCGTCGCACAATTCTGTTTCTGCCGCTATGCAATTCAATGCCAATAACTGATTTATCTTTCGGATCGGCATAAGCTAAAGCATCCGCAAAAATTTCTCCATCCTCTAATTTGATTCCATTCAATATTTTTTCAAAATCCGCTTTCGTTAATGGCTTATCTAATCTTACCTCATACACTTTTTTTACATTAAAACTTGGATGGGTTAATTCTTGTGTAAGTGCGCCATCATTGGTTAAGAGCAAAACGCCGGAAGTGTTTCTATCCAATCTTCCAATTGGGTAAATTCTTTGGTCAGTAGCATTTTTTGTGAGTTGCAAAACGGTTTTTCTGTTCTGCGGATCATCAGTCGTAGTGATATAATCTTTTGGTTTATTCAATAAAATATAAACCAGGTTTTTAGTGATAAATAATTTTTTACCGTTATAAAAAATGTCATCCTTTTCATTCACTTTAAACCCTGGTTCAGTGATTACTTTTTTATTTACGGAAACTTTCCCATCCGTAATCAAACTCACTGCATCTCTTCGCGATGTGACGCCGCAGTGCGCGATAAATTTGTTCAAAGGCATTTCTGAAACCGTAGAATTCGTTTTTCCAGCGGTAAACGAGCTCTTATCAGTGATTTCTGTTTTCTTCTGAGGATATTTTTGTCTTTTATCAGTTTTTTTTTCAGGCTTATTTTCAAAACCTCTTGTGCGTGCCGCACGTTTTTCTTCAAAATGTTTTTCGATTGCTGCGGCTCTTTCTTTTTTCGTTTTTTTCTTTTCCTGCTTATGTTTTTCCTTTATTGCAGCGTTATTCTTCGGATTGATAAATTTCTGGAAAGGTTGTTGACTCATGAGAATAGATTTACTGTTTTTCAACAGGAATGAACTGCGAAGATAATTTAAAAGAAATCATCAGAGGCTTGAATTAACAGTGTTATAGACTTTAATGTCAAAATATTTGGACGCTTATTTTTTTTATTGCTAATTTGAACCTTAAAAAATATTTCTTTAAATCCTTTAATTAAAAGTTATGCAAACTGCCTTGATAAATGGAACCATTTTTACCGGAAAAGAAAAAATGACAGGAAAGGCGCTGATCATTGAAAATGATAAAGTAAAAACCATTACAGAAAATGATTCTGTCGGAGAAGATTTAAAAAAAATTGATTGTAAAAACCAGATAATTGCTCCCGGTTTAATTGATCTTCAGATTTATGGGGGCGGAGGATATTTATTTTCAAACGCACCATCGGGGAAGGCTTTGATTGCTATGGCAGACGCTTTGCTGAAATCGGGAACGACCGGATTTTACCTTACCCTCGCCACCAACTCCATGGAAATTTTTCATGAAGCGATAAAAGTTGTAAAAGAAAATCCGCATCCAGCAGTTTTGGGTTTGCATTTTGAAGGCCCTTATATCAATCCTAAAAAGCGAGGCGCTCATATTTTTGAATACATTAAACGTGCTGAAAAAAACGAAGTGCAGGATCTATTAAAAGCTGCCGATGGAGTTTTAAAAATAATGACACTTGCGCCGGAAATGTGTGACCCGGAAATTATTAAATTATTAAAAGATAGTGGCGTTGTTGTTTCTGCAGGGCACAGCAACGCGACGTTCGAAGAAGCAGTTCAAGGATATAAAAATGGAATTACAACAACCACACATCTATTCAATGCGATGTCGCCGATTCATCATCGTGATACAGGATTGCCCGGGGCGGTTTATCTTTCAAAAAATGCTTATGCAAGTATTATTCCGGATGGAATTCATGTAGATTTTAATGCGCTTAAAATCAGCAAAAAAATTATGGGTGAAAGATTATTTTTAATAACAGATGCGGTAGAGGAAAATAAAGAAGGTGCTTATGTTCATGTAAAAAAAGAAGATCGGTTTACCCTCCCTGACGGTACTTTATCAGGTTCAAAACTGACTCTTTTGAAAGGTGTAGAAAATTGTGTCGAATATGCAGCAATAGAGCTGGACGAAGCTCTGCGGATGGCTTCCACTTATCCCGCACAGGTAATGGGTTTGAGTGATCGTGGAAGGATAGAGGCAGGAACTAAAGCAAACCTTACCATTTTCTCTGAGGATTATGACTTAAAAAATACTGTGTTGAATGGGGAAGTGGTTAGAAATGAATTATGATCAATTAAGAATTATAAAAATCCAACCTCTCGGAGTTATATAACGATGAAAAAAATAGACTCTATTTTTAGACTACAATTAGTCAACTCCGGCGTTAGGCGGGGCAATTGCGGGGTTAGTCCGGTATTTACCGGACATGATGGGGCTTTGCTATGGATATCAATGCAATAGATATAGGAGAGCCGGGTGGTAACTTAATTTAACCACCGCCCTTTCATCAAAATTATACGTGTTTCGCTTTGTTAATCCTTTACTGAATAACGCATTATATTTGAACAATAAATAAAAGAATGATGGAAAAAATCAGCGCTATTTGGTTTTCAAAAAAGAACATTTTTCAATTGATTTTAATTTTACTGACGGCCGGATTTATTTTTTCTTTTACAAAGAATGAAAATGAAACGCAATGGATCAGAATTAATCAATTGGGATATGTCCCACAGGGAATAAAAGTGGCCGTCTGGTGCAGCAAAGATGATATGTCCATTCATAGTTTTGATTTGATTGATTCGGCTTCTGGAAAAAAAGTTTTTACCAATAAAGCAGGCAAATCTTTTGGTGCGTACGGGCCTTTTACCAACACATACAGATTGAATTTTTCTTCTTTTAAAAGACCAGGAGTTTATTTTTTAAAAGCCGGCAATGCAGTTTCCCCTTCATTTAAAATTAATGTAAACGTTTATAAGGGAACTGCTGATTTTTGTCTCTTTTATTTGCGACAGCAACGTAGTGGATTCAATCCTTTTTTAAAAGATTCCTGTCATACACATGATGGATACACAATGTATGGGCCGATGCCGGACAGCAGTCATATTGATGTGGTTGGCGGCTGGCATGATGCTTCTGATTATCTGCAATATTGTACCACTTCTGCAAACGCCACGTGGCATCTTCTAGCTGCTTACCGTGATTATCCGTCGGTATTTACAGACGAAAAAGAAGCAAATGGTTTGGATGGAAAAAATGGAGTTGCCGACGTCTTGGATGAAGCAAAATGGGGATTAGACTGGTTACTAAAAATGCATCCGAAACCGGATTGGATGTTCAATCAAATTGCTGATGATCGTGATCATCGTGGAATGAGAATTCCAAAAGAAGATACATTTTACTCAAAAGGAATGGAGCGGCCGGTTTATTTTATCAATGGCAAACCTCAACAACGTGGAAAATTCATGAATCATACGACTGGTACCAGCTCTACAGCCGCAAAATTTGCCGGCGCATTTTCTCTCGGTGCCGTTTTGTTTGATAAAACCAATCCTGATTATTCAAAGGAATTAATGAATCATGCATATTCAGCGATTAAATATGCATTGATAAAACCTGGTGCTACACAAACAGTTTCTGTGGTGTCTCCTTACATTTATGCAGAAGACAACTGGACAGATGATATGGAACTGGGTTTTGCTTCCCTGGCGAAACTGCAAAATTATTATCCTGAAAAAAAGATGAATCATCTTCTTGATTCTTCTTTCAAATATTCCCAAGGTGAAAAGGTGACGCCGTGGTTTTACAGGGACACAGCCAATCATTACCAATATTATCCTTTCATTAATCTTGGTCATTATGAATTGGCAAAACAATTAAAAGGAAGCAAGAAAGATTCGATTATCAGTTATTATAAGCAGGGAATTGAAGATGTCTGGAGCCGCGCAAAACAGAATGCATTTTATCGCGGCGTTCCGTTTATCTGGTGCAGTAATAATCTAACCACATCTTTTGCGATCCAGTGTTTGTGGTATGCGCAACTTTCCGCAGATAAAAGTTTTGATGAATTGGGACAGGCAAATGTGGACTGGCTTTTTGGATGCAATCCGTGGGGAACAAGTATGGTGTATGGTTTGCCTTCATGGGGCGATACACCTGTTGATCCGCATTCTGCCTTCACGCATATTGGCCACTATCCGATTAACGGAGGATTGGTTGATGGACCTGTTTATACAGCGATTTACAAAAATCTGCTTGGCATTTCTTTACATGAACCTGATGAATATGCGCAATTTCAAAGCGATCTTGCTGTGTATCATGATGATTATGGAGATTACAGCAGCAACGAGCCAACAATGGATGGAACAGCATCTTTGGTTTATTTGCTGTCAGCAAAACAAAGCGAATTTCAAAAAAAAACTTCCATCAACAATGAAGTGATTTCCCAGGGCGGAATTATCCGCGGTGATACAACTTCAAAAAAAATCGCTTTGGTTTTTACAGGAGATGAATTTGGAGACGGAGGGAATTTTATTGCAAAAACTTTGAAACAGGAAAAAATTCATGGTTCATTTTTTCTTACCGGAAATTTTTATCGCAATGAAAAATTTCAGAAAATAATTAAAGACTTAAAACAAAACGGGAATTATTTAGGCTCTCATTCCGATAAACATTTGTTGTACTGCGATTGGGTGAAAAGAGACAGTCTTTTGGTAACACATCAAAAGTTTAAAGAAGATTTACAAAATGCTTACAAACAATTAAAGCAATGGGGGATTGAAAAAAATGAAGCACTTTATTTTCTTCCACCTTATGAATGGTACAATGATTCGATTGCAAAATGGACAAATGAAATGGGATTACAATTAGTTGATTTTACTCCCGAAACCAGGAGCAACGCTGATTACACGTATCCTGAGATGGGCAATAGATATGTGAGCAGCGATGCAGTTATGAATTCAATTTTAACATATGAAATGAAATCGACGAATGGATTGAATGGATTTATTTTGCTCACACATATTGGAACAGATCCAAGAAGGACTGATAAATTTTATAAACATTTGCCGGCATTAATAAAGGAATTAAAAAATAAAGGCTATCAATTTGTAAGAATTGACGAGTTGTTGAAGCATTAAATTATTGAATCACTAAATGATTGTATGGAAGTCTGAAATTGAAATGTTATGAAACGTAGTGCGATTTTTTTTCTTATAACAACATTTTCCTTTACAGTAAAAGGGCAAATAAACAAGATTCCTGATTTTTATTTAAAAGACTATATGCCTGTTTTAATTCGGAAAGCAAAAGAAGTTTTGAGCCACGCTTATATGGTGCAAAAACTTTTGGCAACGACCGATACATTGCCCGGGTGGGAAGGGTTTCCGGTCAAATTGTATGAATATCAAACAGGAAATGATCTTTATACCGGCAAGCCAAAAACGGGCAAAGTTTATCTCTTAAATCCTTCGCCTGAAAAATTAGCGATGTGGGTTGCAACCACTTGCTGGGAGGTAAAACATAGTCTTGATTCAGCTTACACAAATGCAGTTTTAAAGTGGATTGATGGACAATCCAATTCCCAATTCCCGGTAAAAGGCGTTGTGTATGAAGACCAGTACACGAAGTATTTTCAGGAGCCTTATGTTTTTAAAGATGGCGTAACAGTTTATATAACAGACAGCACGATGTGGCCAAAAGATAAAACATGCACGCCTGAACAATTGGATTTTTATTTGCACATAACCAATAATGATTTAAAACCACAAACCGGCCAATACGCAAGAATTAGCAGTACCACGCGCGAAGATTATAAAACATTCAATGGCGCAGAAGATGTAGGAAGTAAAGACGACCGAAAACAAAAATGGCTGGAAGTAGTGCGTGAGCTTTATAAACAGGCATGGAACTCTGATAGAAATGAATTGATCATTATGTGGGCAAAAAATCATTTGCAATAAATTTCTTTTCTCATTAGTATTAAAGCTGAACCATTTGCTTTCTTCAAGATTCCTATCTTTGAATATATGAAAACGGTTCATTTATTAATAAGTGGAAAGGTTCAGGGCGTTTTTTTCAGGGAATCAGCAAGGAAACTTGCGGAAAAAATAAACATAAAAGGTTGGATTAAAAACACACCTGATGAAAAAGTAGAAGCAATTATTAGTGGGGAGGAAGATGATGTAAATAATTTTACAAATTGGTGCTATACAGGTCCGCAGGGAGCTGAAGTAACAGACGTAATTGTTTCTCAACAAGCTAAAACTTCTTTTGAAAAATTTACAGTCATCAGAAATTATTAGTGAATTTTATAATTAAACAGATTTTTTTACAATAAATACCTTTTAAATGAACAAGGAAAAAATATTTTCAAAAATTTCATTCAGTTTGTTTTTTCTCTTTTTGTCAATTTTATGTTCTGCTCAAAAATTTTATTTATTTGTTGGAACATACACCAACACAGACAGTAAAGGCATTTATGTTTACGATTTTAATTCGGCCAATGGACAATTCAATTGGATCAGTAATACAGACAGCGTAACTAATCCATCGTATTTGACTATTTCAAAAAATGAAAAATTTGTTTATGCGGTTAATGAAACAAATGGCTCTAATCCGGGAAGAGTGACCGCCTATTCCTTTGATAAAAAAAGTGGCACTTTACATTTTTTAAACACAACCGCATCCGGCGGCGATGATCCTTGTTATATCTCTGCAACTTCTGATAATAAATGGCTTGCAGTGGCTAATTATACAAGCGGAACCGCAACCGTTTTTCCTCTTAATAAAAATGGAACAGTAGCCCCTTATACTCAATTAATCCATGATTCGGTTTATAAAAATCCCGGCGAAATTGTAAAGCCTCATGTTCATGAAACTGTTTTTTCTCCTGACGAAAAATATTTATTAACTCCTGATTTGGGATTAGATAAAGTGATCGTTTATCAGTTCAACAAGACAATAAAAAAGCCACTTATTTTATCCGCTCAAAGATTTGCGCAATCGGTAAAAGGAAGCGGTCCGAGGCATCTTGTTTTTCATCCGAATAAAAAATTTGTTTATCTCATGCATGAAATGGGAGGCACAGTTACTTTCTATAAATATAATAATGGAAAATTATCTCAAATTCAGGAATTACCGGCATTTCCTAAAGGTTTTGTTGGCAGAAAAGATGGCGCGGAAATTATGATTTCCCCGGATGGAAAGTTTCTTTATGTTTCAGAAAGAGGTGATCTGAATTCAATAACTATTTTTTCAATTGATCCGGTTTCAGGAAAACTGACCCGGAAAGGATATCAATCAACATTTGGAAAGGGGCCGAGAAATTTTATCATGGATCCCGCTGGAAATTACTTATTGGTGGCAAACCAGGATTCCAGAAATATTGTCATTTTCAAAAGAAATAAACAGACAGGTTTACTAACAAAAACAGAAAAAGAAATTATTGTTCCAAGGCCGGTCTGTCTTCAAATGATTCAGAAACAATAGCATAGGTGCAAATAAAAAACTTCCCTGAATTAATGGGAAGTTTTTTAGTAATTTAATCCTGGGGTTTCATGGTTTTTCAGGCTTAAATTTTAAGAACATTAAAGGGTTAGTTTTTCATTAGATTACGGTTTTTAACTAATGATACTGGATAAAAATTTTTTAAGAAATTGATCGAGATCAGTTTTTGGTTTTTTCCGAATAAGGAATTTTTCTCAAAGGATTGGCCCCGATACCTATCCGGGACGATTAATGTTTTATTGAACATCGATCAACTTCTGATACAAAAATATAATGACCCTTACCGTTTTGCAAGCGCATTATTGCTGATTTTTAATGTGATTAGAAATACTGTGAGACAGGTAAATGTACGATTGTGTAAATCGAATCTTTACGAATGAAAGTGATTCATTTTTGCCTCTTCTCTTTTTAGACATTTTGAGAAATAGTGGAAATCATTTCACAAATTTTATTATAAAAAGAATTATGAAGCGAAAAAAATCTGGCATGGTAATTATGACTAAAACTGTTGGTAAAAACTATTTTCTTACGGGGTGTTTGTAAAAAGCTGAGATTATACCCACATAACTTGAAACAGGTAATACTGGCGAAAGGATTTAAGAAATTAAGCTTACCAAAGGTAGCCCTGAAAAGGGCTACGTTTTTTTTACAACTGCAAAAAACATGAAACTAGGGGATATTTTAAAAGCGAAAATTAAAGAAGAAGGGCCGATTTCATTTCGCGATTTTATGGATATGGCTTTGTATTATCCATCGCTCGGATATTATAATTCTGCTGAGAATAAAATCGGGAAAGAAGGAGATTTTTATACCAGTCCTGTCCTGAGTTCTTTTTTTGGGGAAATAGTTGCAAAACAAATGGAAGAAATGTGGTTTCTGCTGGATAAAAAACCTTTTACTATTGTCGAATATGGGGCAGGAACAGGGGCGCTTTGTTCAGCCATTCTTCAATACCTGAAAAATAACCCGGCATTATTCAATGAACTAAGATATTGCATCATTGAAAAAAGCGAATCGATGAAATTTCAGCAACAAAAAATGTTTTCGCAAAAAGTTTGCTGGTTTAATTCTATTGACGAAATCGGCAAAATAAGAGGTTGTATTTTATCCAACGAATTACTTGATAATTTTCCTGTTCATAAAGTAAAGATGCAGGATGAGCTAATGGAAGTTTTCGTGGATCATCAAAAGGAATTTATCGAAATTTTGCGTCCGGCAAATGAAAAATTAAAAAATTATCTGGAAGAGCAGAATATTGTTTTGCCCAACAATTATGTGACGGAAATTAATCTGCAGGCAATTGATTGGCTTAAACAAATTGCAGCTAATTTAGAATCCGGTTTTATCCTTACAATTGATTATGGTTTTTCTGCTGAGGAACTTTACAGCGACAAAAGAAGTTCGGGTACGCTTCTTTGTTATAAAGAACATGAAATCAACAATTCATTTTATTGTAATATAGGCGAGCAGGATATTACAGCTCATGTAAATTTTTCAGTATTAGCACACCGGGGAGAAAAATACGGCCTGGAATGCAGCGGTTTTACTAATCAGGCAAATTTTTTACGCTCATTTGGATTAGTAAATCTTTTGAGAAAACTAGAATTGGAAAACAATGGTGGCGGAAACAAAGATTTGATTTTTCAGGTCAATAAATTGTTGACAGGTATGGGAAATAAATTTAAAATTCTGATCCAGCAAAAAGGGGTAAAAAGTAAAATGCTGACCGGATTGCAATTTGCAAACGCTTATCCTTAATTTATGAATCAATAATTAAAAATCGGAAGGAAAAGTCTCAGGAACTTTTTTTCTGTCAGCATGCAAAGGCAACGGATGCAGCGCTTTTGTCTGATCAATAAAAAATAATGCATCGTATCGTTCAGGAAGAAGTGACGGAACATAATTTCCATACTTTTCCATAGCGGGATCATAAACTACTCCTATCGCCCGGTGTGGAATTTTATTGAAATATTCTTCCCTAACATCATCAGCAAAAAGCAAATATCTGTTCTTCGTACTTTCTTCGTGTAACCTTGCTTCAATGCTTCCGTGTCTTGCTTGTGGCACTTCCATCACTTCCATAGGAGCACCCCATTCTTCACCGGCAATCACGGTTCCCTGGTAGCTTGAAAAGCCAGCCAGAAAAACGTTTTGTTCCCCATATTTTTCACGTGCCAGCTCACCAATATTTACCATTCCTGCACGACTCATATCTGTTGCTCTTGCATCACCAATATGCGTGTTGTGTTCCCAAACAATTCCTTTGGCATTATTTCCATGAAACTTCATAAGCCTGTCCAAAGTTTCCATCATGTGCCTGTCACGAACATTCCAACTCTCGTTATCAAAGCCGATCATTACACGGTAATATTTTTCTGCATTCACTGCAATCAATGCATTTTGCTCTGTATTAAAACCTGCTTCACGATCTCCATCCAAAAACTGTGCTTTCATCCGGATCTCTCTCAGTAATGCAAGGACTTCATCACGACAACCAGATTGATTTAATGTGTATCGTGCATAATGTTGTTCGTTTTCATTAAAAGGCTCAAAACACCGGATCGCTTTTTTTACAGATTGTGCAGCTTGCGGGTCCTCCGTTTCCAAATAGTGCATCATCGCTTTCATCGAATCCCATAAACTATAAACATCCAATCCATAAAATCCCACTTTTTTATTTGCAGATAAAGAATGATTATGTTCGAGAAGCCACTCGGCAAGTCCTGCCACTTCCCAGTTTCCCCACATCCATGTGGGCCAGCGATCAAAATTTTTTAAAATACTTTCAATGTCATCACCGGCATCTTTATATCCTTTTATAAAACGGTTTATTTTATAACAATCAGGCCAGTCGCCTTCTACAGCGATAAAATTAAATCCCTTTTCCTCAATTAACCTTCTTGAAATTGCGGCGCGCCATGTGTAATATTCATGCGTTCCATGTGATGCTTCGCCGAGCATCACGATTGGCCTGTTACCAATAGCTTCCAGCAACGGATCCAGGTCTTTAGAATTATTTAAAGGATACATGGTAAATAAAATTTTTGCTGAAAAAGCCACAATTTGCTTGCCAGATGAAAATTGTTTTGATAAGTAAAATAAAACTGGCCGGAAAAAATTTGTTTACTGAAAGAGAAATTGATATCCAACAAAAAACAGGAATCTGAATTAAATGTTGCTTTACGGCATTGGAAATATTTTGGTTCTTAAAAAGATTATCCATCCTTCTTCTTTACTCTGTTCTGTTGATCTAAATTTGCAATCTGGAAATTTAAAAATGAGCGGATCTGCAACATTAGAAAACAAACTTGAAAAAACTGTTTATCCGATCTTATTCGCGATCAGTTTTTCTCATTTACTTAACGATACAATTCAATCCTTAATTCCTGCTATTTATCCGATTTTAAAAACAAATTATAATTTATCATTTTCCCAGGTTGGGTTGATCACACTGACCTTTCAAATGGCGGCTTCACTTCTGCAGCCTTTTGTAGGCCTGTATACTGACAGAGAACCCCAGCCCTATTCTCTTGCAACGGGCATGGGATTTACCCTGGGAGGGTTGATCGTTTTATCAATGTCTCATAATTTTCATCTGGTATTGGTTGCAGTAGGGTTGGTTGGAATTGGTTCTTCTATTTTTCATCCTGAATCTTCAAGAATGGCACATGCTGCTGCCGGAGATCAAAGAGGTTTGGCGCAATCAATTTTCCAGTTGGGTGGAAATTTAGGAAGCTCAATCGGGCCTTTACTTGCCGCATGGATCATTGTTCCTCACGGGCAAATGAGTATTATTTGGTTTTCATTGATCGCTTTACTGGCTATTTTTGTTTTGACAAAAGTGGGCAACTGGTACAACGAAAATGTGATCAAAACGAGGCTAAAACGGAAAGAAAAAATAACCGTTTCTCATTCTTCATTTTCAAAAAGAAAAGTTGCCTTTTCAGTTTCCATTTTATTGATTTTAATTTTTTCAAAATATTTTTATCTCGCAAGCTTTACCAGTTATTTTACTTTTTACCTGATCAATAAATTTCATGTAGGTATACAAACTTCGCAGATCTATCTGTTTGTATTTCTGGTTTCGGTTGCAGGAGGAACATTGATTGGCGGACCTTTGGGAGATCGTTTCGGCAGAAAATATGTGATCTGGGTTTCTATTTTAGGGACCGCACCTTTCGCTTTATTATTACCTTATGCAAACCTTTTCTGGACGGTCATTTTAGTAATTCCTATCGGGTTGATTTTGTCTTCTGCATTCTCCGCTATTTTGGTTTATGCGCAGGAATTAATTCCTGGAAAAATTGGGTTGGTTTCCGGATTATTTTTTGGTTTCGCTTTTGGAATGGGCGGCATTGGTTCTGCTTTGCTTGGAAATCTTGCCGATAAAACAAGCATCTTACATGTATTCCATATTTGTTCGTTTCTCCCGTTGATAGGAATCATTACAGGATTTTTACCTAACATTGAAGGCAGTAAAAAAAGAAAGAAGAAAGTCATTGCTTAAAAATGTTTTACACTGTAAGAAAAAATATTATCGTATCTTTTGAATAAAAAATTTGGATACTTCTCATTGGTTGCTGATAATTTTTTGGATTGTTTATTATGCCATTCACAGCATTCTTGCTTCAACTGCTGTAAAGCATTTTTTTAGAAAAAAACTTGGAAAATATTTTCGTTATTACCGGTTTGGTTATACAATATTTGCAACGATCACTTTGATCTTTCTTTTAATTTTTCAATATTCTTATTCCAGTCCCCTTCTGATCAAATCGGTTTTGCTGAAATATTTTTCAATACTTTTTCTTGTGATGCCCGGCATGATCATCATGCTGATTTCAATTAAAAAATATTTCCTGTTATTAAGCGGTGTAAAATCTTTATTTGCTCCAACGCCTGCTTCTGAACTTAAAATAAATGGCATTCACCGATTTATTCGGCATCCTTTGTATTCCGGAACTATTTTATTTGTAATTGGATTATTTTTTTTATTTCCGACATTAAATAATCTGATCGCTGTGGTGTTGCTGATCTTATATGTATTAATAGGAATTGGTTTTGAAGAAAAAAAATTACTGAAGGAATTTGGAAGAAGTTACCGGGAATATATGTCTCATGTTCCGAAACTTATTCCTTATTTCAAAAATAAAATCCGCTAATTATTCCCGTTAAATATGATAATTATTCTGGCAGTATAATTGATGCTTTTTGAATATTAAAATCGAAAAAAGAAAACATCATGTTTTTTACAGGCATCAGCATTGCATTTGTTATAATGGTCATTATTGCCATATTTATTTACCGTGATTTTTATTTAAAAAAGAATAAAAAGAAAAATGAAAATTCCGGAAATGAATAAAATATAATTACGTTCGTTTTTCACAATATATGTAAACAGCTGTCAAAATTTCAAACGCCCTATCTTTGATTTATGAAATATCAATTGGGCGATATTGTACTCCTTTTACATTCACAGGAAGAAGGAGAAGTGGTTGAAATCATCAATGATAAAATGGTGTTGATTGATATAGATGGCGTTCGTTTTCCAGTGTATATCGACCAGATTGACTTTCCTTATTTCAAAAGATTTTCTGAAAAAAAAATTGTTATTCCTAAAAAAGAAAAGGTTTATGTCGATAGTTTAAAAAAAGAAGAAGCTTCCAAAAAATACCATGTTCATTCCGGTGTGTGGTTGTCATTTTTGCCGGTTTTTGACAAAGATATTTTTGAAGATGATGTGGTTGAAAAATTTAAAATTTACCTGCTTAATCAGACTAACGAAGCGTATGATTTTTTATACCAAATCAAATTTAAAGGTTCCGCCGATTTTCATTTGACCAATACAGTTCTGCCTTTCAACGAATTTTATCTCCACGATATTCCTTTTGAAGAAATGAATGATGCGCCAAAATTTGACTTTGATTTTTCTCTTGTAAATCCAAATAAGAAAAAGGCTTCACATTTTGAAGCCACTTTTAAAATAAAAGCCAAACAATTATTTCGAAACATCGAAGAAATGAAATTTAAAAATGAACCAACCTTTTCTTTTATTCTTTTTGAAAAATATCCTGATCAATCTGAAGAAGTGATTCCGGATTATAACCATTCTCATGGCGACCTGTATGATCTTTCAAAAGTGAAACAAAAGCTGGAGCCTGCCCGTTCTGTTGTTGACCTGCACATTGAAAAACTAACCGAGAACTGGAAAGGATTAAGCAACTTTGAAATCCTTACAATTCAATTAAGCAACTTTGAAAGATTTTATCAACTTGCCATTGCGCATCGTCAACCAAATCTAATTGTGATCCATGGAATTGGTACGGGTAAACTTCGAAATGAAATTCATGAAATATTAAAAACAAAAAAAGAAGTGAGAACTTTTGCCAATCAATATCATCGCGATTTTGGTTTTGGCGCTACCGAAATTTTCTTTCAATATTAGATTCAGATTCCAACCTTCATCCATTTTTAAATTTGCTAACTTTGTAAAGCTGCAGACCGGGTTATCGCTCTTGTCCCGATACTATCGGGATCAGGGGAGGAAAGTCCGGACAGTATAGAGCGACACACCGGTTAATAGCCGGTTCCGTTCCGATTTATCGGTATCCGGAAAGAAAGTGCCACAGAAAATAACCGTCCCCGCAGTACTGTGGGGATAAGGGTGAAAACGTGAGGTAAAAGCTCACAATTTTTATGAGTAATTGTAAAAATGGGTAAACCTTGTGTACTGCAATGCCACGTATATCAGCGCTCCGTATATCGGAAAAGGGCTGCTCGTCCAATGCTGAAGGGTAGGCAGCAAGATTGTTACAGTAATGTAACAGCCAGATAAATGATAACCTTCCGTTACCAAACGGAATACAGAATCCGGCTTACAGGTTTGCAGTAAATTATTTTAAAAGGCAGCTATTTTCTGGCTGCCTTTTTTGGTGTGCTGATATAATAAAAAAACTTTCGCGGCAAAGCGAAAGTTTTAATAATTTAATCCTGTGGGTAAATGGCTTTCTCAGGGTTAATTTGTGCAGGCTGATTTTAAAGCCTGGTTTTCATTGGGATAATTTATTTTTCTAAAGATATTGGTACCGATAGCTACCGGTAAAAAAAAGAAGTTGACTGATATCGGATTTATTGGTTTTCCCCGGATAAGGGACCCCGATAATTATCAGGAGGTTATTTTCAATGGATTTGGATTTTTGATTAATGTTTGTTGAACATCAATCAACTTCTGAGGACAAAGATATAGTGGTACAATGCTACAGGCAAGAGCAGTTCTGCCTCTTTTTTAAATTAGGTATTTACGGCTTTTGTCGTAGATAAACGATGTTTTCAGATCGTAACTTTACTATAAGATAAAACAAAAAAGAGATTTATTTGTTCGTTCACTGATACAAAGGCTTATGTATACACGAAAAACCTTAGCCGCATTACGCCGTTTTTCTGTAATTCAATATGGCCCAGGAATTCAGGACCGCAGCAAATAAAAAGATCTTCCACAACTGAGGGAAAATATCTTTCCATCCACTTCCTTTTAAAATTACCATCCGCATTACATCTATCATATAACTAACAGGATTTAGCCGCGCAACAACTTTTGCCCATGACGGCATACTATCGATTGGTGTAAATAAGCCACCCATTAAAATGAAGATCATCATGAAAAAAAACATGATCAACATTGCCTGTTGCTGTGTGTTTGAATAAGTGGAAATGAGCAAGCCAAAACCAAGGATCGCCAGTAAATAGAGCCAGATAAAACCGTATAAAACCAATAAATTTCCTAACGGAATAATGCCATAAATGACCCGGGCGATAACCAAACCGATGGTGAAAACAACATTTCCTAAAATCCAGAATGGAATTAGTTTCCCTAAAATAAAATATTGTTTTTTTATTGGAGTTACATTGATTTGTTCTATCGTTCCAGCTTCTTTTTCTTTTACTATATTTAAAGCCGTAAAAAATCCGCCAACCATCGTTACCAGGATTGCAAGAATTCCGGGCACCATAAAAAGGTCGTAATTTAAAAAAGGATTGAACCAATTTGAAGAAGTAATTTCAATCTTCGGAACTGCATTTATTTGAGAAAAGTTTTGCCATTGCAAACCAATATCATTATTGTAATTCTTTATTATTTGTGATAAATAAGAGCCACCTAAATTGGCCTTTGTGCCGTTGATCGCATTTACGGCAATAAAAACTTTTTGTTCATTTTCACGAACTAGACTTCTTTCAAAACCTTCAGGAATTTCCAGGATAAGATCCGATTTGCCAGATTCAATTGAATGGAAAGCATCTTTAAATGATGCATTATATCCCTGTAATTTAAAATATCCTGAAGCAGTAATTTTTGAAATCAAATTTTGTGACAGAGGTGAATGATCATGATCTACAACTGATAAATTAATATTCTTTACTTCATAATTTGCTGCTAACGGTAAGATCAATAACTGCAGGATTGGCATTACAATGATCATCGCCAGTATCGCTTTATTTCTAAAGATCTGTTTGAATTCTTTTTGTAATAAAAATTTGATTGCTCTCATGTCATCCTGATTTTAAAACTTTTGATACTCACAAAAAACAGGAATAATGTGATGCCAAAAAGTATCAATGTTTCTTTCCAGATCACTGAAAATCCTACTCCTTTTATCATAATTGATTTTACAATAATGTAAAACCATTTTGATGGAATAATATTAGACAAAAGTTGTAACGGAACCGGCATGTTTTCTATTGGAAACATAAAGCCACTGAAAAGCACTGTGGGCAATAGCATGCCCATCAATGAAACGAGCATTGCAACCTGCTGGGTTTTTGTTTTGATAGAAATAAATATTCCAAGCGTAAGACAAGTAATGATAAATAAGGTGCTTTCAGCAAGAAGCAAAATGAGGCTTCCATTCACCGGAACATTCAGGACAAAAACACTTAATAACAGAATTGTTGCCACATTAATTAATGATAAAAACAAGTAAGGAACTGCTTTTGCAATAATTACCAACACTGGTTTAATCGGTGAAACCAGTAGAATTTCCATGGTGCCGGTTTCTTTTTCTTTAACAATAGAAATGGCCGTCATGAGCACACAGATCAACATGAGCACCAAAGCCATTACGCCGGGGACAAAGTTGGGAGCGCCTTTCAGCTGGGGATTGTAAAGCATTCTGATGTCAGGAAGAATTTGCATCGGAACAGAAAAAGTTTTATTCAGTCTGAATTCATAATCACGAATAATTGCTGAAACATAATTCGTAAGAGCAGTTGCCATGTTAGGATCCGAAGCGTCCGCAATAATTTGAATTTGCGCTTTATGCAAGTGCATCAAATCTCGATTAAGATTTGCAGGAAATACGATTGCTAAATGAATGATTCCTTTTTGAAAAGCAGCTTCAATTTGATTCGGATCGCTGATTGCATTTTCAATTTCAAAATAACGGCTGGCGGAAATTTCAGTAATTATCTTTTGTGAAGAAATATCCTTTGCCTGATCAACGATCAGTAATTTCGCGTTCTTTACTTCATTGGTTAATGCAAAACCAAAGATGAGAATTTGAGCGACAGGCATCCCAAATAAAATGAGCAAAGTTCTTTTATCACGCAGTACATGATAGAATTCTTTTTTTACAAAAGCGAAAAACTGCTTCATCGGTTTATCTTTAATTGCCAAAACATTTTGTCTGGAAATGTGATTAGCAAAGAATTTAGATCCAAAAGAAACGGAGAGATTCCTGCAAGAGAAAGGGTTATTTAATATAAATTTCGCTGCTAAATTTGTGAAGTTCTAAAGATTGTAATTACAGGATTTTATTTTTATTCTTCCGTTTTCTAAACGATAACAAATATATAAAATCCTCTGTTGTTTATAGAAACATTTGAAGTAAAAGCGTTGAAAGGGTAATTAAATAATGGAAGTCAATTTTACAATTTGTCCATTTCTTCATTCACAAATTCCATTAAAGTTTTGATGTTTTCGGGAGAAAAATCGAATTTCAATCCTGCAGCTTTATACAGTTCGGGCAAGGTTTTCGTGCCTCCAAGGCTTAGTGCATTTACATAATTATCCAAAGCTTTTTTCGGATCTTTTTTGTATTGCATCCAAAGCCCGATTGCCCCCAACTGCGCGATTCCATATTCGATATAATAAAACGGCACTTCATATAAATGCAATTGCTTTTGCCAGCCATTTTCAATGTACTTTTCAAGGCCTGAATAATCAACTACATCATCAGAGAATTCATGAAAAATTTCCATCCATTTTTGTGATCTTTCCTGCAAAGAATGATTGGGGTTTTCATAGAGCCAATGTTGAAATTTATCAATCACCGCAATCCATGGAAAAATAGTGATCACTCTTTCTAATTGATGCTCTTTCGCTCTTTTTAAATCTTCTTCATTATCAAAGAACACATCCCAGTGATCCATGCTAAAAAGCTCCATTGACATACTGGCTACTTCAGCGATTTCCATCGGATAATCTTTAAAAGAATTTAATTCAAGAGAATGAGTTAAGAAAGATTGAACAGCATGCCCACCTTCATGAACCATAGTTGTTACATCGTGCATAGACCTGGCAGCATTCATAAAAATAAATGGTGCGCCACTTTCAGCTAAAGGCATGTTGTATCCACCAGGAGCTTTGCCATTCCTGCTTTCAAGATCCAGATGTTTCATCGAATCCATCTGCCGCAAGCAATCTCCAAAAAAAGGACGCAGCCTTGTAAAAACTTCAATGGACTTATTTAATAATTCGGCTCCGGTTTCAAAAGGAGTTAAAGGTGTCGTTCCTTCAGGCTCGGCTTCCAGGTCCCACGGACGCAGTCTTTCAAGTTTTAATTTTTCTTTTTTATGCTGTAAAATTTTATTTACCAAAGGCAACACATGAAGTTTTACAGATTCATGAAAGCGGAAAGTATCTTCTTTTGTATAATCAAATCTTCCCAGATCTTTGAATTTATAATCCCGGTAATTTTCAAAACCGGCGTTCAATGCTTCCTGGTTTCTTTTTTTAATCAGTTCTGTAAAAAGATTATTTAATTCATATTTATCCTGCAATCTTCTTTCCTGTATCCTGCGGTAAACTTCTTCCCGCAATTTCCGGTCATGGCTTTCAAAAAATTTAGAAGCCTGTTGTAGCGTGTATGCCTGGCCGTTTATCTCGATACTCATTTTTCCTGTAATAACACCATATTGTTGTTGCAAGACAGCAAGTTCTGCCTGGATTGGAATATTTTCTTCCCTGAAAAGATCAATACTTTTTCTGATAGAACGCAGGTAGGTAAAAAATTTATCCTGATCCAATTCCCTGATAAAAGGAGAATTGATTAATTTTTTGTTCAGCTCGAATGCATACGGCTGGATCTTTGGCTGAATTTCCATGCAGAAATAAGTGAACGATTCTTCCAGGTCTTTATTCGTTGTGTCACAGGTCATTTTTATCTGTCGCCAGCACGCATCTTCGCTTACTGCCGCTTCCAGTTCGCTCATATCTTTCAACCATTTTTCCAAATCTTCTTTTGAATTGATTTCTCTTTTCAAAAGATCTTTAAAATAAGGTTCAATCGTTTCCCAATTGCTAACGGTTAAGTTTTCAGGAAGGTATTTTCTTCGTAATTTTTCAATATTAGCGTTCATCGTCAGGTATTAATTTATCGGGAAATAACGTAATTGAATAAATAACAGGTATTCTACTTTTTTATTTTTTGTTTCTTATTTATTTCACTCCGCGGCTTTCAATTTTTCTTGGATTCGCCTGCTGCGGTTTTACATTTTTTGCATGTCCATCTATATGAACCGGTTTATTATTTTTCAGATCAGCGGCTTCTTTTTCTTCTTCTGATTTTACTTTGATCTCAATTTTATTTTTTTCAATTATGTGAAACCATTTGACCATTTTTTTCATGTCACTTGTGTAAACTCTATCAGAATCAAGATCAGGATATACCTTTTCAAAATAGGCTTTCAGGGTTTTTGCATCAGCATTTGCGTCCGGAACTTTCTCAGCATTTTCTTTCATCGCTTCAAATAATTCTGCAAGAGTGGTATTGTCCTTTGTAGTATAAACTTCTATGCTTTCCAGATGAGAAAAATTATGCTGACGGCTGCTGACAAATTTTGTCGAATTGTCTTCAAGAGAACGAACAACGGCGCCATCCGATTTTGATGACAACAACTCAAATAAACCCGGCAGACCGGCAACAGAAACTAACTTATTGTACTCCATAAATATTTCACTTTTTTAGGAGTGCAATATAATTGAATTGGATTTTAGTTTCAGTTAACAAAAGATAAAAGTCATTTATGCAAAAATTTATGAAGCAGTTCGCAGGTTTTTCAAAATAAAGTCGTCAAATGTTTACTTAACTATTTTTATGGTCAGATTTCTAATCTTTATTTTTTTTGCCGTGATTATGACTTCAAATACGGATGGACAAAAAGTTTCTGGGAATATTGAAGATGCGGCAACCAATACCTCCATCTCTAATGCAACAGTAAAACTCTCGAATGCAGATTCATCAGTTAATTCATTATTAACCGTAAGCGATTCAAAAGGAAGCTTTAGTTTTAATAAGGTGACTCCGGGAAGTTACACGTTATCAATCACTTCAATTGGTTACTCAGAATTTAAAAAATTTGTAACTGTTATCGATCAGAATGTGGATTTAGGAAATATCAATTTATCAAAAAGTGCTGAAACCCTTTCCACAGTTGTGATTAATGGGGCTCCCCCTCCGGTAAAACAAAATGGAGATACACTTGATTATTCCGCAAGTCAATTTAAAGTGAACCCCGATGCAACAAGTGAAGATCTGATAAAGAAGATGCCTGGAATAACAGTTGATAAAAGTGGAACCGTAACTGCACAGGGGGAAACTGTAAAAAAAGTTACTGTAGATGGACGTGATTTTTTTGGCGATGATGCCACCGCTACTTTGAGAAATCTTCCATCAGAAGTTGTTGATAAAATTCAGGTTTTTGACAAACTAAGTGACCAGGCGCAGCTTACCGGATTTGATGATGGTAACACTACCAAATCAATAAATATTGTTACTAAGAAAGATATGCGGACCGGAAATTTCGGACGAATTTATGCAGGCTATGGAACCGATGGCAGATATAGCGGTGGCGGCAATGTAAGTTTCTTTAATAATGACAGGAGAATTTCGTTGATTGGTTTGGTAAATAATGTAAACCAGCAAAATTTTTCTTCGCAGGATTTACTGGGTGTGGGTAGTGGTGGTCGTGGTGGTGGTGGAAGACGAGGCGGAGGAGGTGGAGGAAATTTTCGTGGAGGATCAGGCGGATTTACCGTTGGCCCACAGAATGGAATTGCGAAAACAAATGCCTTTGGAGTAAATTACAGCGATGCATGGGGAAAGAAAATTGATGTGACCGGAAGTTATTTTTTCAATAACAGCATTACAGATAACAATCAAATCATTCACCAGCAAAACTTTGTAAGAGATACCGCCCAGTATTATGATGAGAATACAATTTCTAACAGTAAAAATTACAATAATCGTGTAAACTTCAGGCTTACTTACCGGATTGATTCAAACAATACATTGTTGGTAACATCCAATCTTAATTTTCAAAAAAACAATTCTGTGAACTTCATTACAGGTAACAATTTTAATGATGAAGCAAAACAAAACCTGCTAAGTGCCACAGAGAATGATCTTACCAGCGATAATCATGGAAATAATCTCAGCAACCAAATTTTGTTTCGTCACGCTTTCAGCAAAAGAGGGCGCAGTATTTCTCTTGGCCTTTATCAGACTTACAATGATAAGATTGGGGAAAATTATTTGAATCAGTTGAATAGTTTTTATAAATCGGTCATTGCTGAAACAGATTCTGTTAATCAATTTTCTGATCAAAAAAGCAACAGCAATCAATACCGCATCAGCCTGGAGTATACAGAACCATTAGCCGATAAAACCCAGATGCAGATAAGCTATGCACCCTCCTTCCAAACGAGCAAAGCTGACCAGGAAACTTTTGATTATGATCACAATATAGGGAAATATGCGCTTTTCAACGATAGCCTGAGTAACAAGTTCAACAATAGCTATAATACACATAATGCCGGGATTACTTTCCGTCATGGCGACAGAAACAATATGATTTCTGCCGGTGTGTCTTATCAATACAGCGAACTGAAAAGTGACCAGATTTACCCTGAAGAGGGACATATTGATCACAGCTACAGTAATTTCCTTGCAAACGCCATGGCAAGATTGAAACTTTCTTCCAGAAGTTCCATCAGGATATTTTACCGCAGCTCGGTAAATGCGCCTTCTGTAACCCAGTTGCAGAACGTTGTGAATAATTCAAATCCGCTCTTTTTTACAACAGGAAACCCGGATTTGCAGCAGCAGTATACCAATAATATTGTTGCGCGGTACACTTATACAAACAGTGCCAAAAGCCAAAGCTTCTTTGCAAATATTTTTGTGCAGAACATTAACAATTACATTACCAACGGCATTTTTATTCCTACAAAAGACTCCACACTTCCAAATGGGATGTTGCTTCATCGAGGCGCACAAATTTCCAAGCCGATAAACATGGATGGTTATATAAATGCCCGTTCATTTTTCACATTCGGCACGCCTGTTAAATTTATTAAGTCGAATTTGAATCTAAATGCAGGAGTAAGTTATTCCAAACAACCCAGCATGATCAACGAGGTGGAAAATGTAGCGAGCACAATGAATTATAACCTTGGTGCAGTTTTGGCCAGCAATATCAGTGAATATGTTGATTTTGACCTTTCTTATTCCGCCAATATTAATACGGTAGACAATACCAGTCAGCAGAATAATAATAATTATTTTATGCAGTCGGTCGGAATCACTACCAACTTTTTAACGAAAAAAGGTTTTTTCTTTCAGAATGATTTAACCAATGAAAGTTATCAGGGATTGGCCGGCGGATTCAATCAGAATTATTGGTTATGGAACATAGCTGTGGGACAAAAGTTTTTGAAAGGACAAAAAGCTGAATTGAAATTATCAGTTTTTGATTTGTTGAAGCAAAACAGAAGTATTGCAAGAACAGTAAGCGGCTCTAATATTCAGGATGAAATTAACCAGGTTTTGCAACAATATTTTATGCTGACATTTACCTACAAATTGAAGACCTTTGGAAAAGGCAAGCCAGTGAGTAATGAAAGACAACGGGATTTTCGTGGTTTCAGAGGACCAGGCGGATTCCCACATACTCCCGGAGGCCCTTCACTTTAGCATATTAATATTTTTGTTTTGAACGAAACGGAATTAATCGCCCTGCTCAAAAAAAAAGACAGGGATGCTTTTAGGATCATTGTAGAAACCTGGCAAACGATGGTTTACAACACTGCGATGGGTTTATTACAAAATGCGGAAGATGCTGAAGATGCGGCCCAGGAAGTTTTCATACAGGTCTTTGAATCCGTTTCATCTTTTAAAGAAGAATCAAAATTTTCTACCTGGATTTACCGGATAACTGTTTCAAAATGTTTGGATCATTTAAGGAAGAAAAAAAGAAAAAAAAGATTTGCATTTGTGCTGAGTTTGTATGGAAAAGATAATGGATTGATGATAGATCCGCCAGATTTTTTTCATCCCGGAATCAAAGCGGAAAACAAGGAAAATGCAACAGTTCTTTTTAAAGCAATTGATCAGTTACCGACGAATCAAAAGATTGCTTTTGTACTGAGTAAAATTGAAAATTTGAGCTATAGAGAAATTGGGGATGTTATGAAATCGAGTGAATCTTCAGTAGATGCATTGTTGCAAAGAGCAAAAAAAAATCTTCAAAAAAGTTTGAAAGAATATTTTCTGTTATTGGATTTATGAAGGCAAAAAGTAACTAAAAATAAAAGCAGGTTTTTGATTAAAAGAACGTCTAAATTATATGTTTGAATCAGATTTTTTAATCCGGAAAAGTTTTAAAAATTAAAGTAGATTCCCAATGTTTTTTAATAATAATTATGGAGCGAAAACCAGGTAATAAAATTGATAAAGTAATGCAAAGCCTTGATGGCATTGAAAAAGCATCCCCGGCCCCATTTTTCTTCACGCGGCTTGAAGCAAGGATCCGAAGAGAAAAAAGTAGTTGGGAAAAGATCTCTTCATTTGTTGCAAAGCCTGTTATTGCATTTGCTTGTGTTTGTTTAGTGATTATGATTAATGCCATGGTAATTTTTTCTTCCCGTAATTCTCAAAATTCAACCGATCAGGAAACAAATGAACTGGCTACGACTGATGAATATAATTTGGTAAGCTCTACGTTTTATGAATTTGTAAGCACAAAACCATAATGAATAACATGACTAAAACAAAAACTCTTGTTACTATTATCATCTTTCTTTTGATAACAAACGTTGCAATGATGATATTTTTTATTGTACAAAGTAAACCCGTCAAAAGACAAAGGAATCATGAAGCAAATGGCATGTATAATTCTCTTCAAAATGAAGTTGGTTTTTCCAGGGAACAATTAGGGAAATATCAGTCATTAAGAAAAGAACAACTGCAGAGGGTAAAACCTTTGTTTAATGAAGTTAGAAACGCAAAAAAAGATTTTTACAGTTTAATTTATTCTGAAAATATTTCCGACTCATTGATTAATGCGGATGCTGATTCGATTGCACAGAAGCAAAAATCATTGGACATGCAGATGTTCCTTTATTTTAAAAATATCAGAAATATCTGTAGACCTGACCAGACACAAAAATTTGATTCTACAATAAAAAAAGAAGTGGCAAGAATGGTAGGAAGAAACGGCAAAGAAAACCAGGAACATAAAAAATAAATTCTTTTATAAAACGTTCATTTAAAAATTAAAAAAACAAAAATTAAAATTCATGAAAACAAAGATCACCATGTTGATTGCATTTATTTTAATGGCAACAACAGGCATTTATGCCCAGGGAATGCAACGCCGCACTGTTCCTGAAAGAGTAAAATCGGCAATGGATAAAATTACGCCGGCATTAAATCTGGATGATTCACAGCAAAGCAGAACAGACAGCGTTTTTACCGATTATTACAATGCTCAAATGAAAATGTTCCAGGATGCAAGAGATTCCGGCAATCGCCCTGATCGCAGTGCGTTTGAAAAATTAATGCAGGACCGTGATGCAAAACTGAAAGGAATTTTTACCGATGATCAGTACACAAAATTTAAAAATGAAGTGGAGCAAACACTCAGGCCTCAGCGTCAAAGCCAGGGAAGTAATTGATTCTGTTTTTTAAATTTTTCCTCTGTAAAGGTTGCTGAATTGCAGCCTTTTTATTTTAAAGTTTTCGCTGAATATTTATAAAATGGTTTTATTTTTCACTCTCAAATAAATCTTCATTTTTTTCCTGGATCAAATCAAGGATTTTATTTCTGCCCATTTTTTTTATGGAACTGGATACAAAATGCTGTGGTAAAAACTGTTGCGTCTTTCTCAATTCTTCTAAAAATGATTTTATATTTTTACTGACAACTGATTGTTTTTCTTTGTCTGCTTTGGTAAAAATTATTGTGTAAGGAATTTTCCATTTTGAAAGATTATTGATAAAACCAAGATCCAGTTTTTGCGGTGAATGACGTGAATCGATTAACACAAAAACAGTAATTAGGTTTTCTCTTTTTCTTAAATAATTTTCAATCATTTGTTCCCATCTTCTTCGGCTGCTTTGGGCAATTTTTGCAAATCCATATCCGGGCAGATCCACCAAATACCATTTGTTTTCGTGTGCATCGCCCGGCTTTGCGACACTTATTATTTCAAAATGATTGATCATTTGGGTTTTGCCAGGCGAGTTGGAAGTTTTAGCAAGTTTGTCATTATTTGCCAACATATTAATAAGTGAAGACTTGCCAACGTTGCTTCTTCCGATAAAGGCAAATTCTGGTTTGTCTGCAGAAGGGCATTTTTCATAAGAGGGGCTGCTGATAAGGTATTGCGCTTTTTTGATGTGCATGTTGCAATTTAAGCCTGAATGCTGAATGCTGAATGCTAAAAACATTAAAAGTGAAAGAATAGTTAACTCTTAAAGTTATCTTTCCAAAAAACTATCTTTGAGGCGATGAATATTTATCCGCACGATACGGTTGTTCCTTTTAAAAATTCTACTGAAAGCAAGAAGAAGCAGGTGGAAAATATGTTTGATAAAATTGCTTTCCGATACGATTTTTTAAACCGGTTTTTAAGTGCAGGAATTGATATTGGATGGCGCAAAAAAGCGATCAGGCAACTGGTAAGCCTGAAGCCAAAAAAAATTTTGGATGTGGCAACAGGAACAGGAGATTTTGCAATAACCAGTTTTGAAATTTTGAAGCCGGAAAAGATTACTGGAATTGATATCAGTGCTGGAATGTTGGAAATCGGAAGAAAAAAAATTGAGAAATCAGGTTTGCAAAATTCAATTGAATTATTAAATGGTGACAGTGAGGCAATTTTATTTGATGATAATTCGTTTGATGCTGTAACCGTTGCGTTTGGAGTTCGTAATTTTGAAAATTTGGAAAAAGGATTATCAGAAATTAAAAGAGTTTTAAAGCCGGGAGGGAAATTGATTGTTTTAGAATGTACAAAGCCGTCGCTGCCGGTAATAAAACAATTGTATAATTTTTACATGAAATTTATAACTCCAAAAATTGGAAAGATTATTGCGAAAAACAATGAAGCATATCAATATTTAAACGATTCGGTCCTTCAGTTTCCTGAGAAAGAATCATTCGTTCACATTTTAAACCAATCTGATTATAGAAACGCATTTTACAAAACATTGACTTTAGGAATATGCACCATTTATTGCGCGGAAAAATAGTTTTAATACTATCATTTTTGTTTTGTTCAGTTGCGGCTATGGCACAGTCAGACAACGAAGTTAACCAGGAGAACCACGATGATAAACCATATCATTTTGGGATCAACATTGGTTACAATGAATCTCATTTTAATTTTACCCATCATCCGCGTTTTCTGCAATACGATTCGATCATGGATGTGGAAAGTATCAACAATCCGGGTATCAATTTGGCCTGGCTTGTGAATGTTAGGGTGAGCAACCATTTTGATATTCGCTTGCATCCACTCGATCTTACTTTTTCTGAAAAAGCCTTTTTATATACTCAAAAATATGAGCCTGATACTTCTGTTACAAAGAAAGTTCAATCCATTACTTTGAGTTTTCCAGTGCATATTGCTTTTAGCAGTGACCGCATTGGAAATTTTAAAGTTTATACAATTGCCGGAGGAAAATTTGATTATGATCTTGCCAGTAATGCAGGTGCTTCAAAAGCTGAAGATCTTGTTAAATTAAACCGTTCGGATTTGAGCGTTGAGCTGGGTTTGGGATTCCATATTTACTTTCCTTATTTCGTTTTATCTCCTGAAATAAAACTGAGCAGTGGACTCACGAATCTTCATGCCCGTGATCCGGATTTAAAATATTCAAATGTGCTGGATAAGATTAATTCAAGAATGATCACATTTTCATTAACTGTAGAATAGATGGGTGATGTACAAACGAAGATTAATCTTCGTGCCTCATGATTTTCTTAGCCAAAGATGATGTAAGAAATCAACTGGCAGAAAATAGCGATACATATTCCTGAATAGATATCAAAAGGTTTGTGATCACTTACGATCAATCTTGATGTGCATACAATTCCGGTGATTAAAAATACCAGCATTGCCATTAAAAACACTGCATAAGTAAAGCCGGAAAAAATAATGATCAGCATCAATCCGCACAAAGATCCAACCCCTAATGCGTGCATACTTATCTTAAAATATATATTGGCAATTAAAGCAGCTGAAGAAGCAAGAAAAATACCAAATATAAAACTGGTAAGGATTACAGGAACTTCGGGCTGGTTTCTGAAAACCAGAAACATCCAGAAATAAAAAATATTTGTGGCAATATATGGAACAATTCTTTCTCTTTGGGTTTTTAAAAAGATACTTTTTATAAAGCCTAGGGCTTTTAATAAAAGAACCGTTAGAGTGGGGTAAAAGATTGTGTTATAACCAACTCGAATTACAATCATTGTCTTATCATGTGGAGAAATTCCTGTAAAATATCCGGGTTGCCAAAAAGCTAAAAACCATGCGGCAATAAGCGGAATAAACAGCGGGTGAAAAACAACAGAAAAAAAATGTGCTATAGCTCTTACAATTGCAGGAAAATGTAAAGAATGATTAATTAAAAGTGGTTGCTGAAGTTCACTTTTATCTGCAAAATTTTGTTCCATATCTAAAGTTCTTTTCTAAGCCTGGCAACCGGAATATTTAATTGTTCACGATATTTTGCAACCGTCCGGCGTGCAATATTATATCCTTTTTCCTGTAATAATTCAGTAAGCTTTTCGTCGCTCAAAGGTTTTTGTTTGCTTTCTTCTTCTATCAGATCACTTAATATCTTTTTCACTTCACGGGTACTGACTTCTTCGCCGCTGTCTGTTACCAGGCTTTCACTAAAGAAAAATTTCAACCGGTAAGTTCCAAATTCTGTTTGAACAAATTTACTGTTTGCCACCCTGCTCACCGTCGAAATATCAAGCATCGTTCTCTCGGCGATATCTTTTAAAATCATTGGCCGGAGATCAATGTCTTCCCCCGTTAAGAAAAATTGTTTTTGATAATCAACGATGGTTTGCATCGTGCTCAAAAGTGTGTGCTGCCTTTGTTTGATTGCATCAATAAACCATTTTGCAGAATCAATCTTTTGCTTGATAAAAAGTACCGCTTCTTTTTGACGCTTATCTTTTTTTGTTCCCCGGTCATAATCTTTCAGCATATCTCTGTAACCTTCACTGATCCTCAGATCCGGCGCATTTTTTGAATTAAGGGTTACTTCTAATTTCCCATTATTATTGATCACAAAAAAATCAGGAATCACATAGCTCTGCAACTTGTTTGTTTCTCCAACTTCACCTCCCGGCTTTGGATTTAATTTAATAATCTGATTGATTACTTCCTTGATTTCTTCATCGTCAAGGTTGAGGCTTTTCTGAATTTTTTCGTAATGCTTCTTCGTGAATTCATCAAAATATTTTTCAATTATTTCAATTGCTATTCTGACCGGCAACCCGTCTTTTTCTTTCCTTCTTAATTGTAGTAAAAGGCATTCCTGCAAATCTCTTGCACCGACTCCCGCCGGATCAAATTGATGAATTAGATCAATTAGTTTTTCAATTTCCTTTTCTGTTGTATTAATATTTTGACGAAAGGCGAGGTCGTCACAAATCGATGTTACATCACGACGCAAATAACCGTCATCATCAATGCTTCCAATAATTTGCTCTGCAATTCTCCGTTCTTCTTCATTCAAGTGCAACATGAGCAATTGGGATTTTAAAGTATCATAAAATGATGTTTCCACTTTATGAGGAATTACTTTCGTCTCATCCGGATCACCATAATTATCATCACGATATTTATAATCGCCCGGTTCATCATCGCCGTCATTTACATATTCGCTTATATCAATATTGTCATATTCATTCTCACTTCCATCATTTTCAAATTCTTCCACATTTTCAAATTCATCGGTAGGCTCACCTGTCTCATTATATCCATCTTCACCTGCTTCAAGGGCGGGATTTTCCTCTAATTCTTCCTTTATTCTTTCTTCCAGATGAGCCGTCGGAACCTGCAGCAGCTTCATTAATTGAATCTGTTGGGGCGATAGCTTTTGTAGTAATTTTTGTTGTAATCGCTGGCTTAAAGACATGTATTTTATTTCTTTTAAGAGATGTAAATTTACAGACAAATGTAACGATATGTTTTTTTGGAACAAAATTTGTGGCATATTGGCGTTTTTTTTACTTGTAGCATTTTTTTCTTATGGCCAAAGATCTACTTCATTCCATTTTTTGAATGACAGTTTGCTGCGTCTAAAAAGCCCGGATCATTATGTATTGACTGCTATTGCAAGAAAAGAAGATCCTGATTGGATAATATATTTTCCGGTAAGTTTTTCAGATAAAAAAAAGATAAGTAAGGCAATTCCATCTGATTTTTCAGTATGTAATTATGGATTTTTTTGCAGACAGGAACTGAAAATTGAAAAAGCATCGAAAGTGGCCATTCGCATCAGATTAGGTTCTTTGGAACAATGTGATTTTTATGAAGGAAAACATTAATCAGCAATTTAAGTTTTCATTCCATTAAAAAGGAAGTGTCTTTTCATATCTTCGCTGCCATGCCTGATTTTGAAAAATATGAAGCGGTCATCGGCCTGGAAGTTCACACGCAATTACTTACAGAAAGTAAATTGTTTTGTGGCGACAACGCTCAATTTGGGAATCCGCCAAATACCAATGTTAGCGCTATTTCATTGGCTCATCCCGGCACGTTGCCGATGATGAACGGGAAAGCAGTGGAACTGGCTATCAAACTTGGTCTGGCATTTAATTGCGACATTGTCCGCAGGAATTATTTTGCAAGAAAAAATTATTTTTATCCGGATCTTCCAAAAGGCTACCAGGTAACACAACATACCACTCCGATTTGTAAAAATGGAAAAATTCCAATCCGTTTAAATGGGGAGGAGAAAAATATTTTGTTAAACAGAATTCACCTGGAAGAAGACGCCGGAAAAAGTATTCACGATGCTGATGAAAATTTTACCTGCATTGACCTGAATCGTGCGGGAGTTCCTTTGCTTGAAATTGTTTCTGAACCTGACATGCATTCTGCCGAAGAAGCTTTTGCTTACGTAACGGAGATCAGGAAAATGGTTCGTCATTTGCAAATTTGTGATGGGAATATGGAAGAAGGAAGTATGCGATGCGATGCAAATATTTCCGTAAGATTAAAAGGAGAAAAAAAGCTGGGCACGAA
>Ga0157370_10000474_pt1 | contig 50140 bp, 38 predicted proteins | sample C35metaG_FD_113463 | JGI IMG/M metagenome (GOLD analysis project Ga0157370, IMG submission 113463) | Corn rhizosphere microbial communities from Kellogg Biological Station, Michigan, USA - C3-5 metaG | ecosystem: Host-associated > Plants > Roots > Rhizosphere > Soil | place: USA: Michigan...
ATGAAATTTATGCTTATCAAAAGTGAACTGGATTCAAGCATGATGATTGATCGTCAATATTAGGTTGTCTATATGACTATCAACAGATTAAAAGGATTAGTTAAAAAATGTATTTTAAAAGCAAAACTGCCCTCTGGTTTGATCCATAGGGCAGTTTTAAGGATAATTTAGAAAATCAAAAGATCATAACCATCGTTTCTTAAGTTGATGAAACTTGGAAGACCAGCAGTGCCCGGTACATCATTATCACTTAACAGATCATAACCAGATACTTCAGTGCCAAATACAGCAACACAACCTTTAGAAAGACCATGAACATGATCTTTTACTTCATTGAAAAGTCCGTGTACAGGATGGTCAGCTTTCTCAAGTTGCTCAGGCCATCTTATACCTGCGCCCTGAAAAATAATTTTTACATCTTCACCTGCATGTTTGAATTCATATGCAGATGCTAAAGCATTGAATACTCGTCCTAGTGCTTCTTCTGAACCAGCCTTGGGATCAGATAGAATAATAATAGCTGTTTTTTTCATATCAAAAATTTATTTACAATGCAAAGATGCGGTGATCATGGATGGTAAAGAATGGATGATTTCTACTATGTAATGGAGATTTCTTTACCAGGCTTTCATCAACGAATAAATTTCCTACAAGCTGATAAATCCTTAAAAAGTAAAGCGGACCTTTGGAAGAAGGCCCGCTTATATTATATATCGTACAGAATAATAATCTTTTAAATAGCTATTTATTTTGAGCCTGCCTGAACGAATGTCTGCCACCCCCTCATCGTCTCTATGAAACGTTCACTTAATCCGCCCTGACGCAGGTAATCAGCTGTCACTGGCATCTTTGGACTCTCATAAAGTGGATTTGCTTTGACCTGAAGCGGAAAGTCACGCTGAAGGATACCAGCTCTCGCGATAAGCACAAAATCGCAGCCTTCATCAAGAAGCTCACCCGCACGCTGCGCACTATAAATCTTTCCGGCAGCTCCTAAACGTACACCTTTGCGAGGGAGTTCGGTGAAGACACTTAGTAGCGTCTTTCCCTGAAAGCTCCCCTCTCTAACAACCTGAGCCGAATCCCATAATGCCAGATCCAGGTAGTCAATCAGCTCACGCTCAAAGATCTCAGAAGTGATTTCACGAAGCTCTTCCAGACGCAAACCATAGCGCTCGATTGATAAGCGCCAGCCGATCTGAAAATCAGGCCCGCAAGCTTTACGTATACCCTCAATAACCTCCAATGTAAATCGTGCGCGGTTCTCTACGTTCCCCCCATATTTATCCTTCCGGTCATTGAGATTCGGGGACAGGAACTCAGATAGGATCCATCCAAAAGCCCCATGGACCGAAACACCGTCGAAACCTGCAGTCTGGGCTCTTTTTGCAGCAGCAATAAAGCTATCGCGGATCCTTTCCACTTCTTCGGTGGTAAGCGCCGCAACACCCTTTACGGTCTTAGCTGATGCAGGAGATATTATACCTCCCCATTCTGGGGTAGCACGGTGACCCGCATGGTGTAACTGAACTGCCGATAAGGCTCCGCCTTTGCGGATTGCATCAGCCATTTTTTTCAGACCTGGCAAGTGTTTGTCAGTATGAATGCCCAACTGACGTTCAAAAGCGATCCCACCGGCCTCCACAGTAGAGGCACTGGTCTGGATTAATGAGTAACCGCTCTGGGCAAGTTGCTCAATCCAAAATTGGTCGTACTCGGATGCCGTACCATCATGATTACTCTGCTGACTGGTTAATGGCGCCATCATGAAACGGTTTCTCATTGCTGGACCATGGAGCAGCGTGAGCGGTTTGAAAAGATCAGAAACAGACATTTTGTTTTAATTTTATCGTTTTACTTGTGAATTTTACTCTGTTACAAAGGTGGCTTAACAGATGGTTGAATAAAATGGATGATTTCAACTATATAATGGATGTTTTTTATTCACGATCGTTTGTAATGGAGATACGAAATATCTTTAGATTACCATACAAACTGCTAGTGGTGGTTTAGGTATCCTATGAGGTACATTGTTCTTATTTTTTTAATAAGCAGAAATATCAAGGGATATTGGGTATGCCCTCCAAATTATTAAGAAACGAGCAGTTTTATGTCAGCTTTAGAAATTTGTTGATCAATAAGTAGTGAAACTTAAATAGTTGCTATAAAGATTTTGCTATTAAATCATCACATTTAAACTGGTCACAACTAAGCCTGGGAAGGAAACCTTATTATGACTAATGTATTTTATTAACTTGAGCATAAACAAAGGAACACAGGAACGGTCTTTCAGCCTAAAGGTGATCTCTCCGGGCTAAATTGTTTTGATGTAGTTTTGCTTTAAATTCCGATGGGGAACCTCCTGTATGTATCTTAAAAAATTTATTGAAATGACTAGAGTCGGCAAATCCAAATTCGAGTGCAATTTCGCTTAACATCAACCCACCTATATTCATACGGTTTTTAATGGCTTCAATTTTGACCGAATTGATATACCGACCTATAGATATTCCCATATCCTTTAAAAAAATACCACGCAGGGTAGATTGTGAAAGTTCATGCGAAACGCTGAGTTGCTTAAGAGTAAGTCTTTCGGGAAAATTGATATTGGAGTGAATATAGTTCTGTATACGTTCTACTTTAGTCAGCCCAAAAAACCTGCTGCCGGAAGGAAGAAAACCATTCGAACCCTTTTCCATTACAAGTAAAAGACTCCTCAACAGATTAATATGTATCTCATTGGTAACATGATTGTCGATGTCCCATTGCGCGATAATAAGCTCAAACAGGGAAATTACTCCTCTCAATGATTCTTGTTTTAGCGATGTAAAATTACTCGAATTCCATTTCCTTGACAGGTTTACTAAAAGATTGTCCCAATAATCAGTAGAACACTGGTTGAGGCCTTCCTTTAGTGCGATGGGCAGGAATTTGATTACGCAGAAGCGCGTCTGGTCCACAATCTGGAAATCATGGCTATCCTCTGGGGTTAAAAAGAGTACGGTATCTCCAGAATACTCTTTGGCTTGATTATTTAGACAATGGATCCCACTGCCATTTGAAAGGTACATCAGTTCAAAATGATTATGATTATGCAAGGGGTATGGCCACTCTGTGGCTGTAAAATGCCTGATAAAAAGAGGCTCAAACTGAATGAATTTCATGAAGACAAATATTGACAAAATATACAATTATTTCAGCACAATCTACCACAAAAGCGATAAATAGCTTTCTATTTTTGCCGCTAAATATCTACTATGTATAATACAAACAAGTATGCGATTCCAGTTATGGCTATTTCCGCTGGAGTAATTGTGGCTAACGTATATTACAGCCAGCCCATTCTTAACAATATAGCAACGAGCTTGGGCGAGAAGGAAAGCGCCGTGGGGAAAATTGCAATGTTAGCTCAGATCGGTTATGGTATGGGAATGTTTTTTTTCCTGCCATTGGGGGATAAAATTAATAGGAAGAAACTGATCATAACTATCTGTATTTTGCAGTTTTTAACATTAGTACTGATTGGTAATACCAACCATTTACCTTATCTAATGATCCTTAGTTTTTTTGCTGGTGTTTTTTCAACTCCCGCGCAGATTATTCTCCCCATGGCAGCAGTAATGAATAAAGAAAACCGTGGAAAAAATGTGGGAATTGTTTTTAGCGGGATACTTTGTGGAATCCTTGGTTCCCGGCTGATTAGCGGATGGCTTACAGATATATGGGGATGGCACAGCGTCTTTTATGTTTCTGCGCTAATGATACTCGTCAGTATGATTCTGATGTGGATATTTCTTCCAGAAGTACCAATAAAATTCAAAGGAAGCTACGCGTCACTCTTAAAATCAACATTTTTATTGATCAAGAAATATAGGACACTCAGACAGGCAGCTATACTGGGTGCTTTTTCGTTTGGGATTTTCTGCTCTTTTTGGACGACTTTAACCTTCCACCTTAGCGGTAAACCATTCTCGTACTCGCCATCAACAATTGGCCTTTTTGGAATTGTTGCCATTGGAGGAGCACTTGTTGCACCTTATTTTGGTAAACTCGCAGATAAGGGACAGATTTTCAAAAATCTTTTTATGACTACAGGAATGATCGGTGCAAGCATCATAGCCATGCTTGCTTTCCCTACTTCCGTTGCTATAATCGTTGGTTCAATTTTTTTCCTCGATATAGGCGTACAGGCTACGCAGATTACAAATTTTACAAGAATATATGCATTGGACGAAGAATCGCACAGCCGGCTCAACACCGTGTATATGACGACATATTTTATAGGTGCAGGCTTAGGCACTTTTTTTGGACTGCTCAGCTGGAATTATGGTGGCTGGCAATCTGCACTTTTTCAAATGCTTTTATGGAGTGGTATTGCCCTTGTGGTCGTTGCACTTTCAAGAAAAGGAAAACTTTAATTTAGGGAACTGCCATCGGAAGATGGTTATTGTTAAGCTAAAGAAAAATCTTATTGATCCTTAAGAAAATATTACCGTCATTTAATTGAAGAAAAGATAATTAAATTTATGAATCTCACAGAACCGATTACTGTTTTCAGCGATCCTGATATTGCAATGAAAACCCAACTAGTTATTGATGAATTTTCAGCTTACCCTACCAAAAATTCGAGAACTATAAAACTGGAAGTAAGCCGCTGATCGCTATATGGAAATTGATATTTTAGCATTTGGAGCACATCCCGATGATGTTGAATGTGCTGCAGCCGGCCTTGTCCTAAGTGTTACGGCAAACGGAGGCAAAGTGGTAATTGCCGACCTGACAAAAGGTGAAATGGGAACTTTTGGGGATGAGTTTTCCAGGCAAAGGGAGTCTGCAGAAGCAGCACGGTTATTGGGGCTCCATAATCGAATACAACTCGATATGGGAGATGGCAATATTGAAAACAACCTTGAAAACAGGCTAGAAATTATTAAACTTATCCGATTTTTCAGGCCGAAGATCGTATTAGCCAATGCCCTGCACGATCGGCATCCTGACCATAAAAAAGCGGCTGAACTGGTATCTGAAGCGGCTTTTCTTTCTGGATTAAAAAAAATAGAAACCACTTATGAAGGTGCCACTCAATCTGCCTATCGTCCACAGTCAGTATATTTCTATGTACAGGATTATTTTATCGAACCTAATTTCGTTGTAGATATAAGCCCATACTTCCAGCAGAAGATAAACATCATAAAAGCTTATGAAACCCAGTTCGTGAGTGCTAAAGATGATTCATTAAATGGTAATATCACCCTGCTTAAGCAGATAGAAAGTACAAACCACATTTTTGGACGTGCAATAAATGTTGCCTTTGCAGAGGGTTTTACCAGCAAACGTTATATTGGCGTAAAGAATATTTTAAACCTTTTATAAATCTTCCTGATCTTAACTGGTAGTTACCGCATGAACGGCTAGAAGGCTGCCTTTGAAAAGGCAGTCTTTTTTATTAACCACAGGGTACCAATCAAAACAGAAAGTCAAAGACTTAGAGCAGTGGTTTTTATCACATAAATAAAAATCGCAATAGTCCCTGATCGCAATGCTTATCGGGATCGAAGGTTAATGAAAATTAGACCCTTTTGAATCTAAAATCTACTTTATGATTCCTTTACCTATCTCAAGGAAAATTGGTCTACGAGAAGCTTCAATTGAAGCGACAGCTCCGGTCGCATTCAGTTCGGGAAGATAAATAATGTCGGTACCAAGGCCCCCTCCATGACTATGCCTGGACACTCCTGCATATTTAATCTTCCGTATACCCAGACAGTGATTGATCTTTAAGGTCGGTTCAACGTCTTGATACCTCAAAGCAAGCACTTTTTTGATGAATCACCTTACCATTAAAAAAATACTGGAAAAATAGTGCCATATCTTTTAGGTTAGCCATCATACCACACCGCCATACAGCTTCCATGATGAATCAAGATCATAAATATCCCAACCAAACTCATCCCAGTATTGATGGGCTGTGGACGCAGCTTTATCCGGAGCCCTTCAAGCTTCACAAACCAGGTAGAGCTTAACTTTAGTTTTTTATAACCAAGCAAAGATCTCATCGCACTGTAAAAATGCTTACCTGGCACTCGCTCGATAATCTCAGTTAAAAGAACATAATTGATATCAGCGTACTTAAAAACTGTGCAGGGAGTCCATAGCGGCAACCATGTGGAAATGGTAATTTGTTCATCACGCATCCAGACATCTCCAGGGTGTTATCAGCAAAAAAGCAGTTAATAGAAACAGATTAAAAATTTGTATGCAAGATCAGCAAACAATCCCCTTAAAATCATCCATTATATTGTTTAAACTGTCCATTCCATGTTAACATATTCTTGGCCAACTTTGTATATTAAACCCATATATATGAACAAAACAGCAATCGTGATTTTATCTGATTCCACGAACTGTTCGGAAGAGGCCCTTGGAAGGGTGTTCAATGCCCTAGCCACAGCGTACGACTTTAAAAACGCCGGAGAAGTTGAAAAAGTTATTTTCCAGGGAACTGCAACCAGGTGGCCAGAGCAACTTGAAAAGCCTGAAAACCCTGTAAATAGGCTTTTTTTAGCCGTAAAAGATAAAGTCCAGGGTGTTTCCAGCTGTTGTACCGCAATATTTTATGCAGATGCTTCTGGATACAAACTATTGAATCAAAACAAAATACCGGGAACAACAGGCTTACCAAGTTTGATCACACTTAAAAATGAAGGTTACAAGATCCTGATTTTTTAAGACATTTTTATTCTGTTATTCAATTTCGGGTAACAGTTAGATAACTCTAACCATATGGAAAATGTATTCCACCAGGGCGAGCTTGAAATCCAAAAAAGAGCTGGCGAAACAAGATTTGCGGAAGGAAACAAGAGAATGATAATGCCTTTCATTGCAAATGGTGCCATTAATTTTATTGAAAAACAGCCATTAGCGGTTGTAGGTAGCAGAAACAGGGAGAACGAATTATGGGCGTCTATTTTGATAGGAAACTTCGGTTTTGTAAAAGTGCTAGGTCCGACTACTATAATTTTTGATACAGGGAGGCTTACTAGTGATCCAAATGATATTTTCTTTTCAAATATAACACAGGATGGGCAGATTGGAAGTTTGTTCATCGAACTTGACACCCGTAAACGGCTCCGGATAAACGGAAGCTGCAGTGTCGTGGATTCAAAAATTGAGTTAAGTGTTGAACAGTCTTATCCGAATTGCCCCAAGTACATACAACGGAGGGTTATTTCAACTCCTGAATATTTTAACAAAGCCCGGTCAAAATCAACTGAGGGAGCTGGATTGAGTGAGGAAGCAATTAACTGGATCCAACAAGCAGATACATTTTTTGTAGCAAGTGCAAGTATGGAGGGGCAACTTGATGTATCTCATCGCGGGGGAAACCCGGGTTTCGTGGAGATCACCAATGAGGGCACGTTAAAAATCCCCGATTATCCGGGTGCAAGTTTATTCAACACTTTTGGAAACGTTCTCCAGAATGCGAATGTCGGCATGTTATTTATAGATTTTGATAAACGGGAAACCTTACAAATGACCGGAAGCGCCACCCTACTTTTTGAGCAGACCTCCCAAAGCGACCTTGAAAAAACCAAGGGAACAGGACGTTTCTGGTTTTTCCATCCTAAACGCTGGATCCGCACCGTTGAACATCATTCTGTAGGATGGGACTTTTTAGAATACTCACCATTTAATCCATGATGTCGCTGTCTACTGAATATATTGTCGACCAGATAGCGATCGGGAATACAACCACTAAGTCATTCTACCTTAAACCGGCATGCGGCGGGCCGATTCCTGCTTATACTCCAGGTCAACATGTAAAGGTTTGGTTTTTCATTATTGTTACTGGCGAGCAGCTTATCAGGAGCTACAAACTACCGGACAGTCCTGGCAAGGACTACCGCAGACTGACGATCAATGAGGTGCCGCAAGGAAAGAGTTCAGATTATTTTCATAATGATATAGAGGTTGGTGATATCATCCCGTTAAATGTTCTGGAAGGAAATTTTACCCTGGACATTCAAAGTACCTGGAACGTTATGCTTCTTTCCGCAGGGATTGGCATAACACCAATGTTGAGCATGGAGGAATACATACAGAAAAACCAGCCCGAAAGAAAGGTCCACTTTATACATTCGAGCCGGAATAAACACACACAGATCATGAAAGGCAGATTACACCAAATCAAGGATTTATTCAGCAACTTCAATCTTTGCCTTCTCCACTCCTCACCCTTAAAACATGAAGCATTTGACAGGGATTACAATGTACCCGGCTGCCTGACGGAAGAGATAATCACAGCAATAGGTAATGGCTCAGCTTTTTATATCTGTGGTCCAGATGACTATGTAAAAAATATCCGCAGTTATCTAAAGGACCTCGGGTTCGCGCAAATCACGTGTTTTTTGAGTATTTTGGTAGAAATAGTAAGGAAGAGCGGACCGTGGAAACTAAGTTGGAACCGGAAAAAGCCGATAATGTCACCTTGCTTAAATAAGAAAAAGAAGTTTTCAGGAACAAGGGCAATGAATCAGTCTCAGTGCTATGTGGATCCGTAGAATAAGTTTGGCCAGTCGATATGAATTGCGACCTTTTCTATCCATGGTTTGATATTATTGAACGGATGCCTAGATATTCCAAAAGCCTATTCGTTAAACCATTGGTGGATGATATTAGGATTAATTAAATAGTTGCAGCATTAAAAGATACAAAATAAAATATAAAATTATGCAAGAGAAATCTGAAAATTATATGCGCAAATGCCTTGATCTTGGCAGAATTGCACTTGAAGCTGGTAATCCGCCTGTTGGTGCATTAATTGTACTTGAGGGCAAAGTAATAGGTACAGGGGTTGAATCAGGAAAATCAACCGGGGACATCACCAATCATGCTGAAATCCTGGCTATTAGATCAGCGATCAAAAACGGTTATCTGGAGAAGCTTCATCTGGCAACCATGTATACCACCCATGAGCCATGCATTATGTGTTCCTACCTGATCAGACACCATAAGCTAGCTGAAATAATTTATGGCACAGCTGTACCGTTTATAGGCGGGTTTACATCAAAACTTGGCGTGCTGTCTACACAGAGCGTACCAAAATGGGGCAACAGGCCTAAGATAATCGGCGGAATTTGCCTCAAAGAGTGCATTGAGCTAAACGAAAAATTTTCAAAAACTTTAACTACCCCATAACATGTTAGCACAATCTGTTTATACACTTACCAATCAGCAGAACGGCAACCTTTCGTTCAAGGTTTTTGAGTTCGACAACAACAGCTATTTTGACCACATCCAGCGGAACAATTATTTTACGCTGATTATCGTAACCTCAGGAGAAGGAGTTGCCAAGGTTGATTTAAGCGAATACCCCTTCCAAGAAAATACAATGTTTGCTTTCTATCCTTATCAACCTTTCATGCTGCAGTCTAAGGGAACCTTAAGAGGGATTTCTATTCAATTTCATCATGATTTTTTCTGTATATACAGGCACCATAAAGAAATCGCAAGCAATGGGACTTTGTTCAACAATGTTTACCAGCAGCCTTATATCTGGCTACAGGAAAGCTCTAAAAACACGCTGCTCGGCTTTATCCGTGAAATTACCGAAGAACTAAAAACAGAAGGGCTGAGAAGGGATGAGGTCATTGTTTCCTACCTGAAAATATTTTTAGTGCTTGCCACAAGGATAAAAGTAGACCAGCAGACAATTAACGAATCAGGCGCAGGCGGTAATAAACAGATGCTTATAGTTCAAAGCCTTCGAAATGCAATTGAGGAAAATTTCCGGTCAAAACATTCTCCCATCGACTATGCGGAAATGCTGAACCTGACAACTGCTGCATTGTCACGGATAACCAAAAATCATTTCAACAAAACACTTTCAGAGCTGATCACCGAACGGATTATAATCGAAGCCAAAAGGGAACTCTATCTCACAGACAAATCTATCAAAGAAATTGCACATGAACTGGGATATGATGATGAATTCTATTTTAGCAGGTTTTTTAAAAGCAAAACAGACATATCGCCACAGTTTTACAGGAACACGGTAGGATTCAATAGGGGTGCTACAGGCTAAACATTTCTAACTGGCAGTACGCTGTAAAGACAATCATTAGTACTTTGATTATACTTGCTATGGTATCATGTAGGAACTCCGAAAAAGACAGGCGGATTCCGAAATTGATTATAGCCTGATCGGGAGAAAAGCACTCATACATTTCCCAGAGATGAGAGCTGAAGTAGATTACCTTACCGATTCGACTTTGTATTGAAAACCTACTGATCTTATGAAAAAAAATGCCGAAGGAAACCAAAAAATTGATTATGTGAAACTATCTGAAAAGCTGTATTTCCTCAATTGGATAGAGCAGGACGACTGGACAGTCAGTCAGGTTCTAGACACCAAGCGTGGCCAGATCACAGCCTACTGGAGTTTTGCCAACAACAAAAGCATAAGGGGGAAAAGAAAAGTCTATTTTAGCAAAGGCGGAATTCAAATTTCTAAAATGACCAAACTTTAAATCTGTGGGCATTCGCCGAAGAAACGTAAATCACCTTGAGCTAAAGGGCAGACCATCCGGTCTGCCCTTAGGGATAAACAAACTAATCATTAACCTACTGGTGAACTTCTAGATACACCAATAATCACCTTTCGGAAATTTTCATTTTTCAATGTTAAACCCACTTTAATTTTTGTTTGATCGATAATGACATCGTTAAGGATAATGTTAATTGGCCTCTTTCATCCTTTGTTCTAAAAAAGAAATCATCGCCAGTTTATCTCCAAGGAAATAGGCGTCTACGAGATCGTCAATTTTAGATAATATATAACTGTCCCTGGTGTATACTGGACTATAATAATATTTCTGGCCAGCTTTCTGATGCTCAAGTATTCCCTTGTTTTCAAGAAGTCTCAATGCAAGGGCCAATGTACTGTAAGCAGGTTTTGGCGCCTGTAACAAATTAAATATTTCAATAGAAGATATTGGGCTTGTTTGCCAGAGTACATGGAGTATATCTAATTCGATCCTATTAAATCTTAGCATTTCACTGTTCGTTATTTTAGCTGTTATTAGTTGGATGGTAATATGTTGATTCTGTTAATGGATTGAACAGATGCAGGCCATCCGGCCTGCATCCTATTGTCAAACCAACTGTTCAAAATAAATACTGCGCTTATAGTATTTAGTTTTTTTGGAAAATCCGATAACGAGTTTCGGCAGGATCTGTGCTTTAATGGGCATTAGCCTGACTTAATATTATCTTGGATTTAATACCATATGTAGGCGTTCTGCAAGATCATCCAGATGGGCGCGTGTGATTCCCTGTCCGGCCTTTGTAAGGTTTTTCCTGATATCCCTTTCCAGAGCGCGTGCATGTTCCTTTGCTATGGATAGATTATCATTAGTACGCACAGAGGTCAATGGCACGATCAATGCGGTAAGGTTCTCTACATATTTTTTTTGTATATCCCGACGGTACATCGTAACTTGAATTTTTTCCCTTTTCAGTTCTGAAAATATTCCCGTTTTGAGATCATTCAGCATTTCGGTAGCTGAATAAGCGTTTTTTCCAAAAGCATTTTCTTCCTCAATAAGTACGTTGATTCTCCTTGAACTCAAAAGGGAGGTCAAAACCTGGTTCTGTAGAAGTGCAACTTTAGAAAAACTAGCTTCTGAAGTACTATATAGTTTATTGTCCTTGATCCATTCAGGTGTTGTAAAAAGCTCTTTCTGCAAAAAAGCCATTGCCCTTTTTTGTTTTGCTTTGGGCACAATTGTTTCTTCAGGACCTGATTGTTCTGAAGTTTTTGGAGTTTGGTACAACCCTCCAATATTACGGAGAACATGTCCCATATAGCGGCCATACTGGTTTACGAGTTCTGCATAAACCTCACCAGAGCGTCTGTAATTTTCTCCCGGTTTTTTAAACCATACAGAAATCTGTGGCCTGATCCTTTTAAGATTTTTGATCCCATAGCTACTGGCCAGCATAGCATCATCTCCCAAATCTTCACTCTGACTTCTTGGATCAAACTCGTTCATTGGAAAATCGTTTGTGAAGGGTGTCAGCTGACTTCCATAGAAAAACTGTTTTCCCGCAGCAAGTTTATCAATGATCCATTTGTTGAGTAAGCTCTTTTCATCATTTGCGCGTTTAGTTTCCGGGATAAAACGATATCCCCATTCGATCGCCCATTTATCATAGTCGCCAATCCGTGGAAATATACCTTTTTCTCTAATTCCATCCTCTGGTTGGGCAACATAATTGAATCTAGCATAGTCCATGATTGAAGGGGTATGACCATGCGCCTCAACCCATTCTTTATTCCGGAGCTTTTCCACTGGCACAGTAGAAGAAGCGCCAAAATTATGCATCAGTCCTAAAGTATGTCCGATCTCATGCGAGGATACAAAACGGATAAGCTCTCCCATCAGTTTTTCATCTAGTTCAGGCTGATGTGTCCTAGGGTCTATGGCGCCTGCCTGAACGACGTACCAGTTCTGTAGCAGGGTCATCACGCTATGGAACCAACTGATATGCGTCTCGAGAATCTCCCCTGTCCTTGGGTCATTTATATTCGGTCCCATTGCATTGGGCACTTCGGAAGGTTTATACACAACAACCGAGTGTCTAGCATCGTCCATACTAAAAGTTGAGTCATTTAGTGGCACCTCTTTACCTATTATCGCATTCTTGAAACCTGCTTTTTCAAAAGCTACCTGCCAGTCGTTGATACCTTTTATAAGATATGGAACCCATTTTCGGGGGGTAGCTGGATCTATATAGATTACGATAGGTTTCTTAGGCTCTACCAGTTCACCATTTTTATATTTTAAAATATCTTCCTCTTTTGGTTCCATCCGCCATCGGACTATATATTTTGTCTGCTTCACACCAAAAGGATTGCTATCAAAGTCACTATAACTGTTGGAGAAATAGCCTATCCTTGGATCTGCGAGCCTGGGTATCATGGGATGCTTAGGAAGCATTACAAACGAATTGTTGAATTGGAATGTCACCGGTGGCGGTGTTCCAAATGTACCTGGCTTTGAAAAATAGGTCTTGACTGATTTTATTTCTACATTCATCGGGAAGGCCTTAACTTCTTCTACATAAGACCTATCTACTGCCAAACCTGCGAGCATAACCCTTAACAAAGGACCTTCAAAGGTAAGTAAAGAATTATCTCCGTTGATGAAGTCTGTGAGGTCAATGACAGTGCTTTTCCCTATAGCATTTATGGCCTTGATGGGAAATACAGCCTGTATCGTCTGATAATTATTGTTGATCAGCGAGCGGGAAAGTCCGTTAGCCGTTGTATCATTGGAAAACTGCTTGTACACTGTGCTTCTCATGGCAATCTTATCACCGGGTATACGTTCGAAGTTGATTGTCGCCCTTCCCGTTTCATCTCCCGAATAACCAATATTTACCAGAGGAATCTTGAAGTCTGCCGGCCCCTTGTTGATCCGTGTCACGACAAGGATATCAGTTAAAAGTACGGAATCAGGAACTTCGAAAAGGACCCGATCTGCGACGATATGAATATTGATAAAACTCTTCATTGATCTTGCCCCTTTAGGAACGACTTCAGCATAGGGTTTAATCGAGCTTATCTGCTTTGGGCTGGCCTTGGTATCCGTTTTAGCTACCTGAGCGGTATCGTTTTTTGCGTTCTTTTGATCTTTTTTCTTATGCTGTGCGCTGACCTTTAGCCCCTGCAAGGTGATGATCACTATCAATATAACTTTGAAAGAAATATTTTTAAAATAATTCATGTAGATAATTTATGTTCGGTGTGTAATGGATTTTAGATTGATCAGAGTATACAATCACTCTGATCAATAAAGAAAGTAAAGCTAATACCCTTTTGTCTGAGTAATATTCGGATTCGCAAGGATATCATTTACCGGTACTGGAAAAAGACTTTTGTATTCAGCCCATGAACTGCCTTTCACAGCCGAAACAGCGGTCATGACTGCATTCAGGCGACCTGTTCTTTTCAGGTCAAACCATCTATGTCCCCATTCACTGAAAAGTTCAAGCTTGCGTTCTCTTTCTATAACTGAAAACATGGTAAGTTTATCAGAAGCTGTTATCCCTTCTAATCCAGCACGCCTTCGTACGGTGCTAACATCTTCGGCTGCACCGTTCAGGTTCTCCTGATTTGCCCGGGCCTCAGCACGAATCAGATATTGCTCTGCGAGCCGCAGAATAGTTGGATATTCTGTTGCTGCGCCACTCGCCGAAAGTGAACTAATCTTATATTTAAATGCAAAGTTATATGCTGTTGAAGGTGTGGTTGTGGTCTGGTACTTTCCGGTCCAGTTTATCGCCCTGTTATCTCCGGTCTGAAAAGACTGGGTGAGCAGGTTACTGAGCGGCAGCTGCCCATTTGTGGCAAAACTATTATTATTGATGATCAGAAAATATCCATCGGCTGTATTGAGATATGTCGATGACACCGGCTGCAGTTGCCAAATTACCTCCCTGCTTCCTTTTAAAAATACCTGATTGAGATTAGGTTCAAGAAGATAGTTAGTGTTTCCAATGAGCGCTGAGGCTTGAGCTTCAGCATTTTTCCAGTCTCCCAGATAGAGATAAACCCGGGCAAGCATTGCTGTTGCTACCTGTTTATTAGGTCTTACACGCTCGGTTCCGACGATACCTGAGCCGTTTACATATTTATTATCTGGCAGACTGCCCTGAGCATCCAACAGGTCATTAACGATCTGCCGATAGACCTCGCTCGCCGGGGTTCTTGAAAGCGTATTGTTTAATTCATAATCATCTGTTAATGGCATAGGAACATCCCCATAAAGATTGACCGCATAAAAGTAGTTGAATGCACGGATAAATTTTAGCTCAGCGATCAATTGCTGTTTCACAGTCGAGGTAAGCAGTTTTGATTCTGTCATGCCTTTTATCGCCAGATTGCAAATAAAGATCTCTCTGTACATCTCTGTCCAGAAAGCAGGACTTGTATTTGCCGTGTAGTTGTTCAGATATGCAGCACTATTACTCTGGTTATTTAGATTGGGATTTACCAGTTCATCAGAAGCGAGCCCTAAAAGGAGACTCAGGCTACCACTTCCGTTATAGTAGGCTCCGCTATTGGACATACGCATATATAACCCTGCAACCACTGACTGTGCACCTCCATCGGTACTATAGACATTTAAGTCATTTAAAGTCACTTTTGACGGTCCTACATCAAGGGCTTTTTTGCATCCCTGGCCCGCGCATAGTATACATACAGAAAATAACAACAGTACTCTATTAATATTTATTGATAATGATTTCTTCATTTTATTTTTGATTAAAGTGATGCCTGAATACCGAATACGAGCGTGCGAAGTGGGCCTACCCTGGAAAGAGACTGATTTTCAGGATCAAGAATTCCATAACCGCTTATAGTGGCAAGATTCTCACCGTTCGCATATATGCGCAGGTTTTTCAGCTTAAGGCTGTTAGCAATTTTCAAAGGAAACTGGTAGCCTAAAGAGGCATTCTGCAAGCGGATGAAGGACGCATCACCAAAACCAGCGTCAGAACGGGCAAGCTGGGACTGGATGATCAGCGCATTGATGTTGGTAGAGAATTTCTGATAGGTGGCAACATCACCCGGTTTTTGCCATCTATCAAGCATTACAGGCGGAATATTGTACCCTGGAAACCCAGGAAAAACACTTCCCGACAATACTCCCCTAACACTGGTCCCAACCTGCTTCACATAGCGGAACATAAAACTTAGTGAAAAACCCTTGTAAGTAAAGGTATTGCTCACTGAACCGAAATAGTTCGGCGTAGTATTAACAAAGCCAGTCCTGTCAGTAACCTGGTTGGGATTACTGGTTGTTTTGCCGTTTACATCGTAAAACTCATAAAATCCCGTCTGCTGATTTACCCCTGCATATCGGAAAACCTGCTGCACATTAACCGCCTGGCCCAAGATAATCTGCCTGGCAGGAGAAAGATTGGGATAGTCCTTCAACTTATTGCGCTGGCGTGTAAATAGAAATGTGGTCGACCATGTGAAATCTTCATTTTTGATGTTTTGCGCATTCAGCATCACATCGAACCCTTTGTTCTGGATTTTGCCCGGTTGATTTTCACTTACTCCTGTAAAGCCTGTAGTAGAGGCCAGGGCACTCGAAAGTATTACATCAGAAGTGTTGTTTATAAAATAGTTACTTTCCAGTCCGATGCGGTCTTTGAAGAATTTGAGTTCAATCCCGATATTTGATTTGGCAACGGTTTCCCATGATAAATCCGGATTTGGCAGGTTGTTTGGACTTACCCCAGGAATTCCCTGATATGCTGCTCCACTTACAAGACTGTAATTGGTATAATAACTGTAATTAGAGATCTGATCGTTTCCGGTAATTCCATAACTGATCCGGAGTTTACCAAAACTTACGAAAGGAATATGGTTTTTAAAAAAATCTTCTGATGAAAAAATCCATGCAGCCCCGGCAGCAGGAAAGAAGTGAAATCTTCTGTTTTCGCCAAATCTGCTTGATCCGTCATAACGTCCAGAAAGATTGAGGATATATCTGTCATCAAGATTATAATTGACCCTTCCAAATGCAGCGGTATATTTATAGTCGTTAATTGCCACTCCAAGACCTGCACCAGAAATCGTTGTTCCAGATGTAACGCTACCCAAAAGTAGATCACTGGAATAACCTGTAGTTTGTAGCTGCTGAGCATCGCTATGCTGTTTTTGAAGGCTCCACCCTATTGTCGCACTCAGGTTTCCTTTACCAAGAGAACGGGCATAAGTCACAAGGGGTTCAATGCTCCAATACATTTTATTGTCTTCAGTAAACCGGCTCGACGCCTTTGCGCCAGCGGCAAGCTGGGCAGGGGTGATCGAAGATGTCGGATTCCCAAGCACTTCATTTACAGACTGTTTGTTATAGCCTAGAGTCGTTTGAAAAGTCAGTTCAGGAAGGATTTTATAGCCCAGAACAAGACTACTAGTCATATTGTATATTGAAGTGTTTGCCAGTAACTTTGTAGTAGTCAAAGGGTTATTAAAAGTATTGTTTTCAAAATTTAGGGTACCATCGTCTTTGAATAGTGCAGGAGAATTCGGCGCGAGTATGCCGATATATTGCAATAGATCGGTAGGTGGCATATCGTTTTTGTTGTAGGTAAACCCACCTGTAAAAGCCATACTAAAGCGGCTGTTAGCGTTTCCTGTATTCAGGTTAAAGTGAAGGGACGAGTTTTGGTCACTGCCACCAGAGAATTTCTGAAGATTTGATGTATTACGGTAATTTGCACTAACAAGATACTGAACCTCACTGCTCCCACCCGACACACTTGCCTGAGCGTTGCTACTATGCGCCGTACCGCCAAGGAAAAGATTAGGGAAATTGGTATACCTGGTTGTATCCCATGTTCCATTCAGATCATAATCCGTAGATAAAACCGTAGCATTATTATCATTTCGCTTGGCTTCCCTGCGCATTTCCAAATACTGTTTTGTATCAAGGAGATCGAGGGACCGATTCATTTGCCTTACCCCGGTAAAGAGATTTAGGTCAAATTTTGGTTTCCCTGTTTTTCCCTTTTTCGTTGTGATCAGGATTACTCCATTTGCGGCCCTGGAACCATATATAGCAGTGGCGTCGGCATCTTTAAGTACATTTATACTCTCAATATCCTGTGGGTTAATAAAACTAAGCGCATCATAGGCCTGACTGGCATTTGGGCTTAATGAGTTACCCCGGAACGATGTAAAACTTCCGCCAGAATAGGGAACTCCATCAATAACATAAAAGGGTTCCGAACCTGCATTGACACTGTTCAGTCCACGGATGTTTACATTGAACGTACTTCCCGGAGTACCCGTGTTTTGAGTAATCAGAAGGCCGGGTACGCTACCCTGTAAAGCGACTAAGACGTTTCCTGACGGATATTTTTCAATTTCCTTAGCAGTAATTGTCGTCTGATCCCCTGTGTTAAATCGTTTTGTCGTTGATCCATAGGCAGTCACCTGTACCTCATCCAAAGTACCCACAGCATCCTGCATAACAATCACTGTGGGACTTTTCAGATTTTTCACAAGAACCGTTTTAGTCTTGAATCCGATATGAGTGAATTCCAGAGATTCCTCGCCCTGTTGGAGCGTGATCTGAAAACCGCCAGTAATGTTACTGATCGATGGTGTCCTCTGACTACCTTTTGCGCGTATAACCACACCTGAGAGGGGATTCTTATTCTCATCAACAACATATCCTGAAATTACTATCTGCTGGACGTCCGATATCTTACTATCCGGAACAGCGAATAAGACCACTGTCCTTTCCCCTTGTTGTTTGTATCCGAGACCGGAACCGATTAACATACTGTCAAGTGTAGCGGCAACTGTCCGTATTCTCTTTTGGAGAATGATCTGGCCGCTTTGCTGGTCAACTTTTTCAGAAGGGTAAACAAATATAAAACCCGTTCTTTCACCGAGTTTCTTCAATGCCTCCCTTAAGTTTTCTTTTTTTAAGCCAAAGGAAACATTGGAGGAATTGATTTCCTGTCCTTTGCTGGGACTTGCGGCAAACAACTGCGCTGTAAAAAGCATAATGGTGCAATTTATGATACTTATCTTCATCAATAATAAGAGTTTGGGGTATCGTTTTGCTTTGTTTTGGACATAGGAATTCCACGTTGCAAAAGCGGTTTTTTTTTGCATTATTTGTAATGTTTAAAAGTTTACAATGGATTTTTAGATCGAAACTCCCGATTGCTTTCCAGGCTGGGAGTTTTGTTTTTATGGATGGCAGGCTTCCTGCTCCATTTAAGCTAATCCGGCCCTGTTTTTCTTGCTTTCATTTTTAGTTAGTTTGGTTTGGTTATTGTTAATTTTATTGTAGTTTCCGATCTGATTTACTGGCACCCCTGGCCGTCAATATATACTAGATCTCCTTCAATAGAAAAATTTGTACCTCTGGCCTGGGATAGAATTTGGAGAATTTCTTCCAGGCTTTCCGTCCCACTAAAGCTTCCCGTTATCGGGCAGTTCTCCAATTCTTTATTTCGGAATTTAATTGTTACGCCATATCGCTGCCCAACTCTCGAAGCGAGTTTTCCGAAAGGCATGTTGTCAAATTGCATTCCTTGAGATGTCCAGCCCACAGTTTCAACGGGACTGGATCTAACTACAGCAGGAATTTGGCCTGTGAGAGACTGATCAGTTGTGATCTGCCTGTTTTTTGTCAACACCGCAAGTAATTTTTGACCATCCTCCACTTTTACGCGGCCGCGGATCACGCTCACCTTGACCTTGTCACCCTTATAGGCGCGGATATTAAATGCCGTACCGAGAACTGTTGTCCTAATATTTCCGGTATGGATAACAAAAGGGTGTGAAGCATCATGCATAACATCAAAATATGCTTCTCCATTTAAGACAACTTCTCTGGTTTTTCCTTTGATAAAATCATTCTTGATTTCCAGTTGACTGTTTCTATGGAGTACAATCCTGGTCCCATCAGGTAAACTAATGTTTCTTGTAAAAGATACCGGACTGAATTTAAATGGATCAATCTTTTCAACAGGTAAAGTAATAACCATTTTCTCATCAGGTTTTGCTATCCAAAACAGTGCAATGCTGAGAATAACGAACAGGGCAGCGGCCGCTCCAATCCATTTGATATGTCTGCGCCAGACAGCAGTCTTTCTCTTTTTTGCCTGTATAAGCTGAAAAATCTCCATTCCCATGCGATTAATTTCCTCTAGGGAAATCTTTTTATCCACTGTGGGTGCTTCCTCAAACAGATCATAATAATCTTCAACGGCCTTTTTTTGCTCGTCACTAGCTTTTCCGGTTATATACAAACGGGTTATTCGCAAAAGTTTTTTTCTGAGATTCATTGACTTTTCCTGCGTTTTATTATACAGTGTCGAAAAAGAGTGAAATGGAGTATCCGTTAATACTTTTTTTTGAAAATATTAACTATTTATGAAGTAAATACAGAAATGAAAGATATGCAGTAAATTTACCGAGCGCGTCTTTTAAATTATTTAAGGTAATCAGTAATGTTTTTTGTACAGTTTTTTGAGAAATCCCAAGTTGATCACTGATCTCCTTTGTACTTTTATCATCAATAAACCTCATGTGAAAAATTTGCCTGCGCCTTTCAGGTTGGATAGAAAGCCAGACATTGATGTAAGCTTCGAGTTCTTTGGCAAAAAAAGCCTCCTCAATGCTAATTTCACTGGGCAGCATTTCTAAGGGCAGTTCAAAATTGACAGTTTTTTCCTTGTTATAACACTTGATGACGTGATATCTGACCGATTGACTCAAATATGCACCCACATTTAGAATATGTCCCCTGGTTTGTTTTTGCCAAAACTGTAAAAAAACATCCTGGACAATGTCCTTACTTTTTTCCACATCACCAAGCCTTCGGTATGCATCATTGTACAGTCCTTGCCAATGTCTGCTATAAAGGTCCTGAAATGCCTGCTCATCGCCTTCATCTATTAAAGACATCAATTCCAGATCGGAAGGGATATTTGGGAATGGGATGGGCATACTTGAGGATTGTTCAAATATAACATTAAGTTATCAATTAATTAATCCTGCTTCAATGTGGTGGTCTTTATCTGAACAATAAAATCCTGTATGCTTTGTTATTATCTTAGGATTAACACATAGGCTATTTTTATTAAGGAATCGGCAAGATTTTCCTATCCGGGGAAACTACTAAAACAAGTCCATAAAATTGAGAAAAAAAGAGTCAAAGGAAAATTCTTGTTATTGAAAACCAATATCGGGAAGCAGCTTGTAGGCATAGGAATATAGTTTTTTCTCTAATTTTTGATGTCACATTTATTGAAACAATCTTCCCCAAAATTGTAGTCCATAATTTTCTTGAATCATTAGCGTGAGATTATAAATATTCAGGCGAAAAGCTTTAGCTTTATGCATATTCTGATTACAATAGCAAGAGCAAGTTCCGAAAATTATTTTAGATTATTCCCGAATTGAACATCTTGTTGATTTAACCAAATTTATTAAAATGCAGGACTGAAGTTAATCAGTCCTGCGGAACAAAAGAATCAAACTAAAATAATTTTGTTAATAAGGATAACTGTGCTACTATTTATATAGATGACCAAATTCAACTTTTAACTTCCAGACCTGTAGGTGAGATAAGTTTTTGGTGAACAACAACGCCTAGATGACTTTTCTCAATTTTTAATACCTCTTCAAAAGAATCAGTGGCTAGTTTGGTCTGTTTTAAACCTAAATAACCTAGCCCCTGCATATACAGGCAATGGATCCTATTGCGTTTATCTAGGTCATCTTCCCAGATTGTTAAATCCGGCAGCGACACAGCGAAGTAATCAATACTAACATGATCATTGATATGTTCTTTTGCATACTGGATTAGTTTGTCAAAGCGTAAATCAGCTTCGGCCTGTCTTTCTAATTTGATTAAGGCTAAACCCTGGTAAAAAATCTTATCGGGCTGTTGGTCGTTATAGAAAATAGCCGCAGTAGGCTCGCTTAAGCCTGTAGCCGCTTTTTCCCAATATGCATTTGCATTGCTCATGTCGTTAAGCATTTCGAAAGCCACACCTAACCAATAAAAAATATCATTTTCCTGAGCACCAGTCAATTTACCCTCAGCAAGATTGTGAGGGTATTGCTGTGCATCGTTCAGGAACTGGATTGCTATTTCATAATTCCCATCGGAAATAGCTTGCTTTGCCATTTCTACCAAAGCGGTTACATATTGAATAGCTACTTTACCTTCTCCGCCCTCCCACGGGTGAAAAATCCTCTGTTTTAACAATCCGAGTGCTTTTTCATATTCCCCATCTAGATTTAACAGCGTTACATATTCGAGATATACATCATCACGCTGGGCAACCAGTTTTTTGTTTTTCTCCAGGAAATTAAACCTGAAATCAAGGTCTTTATTTACCCTTTTATACAACTGATCGAGCTCCATTAAAATGCGTACATCACTTTTATCCAATTCAAACGCTTTTTCCAATAGAGCTACGGCCTGCTCCTGCTTATCGGTTTTATTGTAATAGGCCAAAGCCAGGTTCCGCTGAACGGTTGGAAAGTGTGGATCAACGGCAATTGATTTTTCCCAGCAAGCTATTGCATCATCATAATGTTTAAAGGCATACCAGAAATTGCCTAGATAGTAAGGTGCCTTCGCATCATTTGGATTTTGCAATATTGCATGTTCTAAGGCTAAAACAGCTTCTATCTGATTTGGAAAGCAATATTCTGGATTGGCATTGGCTGCATTGTACAGGGTACTCTGAGCGAGCTTTTCGTTGCCGTTTTTACTGTATAACAGGGCCAGGTAATAATAGGCCAATGGATAAACATCCTTCTGCAGACTGATTCCCTAATGTAAAAGCAGAATTGCCTCATTATACAATCCGGCCGCAGCATAATCGAGTGCATATTCGATATAACTATGGATATTGGTTCTTATTAATTCGTGTATTTCTGTTAAATCTTGCGGTTTGTCTGATAAAAGATATTTTTCAAAACGGACCCCAAAATTAAAGTGATCATTTTCCAGGTAGCCGTCCAAAACTTCCAATGCTCTTTTGGTTCTCCCCAGTTTACGTAAAATTACTACATGCAAATGGAGCGATTTTTCATCGTATGTATTTTTGGAGATCGCTTTTTCAATATGCGTCAAAGCACTTTCCAAATCTCCTTTGATCATATCGATCTGTGCAATAAAGAAATAACCCTGGTTTTGCCAGGCCGCATTCCAAATTGATTTGTAAAAAGCATCATAAGCTTCCTGAAATTTATCCTGAAACTTTAAGGATAAACCCAGATTAAAGTAAGGTTCTCCATCGTAAGGGTTCGGATTGCGCGCGGTAAGCGTTTTAATTGCCTTCTTAAAATAAACTTCGGACTCGGAGAACTTACCTCTTCTTAGTTTCAAAAGCCCGACAGCATTATTACACCTGATGTCTCCATCATCTCTCTTTAGCGCTTCGTTATAATAATCAAAGGGGTTGTAGATAGCATGGCGGTACTGTTCCAGATGCAGTCCTGTTAAAAAAAGTTGCTCATTGTTTTCGATATCCGAAGGTATCTTTGCAGGTTTTGCCGCTTCTGGGATTTCGGTCTCATTCTCTCCTTCCCATTTCCAATCTACTAAAACATTGCCTTTTTCGTCGGTAACACTGATCTTCAATTGTTCTGGATTTCCTTCAAAACTTATTTCTTTTTCATAGGATACTGTTGGTGCTGCATCATATCGATCGTTCAATAATTCGCGATCGCCGTCTTTTAATAAAACTTTGGCGTTGTTATAAATTCCTGTGGTATATACTTTAACTATCAGTTTCCCTTCCGTTTGCTCAATATTAACCATGGCATTTTTGGTAGCATTTTTAACCACACCTAAGTCCCTGTAGGGCATATAATATTGTACAAAATCTTTGTATTCTCCCGGCATGATCCACGAAAAGTCAGGCTGGTTGTCGGTGTAAACCCCGCACATCAGTTCGATATAAGGCCCATCCTCGTCCGTAAGGTTTCTGTCCCAGGCCTGGCCGAAATCGCCATTTCCCCATGTCCACTGTTTTTTGCCCGGGGAAATGTGGTGGTTGGCTACATGAAGCAATCCGCCTTTACTATCATTCTCATATCCGCCCACAAAATTATACTTAGAAGACACCGCCATATAAGAAGTTGGAACTGGGATATTTTTATAACGTGAGATATCGGTGCCAGGCGAATAATCTACTTTGTAATACGTTCCCTTTGCAATCGGGAAAGAGGAAACATCACGTTTACCGTGATCAAAAACCGCATTAACATCGGGTGGGAAAACAGACTGGTAATCGTCATTAACTTTAACTGCGGGATTTGCCCACCACAAAAACGTTTGCGGAAACGGTGTTCGGTTATAAAGTTGACCTTTGATTTCAAGATAGTTTTTATCGGGATACAGGGTAAAACCGATAGTCCCTTTTGTACGGAACATTCTTTCTACCTCACTGCACCAAACGGTTGCGCTACCATCTTCGTTTTCCTCAAAAAGGGAATCAACCGGATCAAATGTTGAAGGACGGTGGTGTTGTGGCCAGTTAAATTCAATACCACCAGAAATCCACGGGCCTGTTAAACCGACCAAAGCAGGTTTAATTACTTGGTTATAGTAAATAAAATGACGGTTTTTGGTCTTATCGAAAGCCATCTGCACCCTCCCGCCCAATTCGGGCAGAATCATGATTTTGACAAAATCATTTTCAAGGTAAACCGCCTGATAGGATTTATCTATTTTCTCATCTGCAATTTTCTCAATCACAGGATATGGATATACCGCCCCACTACTGCCCTGATAAACTCTTTTTTCTATAAACACCGGATTTTTTTCCGGCAGTCCAACTTCATAGGTTGGGATAATAACAGCTTCTGTCCAAACTTTAACTTTCATACGAATGAGCATTTATATTTATTGGGTCTTTTAATAAGAGTATTTGATGAACGATGTTTCTGGCTCAATGCCCGATCAAACTCGTTTCAAGTTCTTCTAATGTCTTACCTTTGGTTTCCTTCACTTTACTTTTCACAAAAAAGAATCCGCCCAGGCAAATTACCGCATACAGATAGAAAGGTCCGAAGGCACCAAGCCATTCGGCCAAAATCGGAAAGGTGAACACCAGTACGAAGTAAGCACTCCATAGGGCAACAATGGCAACTGATGAAGCCTTGCCCCTGATGCTGTTTGGAAATATTTCCGAAATCAATACCCAGGTTACCGGAGCCAATGACGTTGCATAAGTAGCTATAGCTAGCAATACAAAAACCGAAACTAAATTTGCCTGTGCGTTGCTTTGCAAAAGGAAAGCAAGGATGATGTACAATATCGATAGGCCTAAGGAGCCGATGAGCATTAAAGGTCTGCGGCCGAGTTTATCAACCTGCCACATGGCAATAATTGTAAATACAAGGTTTACAATACCAATGGCTACGGTTTCGAAAAGCTGCCTGTCCAAATTTGCGCCAACCGCTTCGAAAATGGTTGAGGTATAATTAAATACTACATTGATGCCGCACAACTGTTGGAAAACCGCTAAGGTAATCCCCACTACAATGGCCGGACGGATGGCTTTCGCAAAAACAGCTTTATAAGTCTGCTTTTCTTCGCCACCTCCAATCGAAGTGCTGATTTTGTTAAAGGTTTGCTCCACAAAATAAGAATTACCGATTTTGTTCAAAACTTTTTTGGCCTGATCGATCCTGCCGGCTTTGATCAGCCACCGTGGACTTTCGGGTAGCCATAACACACCCAATAGAAATAATGTAGCTGGAACAGTACCTAGCCCGAACATCCAACGCCATGCATTTACCCCATAATCGGACAGTTTATAGTTGATTAAATTGGTGACCAAAATTCCGATAACAACGGTGAGTTGATTGATCGCCACATTTCTACCACGTTTTTCCGGGGGGGAAACCTCGGCAATATACATCGGGCTTAACATAGAGGCCATGCCCACTCCTATACCTGCTGCAAAACGCATGAGGATAAAAATGGTCAGGTTATGGGAAATTGCCATCCCGATAGAAGAGGCAGCGAATATTACTGCAGCGAGCATTAAACCCGGTTTACGACCTTTGCTATCCGCAATGTTCCCCGCCACTATACAGCCAAAAATACAGCCAAGGGCCAAAGAACCTGTCAGAAAACCTTCCCAATAGGCATTAAGTGCAAATTCTGTCCGCAAAAAGGGCAAGGCTCCTGAGATCACGGCGAAATCGAACCCAAAAAGATATCCTCCTAGGGCCGATATGAATGAGATACCTAAGATGTAAGTATTATTATAAGAAATAAGCTTCTGTGCGTTCATAATTCTTTATTTGGTTAGCAGATCAGTAATAAAATCCGAAATCCAAAACTACTTATCCAATATCAACAATCAAATACGTCATTGCGTCGATTTAATGGACAATCAATGCAATCAGATAGACAATATGATCATAGCAACTTATTGACGGGATAACGGTTTTTCAATTTAGAACAATCTTTAGGCTTAAGGATGCCGGTTACAACATCGAGCATCTTCAGGATAACAATGAATTTAAGGAAATATAAAGCATTTTGTTATTCAGAAGAGCTTTCATCTATCCTGTTCCTGATCAAGGGCAGATACACAATCATCAATCACTGTTATTTATTTCTCCAGTCCCCAGCTTTTATTTGGTTTCTGCCCCATTGTCAGAATCAAAGTTCCTCCATTTATTAACTGATCGTGGCTCAAAAAACACTTATTATATATTCTCCCATTTAAAGTCGCTTTTTGGATATAAATATTTTCTGAAGAATTGTTTTTAGCAACGATAGTGAAAGTTTTGCCTTTGGCGTACACTGGATCCAATTTCAGTTCAATGGTATTAAACAACGGACTTGTGATTTCATAACGGCCATCCCCCGGACAAATCGGATGCAGACCTGCTGTGGCCAGTACATACCATGCCGACATCTGACCGACATCTTCATTACCTACCAAGCCTTCAACACTGTTGTGATAGGCATTCCGACAAATCTCCCTGGTCCATTTCTGGGTAAGCCATGGCGTTCCCAGCCTGTTGTATAAAAATGGAACATGATGAACAGGTTCATTGGGATGGTTGTAATAATCATTCCATTTCATATTGCCCGGAGCATTACCAAAAAAAGAATTTAAATCTGCAATTACATTTTCCTTCCCCCCCATCAATTTTACCATACCATCAACATCGTGCGGTACAAACCAGCCCTGTTGATAAGGATTACTTTCTACACACCCGTACTCTTGCTGCAACCTGCCTTTTGCTGGCCAGGGTTGCCAATCGCCATTTTGATCTTTTGGTCTGAACCATTTCTTTTCGGGATCGAATATATTTGCATAAGAAAGGCTTCTTTGTAAATATTTCTCGTTCTCGCTGGTCTTTCCCAGGTCTTTTGCCAGCATGGCTACGCACCATTCATTATAAGCATACTCCAAAGTGTTTGCAATGCTATAAGCTCCATCAGAAAAACCCCGCTCCCCGTTCCCGAACCGTTCTACGCTATTAACCGACAATTGATATGCCCTGGATATATCGAAATTCCTGATATTTTTCCCATAGGCGTCTGCAATTACTGAGACTGCAGGGTTTCCAACCATGCACCCACTATAAGCATTGAGCAATTCCCATCGCTCTAGGTAATTTTTTTGCTTTTCATCAGCGAGCGTCACCAATGAATTGATCATATCATTAACTACTACAGGATTGATGATTGTCTGCAAAGGCATCTGGCTCCTAAAAACATCCCATCCACTAAAAACAGTTCTCTTGGTAAACTGATTGGATTGATGGATTTTCCCATCACCTCCAAAGTAGTTACCATCCAGATCTTCGAAAGTACGGGGATCAATCATGGTATGGTATAAAGCAGTATAAAAGATGGTTTTGTCATCTTCGTTTCCTCCAGCTACCTTGATTTTTGAAAGGGCATCATTCCATTTTGACCGGGCCTGATCTTTTATTTTATTGAAATCCCAATCAGGTATTTCTTTGCCCAAATTTGATTTGGCACCAGCAATGCTAATATACGAAATTCCTGTTTTAATCAATACCTGTTCATCTTTCCTGGTAGCGAATTCGGTATAGAAACCTAAATGCTTTCCTTGTTTTTCATTAATTCCTTTTAAAACAGACGCATGAGCGATTAAGGATTGATACTCATCACTAAATACATTCTCAGCTTTGCGTTTCCAGCTATCAGGAATTTCTGCTGACCAGACACCATAGTTTTTTAAAGGTTTGCTAAATTCTGCATAAAAATAAACCGTATAATCAGCAAGGCCAGCGCCATTTCCCCAGCCGCCACCTTCGGGCGTGCATTTCATCCACCCTTCAATGGCGTGATCACTTATCACCTTGACGTATTGTAAGGTAGAGGTTCCACCGACGCGGCGTGCAAGATCGATCTGAACCCTTGATTGATCATTCTTAGCAAAGGTAAACCGCATGAATCCACTATGAACAGCAGCGGTCACTTCTGCTTTTACATTGTAATCGGTTAGCTCTACACTGTAGTATCCTGCAGAGGCCTTTTCAGATGTTTTATCATAAGCTGAACGGTATCCGCTTAAACCTTTTTCCTTTCCGGGAGCAGTTTTCAATTTGCCGGTAGTTGGCATTACCAGGAAATTTCCCATGTCACCATACCAGCCAACACCGCTCATCTGTGTGAGTGCAAAGCCCTCGATCGAGCGGTGTTCATCGCTATATCCAGAACCGTTGTCACCCCCGGTTATAGTATTTGGACTCACCTGTACCATCCCAAAGGGTGTTGTAGCGCCTGGAAAAGTTTTACCCAGACCATGGTAAGTCCCAGCGAGATCTATGCTAGTTGTAGCGCCTATAAACGGATTTACATAATCTGCAGGTAGTTTGGGTTTTTGTATAAACGAAGAAAACAGGAGAACGATAATAATTGAAAAACTCCAATTCTGTATTAATTTCATATACCTTTGATTTAAAATTAATTTCATTATGATTAAAATTAAAAACACTAAATCCATTACCAGCGCCATTCTCATACAAATAATTGCACAGACTGATAGCTGCAGGATTATATCATTGTCAAAATAAAAACCGTAAGAGTAACCAGCTCTCACGGCACATGTACAGTATTAACCCACCATACTACGGGCTGAGAATATTTTTAAAAACCTTTAAAGTGCTTCTAGTTTTAACACCACACTGGTCCTTCCTATATTTACATCAGGATTAAAGCCGATCTTCATCAGGAAATCTCCTGTATAGATTTTGCTATTATCGATCGATGATTTAGTACCCGGGTATATATTGATTTCGGAGATTTTATACTTTTTAGCAGCATCTAAACCATTAAATCTGATCGGCAGTTTACTCGCCTCGCCGTAACGGTTATTTACCAGATAATTGAATACGATACCCGTTTTTTTATCTTCGGTAAGGTATAACATCGAAGCTACACTGTTTTCGCGGGGATTCGATAACCTGTACTGATCGCCCTGCCAGATTATCGGTTTAACTTCGTTGTAGGTTTTAATGGCATCCTGACAAAAAGCTAAATCGTTCGGCGATAAATGACCTACAACAATATCGAAGCCCATTTTGCCCATCATGGCTACATCGGTACGGAACTTGATCGGTTGTTTACCCCAATCGGTAACATGATTAGAGCTCGAAATGGCCGGATAGAAATAAGAATATTCCCACTGCATAAAAATACGCTCTAAAGGATCGGTATTATCGCTCGGCCAAAATTCGGTGAAATATTGTAAAGCACCATAATCTACCCTGCCGCCGCCTCCAGAGCATAACATCATTGGTACAGTTGGATATTTCTTTCTGATACGCTCAAGTACTTTGTACAATCCGCGTACATAATCGATATAAAAATGCGACTGGTTTTTAAGGGTTGCCGAATGTGCATTGTAGATTACCGCATTGCAATCCCATTTAATGTAGGCTAGTTCAGGATTTTTAGTGAAAAGATTATCAACCACGCCAAACACAAAATCCTGAACTTTCGGATTGGTTAAATCGAGCACCAGTTGGTTACGGAAATAAAACTCTTCCCTTTTGGCTTCTTTTACCACCCAATCAGGATGTTTTTCGTAAAGTTCGCTTTTAGGATTCACCATTTCGGGCTCGATCCAGATTCCGAATTTTACATCGTTGTTTTTGGCTTCTTTCACCAAAGAGGCAATCCCATTGGGCAGTTTCTTTTTGTTTTCGTCCCAATCGCCTAAACCTGCAACATCGCCATTCCGTGGATATTTGTTGGCAAACCAGCCATCATCAAGCAAAAACATATCAACTCCGAGCTTTTTGGTATCTTTTATCAATCCGAAGAGTTTATTCTCGTCGAAATCGAAATAAGTGGCTTCCCAGTTGTTCAGCAAAGTTAACCTTGTGCCTTTACCATCCAATAAACGGTAATTACGTGCCCACGATTGCAAATTCCTGCTTGCTGTACCTTTACCGGTGCTAGATAAAGTGGTGAGGAAAGCGGGTGTAGTAAAAACTTCACTCGGTTTTAAAGTATAGGCAGATGCATAGTTATTGATGCCTGAAATAATCCTCAAATTATCCAGATGATCCAGTTCTAAATCGGTACGGAAGTTGCCGCTATAAGCCAGTGTGCCATAAAGCACAGTCCCCTCGTTTTCTGTAGCAGGGTTATCCATCGATACCATAAAAACAGAAGGCTGGAAGAGGTTTGCCCGGGTACCTAGTTTCGAATCGAGTGTTTTTATGCCGTGGGTCATTTTACTTTCTTCGGGCTGCATTTCTTTCGCCCAATCGCCATGGTACTGGGTTAAGAAAAAGGCACTTCCCCTTAAATACAGATTGGCAGAAGCAAATTTGTGAAGGGTTACATTGCCCTTCTCGTTATTTTTGATCTCGCTCCACTGCTCTACCACGTTTTCGTTATAATAAACCTTGTAATAAAGGGTAGTTTCGAGGTTATATACGGGATCTTTTAATACAATACTGGTGATAGAAACATTATCAGACTCTTTTTTCACAGTGTGACTTACGTAATGCAGATCGAGCGAATTATTACCATCGGCGTGGGTAACGGTAATGGCGGGTTCGAATAAATTCCTTGTGCCCGAAGTGGTATAAGCCTCGTCGTTTACGCCGGTATAATCGCTTCCCTGTTTATAGGAATTTAAAATATTGGCATAATCGCCCTGCGAAGAGAGTTTTGGCCCGTAATACACCATTTTAACATTGGTTTTAGGATCTGCCTGTAGAACAATGGCATTTTGTTTTGTTTCAATAGGTATAACCGTTTGCGATTTTACCTCCAGCAAGCATAACATTAGGCCCGAAAATAAAGTGACTGATAGTTTCATATAATATAGGTTCTCTGAATAAACGATCTAAAATTAAAGGTGGATAATGATGGCAAAACCTCCACCCTTCGCCATGTTGAGGGGCAGTACGGTTTTCTGGTTCAGGGTAATGGTTTTGTAACTATAGGCGGTTGCATCGGTATTGGCATTTGGCGCATCGCTGTAAATTTCGGCCTGGTAATCTCCTGATGGCAGGAAAGAGAAATCGACACTCACCTGATGTTCGTTCCAGTTTCCCATACCGCCAACATACCAGGTTTTACCTTTTCTTTTGGCCATTACCACTTCTTCGCCCAGTTTTGCGGAGAGTGCTTTTTCTTCGTCGTAAACTGTTGGTACTGCCGATAAATAACGCATAATGGTATCTTCTTTCATGTAAGCGCTTGGCGAATCAGATAACATGGCCAATGGCTGCTGATAGATGACGTACATAGCCAGCTCGTGGCAACGCGTACCCTGCCCGGAAGGTAACCCCGGATCGATAGGTTTAAAAGTTTCTTTGGTTTTGTTGCGCATTGCACCCGGCGTATAATCAAACGGCCCTGCCAGCATGCGGATAAAAGGTGTTAAGAGATGCAGATCTGGATTAATGCTATAGTCCCATTTATCAGATTCGGCGCCTCTTACTGCTTCATAATTCACAATGTTCGGGTAGGTTTTTTCGAGCCCGGTGGGTTTGCTGCAGCCATGAAAATTGATCATCAGTTTTCTTTTGGCCGCTGCTTTTGCAATGATTTCGAACCATTCAATGGCTTCCTGATCGTCGCGATCGATAAAATCTACTTTTAAGCCAGCCGCACCAAGTGATTGTACAAAATCGAGGTTTCTATCCAGATCCTTAAGTAAGGTAGTGGCTACGCACCATAAAAACACCCCTACGTTTTTCGATCTCGCATTGGCGATAACGGCTTTGATATCATTTTTGGGGTTGATTTTGGTCAGGTTATAATTGTCAGACCAACCTGCATCAACCATTAAATATTCGAGTTTGTATTTAGCAGCAAAATCAACATAATAGTCATAAAGTGCAGTATTTCGGTTATCCATACCGGATGGGATCGGGGCGCCGGGCAATAAAGCATCGTGCCACCACTCCCAGGCTGCTTTGCCGGGTTTTATCCATTGGGTATCCTTAATTTTTGATGGCGTAGCCAGTTCGGTAACGAGGTGATTGGTTAACAATTGTTTATCATCAGTAGCAATGATGGCCAAACGCCATGGATAGCTGCGTTCGCCGCCTGTTTTCGCAATAAAAGGGTGGCGCTGTTTCACTACAGAAACAAAATTGCCCCAGCTGCCCAACTGTGTATAAGAAGGCAATTGAGCCCATTGGCCAACAAAGCCGGCTTTTTCTTTTTTAACATACATTCCCGGGTAATCGAATAGATCGGATTCGGCGATAATTACCTTGGTGCCATTTTTATAAGCAAAAAGTGCGGGCGTGGTAGCCCTTTTCCCTGCCTGGATGGCTTCTACAGCGTCGGATTTGGTATAAACACCTTCCCAAGTGGTATATGTATCGGTTTCCTGCAGTATTGCCGCAGCATTGGGCTGCACATTAAAGGTGGCTGTTTCATTGATCACCTTTACCGAATCTTTTAAATGGGTGATGAAACGGTAAGCAAAACCTTCGTTATATAACCTGAAAACCACATCATAACGTTTATCGAAACTTAGCGTCAAGGTATTATACCGAGCTGTTTTCTCGCTGGATGTTTTATCGGGAATATCGCCGCTGCCCAGGTTTTCATTGTCCATTTCCATACCAATTGGTGAAAAAGCGATAATTTCCTTTTGTTTTAGCGTAACCGAATAACCCAAAGTTTTACCACTGCTAATGTTTACGCCAATGTTTCCATCGGGTGAGTTAAGGGTATATTTTTTTTGCGCAAAAGTGATCTGTGCAATTAAAAATAGCATTAAAAAAGCAGGTAAAAAACGTCTCGTCATCATATCGTATCGAACTGATAAATAATTTTCTGTTGGTAGACAGCTCCTTTTTCCAGGGTCACGGGCGGTGCAATCCGCTGATTAGGTGCATCCGGATAATGTTGGCATTCGAGACACAGACCATTATATGCAGTGTAGGGTTTGCCGTGGTGACCAAGACCCGTAGTTTCTAAAAAGTCGCCAGTGTATAAGAGTACACCATAACTATCGGTAAAAACCTTTAACCTTCTACCGGAAGGTAAGTGCGAAAGCTCAGCTGCCAGAACAACTTCTGCTGGTGTTTGCTTTTCGAGCAGGTAATAATTGTTTAGGCCCTTGTTGTTATTTCCCGTGATTACTTCGGCTACCTGTTGTCCTTTGAAGGTGTTTAGCATTGTGTGGATAATTTTTCCTGTCGGGAGATAATCCTGATCCATTTCCAGCATTTTTTCGGAATGGATGTATAAACAGTGATCGAAAATATCGCTCTGTTTGCCACTTAAATTAAAATAAGCATGGTTGGTTAAACTTACAATTGTTTTCTGGTTAGAATAGGCCTGATAATTGATTAAAATTTCATTTTTGTCATTCAGTTCGTAAGTCACCATACAATGCAGATCGCCAGGAAAACCGCCTTCGCCTTCTTCGCTGTATAATGAAAAAATAACCTTATTACCTGCTGTTTGGTAATCGAAAAACTTATTGCTAAAGCCGTTAACTCCACTGTGGTTAGCGTGCTTCCCATTATTGGTCTGTAATTGAAAGGTTTTACCGTCAAGTTCAAATTTTCCATTGGCAATGCGGTTGGCAAAACGGCCAATCGTAGCTCCCAGATAATTGTTATCCTTGAAATAGTCTTCAGGTTTTGAAAAACCCAAAACTACATCTGATAGCCTCCCCTCCCGGTCTGGTACTACAACCGAAACCAGTGTTGCGCCATAATTGCTAAGCGATATAGATCCCCCATGCCTGTTGTTTATTGTTATAAATTTAACTTCAGTTTTTTTAGTTATCAGCGGATCTTCTGTTGTATTGGTAATGTTCATTAGATGTTAAGGCAGATGTAAATGGTATAAAGTTGTTTAACTTCTCTTTTTTGATTTGACATTAATTATTTTCCCGTTGACTTTAGCTTTTACAAAAGCTGAGTTAGGGGAATAAATTTGGTAATCGGTAACTACACCATTACGCCATTTAAAATCAACAGTAAAATTGCCCCTTGCTTTCAAGCCTTTAATGCTACCGTATTTCTTCCAACCATCTGGGATAGCAGGCAATAAACTGATGTAACCTTCATGGCTTTGGATCAGCATTTCAGCGATACCAGCAGTAGCACCAAAATTCCCGTCTATTTGAAATGGGGGACCGGCGGATAAAAGATTAGGATAAATACCACCGCCTGCAGAATAATTGATTCCAGTGGATGTGACAGGCTTCATCATTTCATGAAACAGTTTAAATGCCCGGTTTCCATCCTGTAGCCTTGCCCAAAATAACAGCTTATAAGCAATAGACCAACTTGGTCCATCGTCACCACGTACATTAAGGGTTTTTCTGGCAGCCTCGGCCAGTCCCGGTGTACCATTGGCTGTGATTTCAGCCGCCGGGTAAAGGCCATATAAATGCGAAACATGGCGGTGCGTTGGTTCCGTTTCTACATAGTCTTCCAGCCACTCCTGTATCCTGCCGTCTTTACTAATGATACCAGCGGGCGGAATCTCAGTCAAACGTTTTTTTAATTGATCACGGAAACCTGCATCTACTCCCAAAGTTTCACACGCAGTGATCACGTTGGTAAAAAGTTCATGCATGATCTGGTTGTCAATGGTTGCACCAACACAAATGCTGGCATGGCGGCCGCTGGCATCTGGGATCATAAAGCTATTTTCGGGCGATGAAGATGGGGAGGTTACCATGTAACCACTTTTTGGATCTTTGATGAGGATACTGTTATAAAACTGAGCAGAGCCCTTTAAAATTGGATAAATGCTTTTCAGGTAAGCCTTATTTTTAGTAAAGGCATAATGGTCCCAAAGGTTACTGCAAAGCCAGCCTGATCCCGCTTTGGTAATACCCCATGAGGCACTTTCACCAGGTTCTGTAAATGCCCACACATTGGTGATTACATGCGCTACCCAACCCTCAGCGTTATAATACGCTTTGGCGGTACGCTCCCCGTTTTTCACCAGACCCCGCACCAGCTCAACCAGTGGCAAGTTCAATTCTGAAAGGTTTGACACCTCTACCGGGAAATGGTTCATCTGCACATTCACATCTAAATGGTAATCACCGTTCCATGGTGTACGGACTTGGTTTGCCCACAAACCTTGCAAATTAGGAGGCAACAAACCTACTCTGGTACTACAGATGCTCAGATAACGCCCGAATTGATAAAATAAGACAGGCAGGTATTTTTCATTTTCAGGATCCTTGTTAAAATTAACCAGCCTCTGATCGGTAGGCTGCTGCGCGTTTATACTGTCCCCTTCAAAATCCAGTTTAACCCTGTCAAACAACTTTTTAAAATTTGTGGTGTGCTCTTGTTTTAGTTTTGCATATGTTTTTTTCATAGCTGCATCAAGATTTCGCTTCATGATGGCCTTGAAATCAGCATTTTTAAAATCAGTGGTTGCCGACAAATATATAATTACATCTGTGGCATCTTTTATCACCAGGCTGTTATTTGTAGTAGTCAGCGAGCCCCCGGTTAATTTGGCTGAAAGATTCACAATATACTGCATCCCCTTGCCATCTGTGCCGTTATCAAGACGACCTTCCATTTGCAGCACCTTACCAATTGTTGTGGTTAGGGAGCGCTCGGGTCGAGTAAGGCTGATCGTAAAATTCAATTTGCCTGGCTGGTCAGCAGTAAGCCTAATCACATCAACATCATCGCTAAAACTAGTAAAATACTCACGTTTATAGCTGACACCGTTGAGCCGGTAGGAACTGCTTGCTACCGCATTGTCGAGTGATAGCTCACGGTGGTAATCGGTAAATTTAGAACCCTCTAGTTTTTTATAGTCAAAATCTAGGTTCATTTCGCCAAGAGTCTGAAAACATCCCCATTGCCCCCCGCCTGAACCACCACCCTTGCAAACAAAATCCTTATCGATCAAACTTTGAGCTTCCACATTTTTACCAGCCAACAATAAAGAATTGATTTCGGGAAGTTTTTTATAGGCCTCGTAATTATTCGCATCCTGTGGAGAACCTGACCAAAGGGTAATGTCGTTGAGTACAATTTTTTCATTTTCCACACCACCATCTGGCATCATGCCCAGGCGGCCATTGCCTAAGGGCAAAGTCTCTTCCCAAACTTTTGCAGGACGGTTGTACCATAGGTCTAATTTTTTTTGCTGTGAATAACTACGGGTAACATTCAAGACCAGCAGAATGAAGAAGTAAAATCTTATCTGATTCATTTATTTTTTTTGTGTGTGTTTGTCAATGTGTACTAAATCAGAGTGTTTAAATCAACAGGGTCATCCATATTGATTTAAACACTCGTAATTATTATTGTTTATTCCAAATCCTGATTTCGCTCATGTTGCTATAATTTCCATCTCCGGTTGTTACATGTTTAATTCTTAAGCGGATATATCGGATCGGCTTGCCTGCGCCATCCATAGGCATGGACATTGCCTCCCTGCCATCATCAGTTCTAACGAAGTTTTTCAGAAGTATCCAGCCTTTGGCAGTTGCTTCTGTCGGCCAATTACTGCTGCTGGCAGGCAAAGTAACAGTAGAATTATTTAAGTCAGCCCTTCCCCAAACCTCAAACTGATCCGGATTGTTACAACAGTCCCTACCTGTTTCTTCGATACGCGATAGGTTATTATATACTTTTCCTAAATCGAATGTAAGTACATGTGGCATTCCACTGCTTCCGTCTGCATGGAAAATGTTAGGATAACCCTGAGGCCCAACGCTGCCGTCCCAAAGTTTACTCACAGTGGTGCTGTTCGGATCATATGTGCCAACATCACCAGGCTGTTTTGCTTCCTTAAAAAGTGTACGGTCGCAAAGTACGTCAGTCGGAATATAAGCGGGAAAAACACTAAAATCTGCTACCTCAACAACATCGACTGCTCTTCTGGATGGTAAGTACGATGATTTATATTCAATAGGCGTGTTCAGTTTGTAATCCGGCAGAGTTATCGAATTGTCTTTAGAGAGGAGCTCAGCGGTAACGATGCTACCCGCATTATTGGTATAGCGTATTACTGTTTTTATGTTAACGGTATCCGGTGCAGCAAAATTCAACACCACAGACCCTGCATTATATTCCAGGTAAGGCCTATCCTGATTATAAGGTCTGTTGCGCAGTTCAGACCTGTAATTTGATCCGTAAACACGTACATTATTGATCTCTTTGGGTACTGACCGGTTGCCATTTTTATCAAAAGAATAAATGGTAAAACTATAATCCAGGTCCTGTTGCAAACCTGTGACAAACGTTCTTACCGAATCCACTTTAGCTCCGACATTAACAATCTGTGAATCGATCTTATTAGCAAAATATATCACATATTTTGTTATGCTGGGATCGGAACTTGCTTTCCACTTCAGTGATGCTCTGAGGTTCCCTGGGGAAACAATTACGTCACCAACCGCTCCGGTATATTTAATTTCCTTTCCTTCCAGAAACTCCCGGAAATCGGTATCATTTTTTTTGCAGCTGTAAATGATGATGCTTAACACCAAAAAGGCTGATATATATATATAATTTTTCATGTTTTGCACTTTTTGAGTATTTACTGAGGTGTACCATAAATAGACATTTCCATAATATATCCTTCTGTATTATTTCCCCATAGACTATTCATCGCTACCCGGATATACTTTACCGCAGGAGCGTTGAAGGGAACAACGAAATCGACACCTGCCTTAACATAAGCCTCATCTGCAGAATTCGTGTTTCCAGGAGGAAGACCTGATGGTGGATCGGGGAAATGGAAATTACCGAGGTTTATCCAATCATCCACTACCGTCCCGACAGCCGAGTTTGCCGGTAATTTGGTGGTCCCTTTTGGCGCATTTACGTTACTTCCCCAGATGGTAAAATCTTTTACATTTCCATTTGTGTAGGTATAAGCACTACCAGTACGCTGCCACAAGGTAAATCGGCTTAATTTGTATGTTTTACCGATACCAAAAGAACCGACGTAAGGTATACCGTTATATGGTGCGGGCGTGCCGTTGGAAGTGTGCCAACCGTCGCCGTCTATCTTACCATTCCATAAATTAGTCAGCACCCAACCATATCCGATCTGTGAGTCTGAAGGAAGGTTTAATACTGAAAATTTGCTCTTATCTACCATTTCTTCAAACAATGGTGTAAGTTTCACTTTAAGCGTATCGGAAACATTCCCCCATCGATCTGTCACATAAATACCAAAATCCCTGGCAACATTCGTATATCCTCTTATCGCATAGTTAATGGCATCCAATTTTGTAAAATTCTGATCCTGAACCTCCATTTTCCCGGTGTTAGAATCAAATGCGAGCAGAATAAGACCGACATCCTTTTTTAGTGCATTTAATGCCTGGATATTTACCCCACTAAAATCGGCTGCAAGACTAACCGTTTTTCTTACCAATTCGTAAACCGGAATCAGTGGCTGAACTTTTACCGTTACAGGATCGGACATCACGTTTGCCCTACTGACTGTGTAAAGTGTAACGTCATAATCTTTTGCTTTCGCGAAGCCCTCCACCGTAATGGTATCCCTATAAAAAGATGATTTTGTTTCCCTGACCGTTTTCCCATTGATATCGTAACGAGCTAGTACATAAAGTATATTCTCCGAATTAGGCAGCGTGTAGGTGATATTGGCACCTCCGTTAAAATTCTGCACTTTAACATTGGTAACGACATCAGGCTTAGACATGTCATCCGAAGCCGGCAGATTGTAGCCGTCCTTCTTTTTGCAGGAAGCCACTGCTATGGTCAAAGCCATAAGACAGAAAAACAGCCTTAACGAATAATGTTTTAAATTTTTCATAATTTACATTTATCTAAATTTCAAATACCATTTACCATCCAGGATTCTGTACAAGATTTGGATTGGCCAGAAGCTCGCGTTGTTTGATCGGCCATAAATAGTTTCTCAGGCCAAATACGGGAGTTAACAGGGTTCTTGCCCTATAATAGTTTATTGGATCCGGCTCATAAACATTCCATCCTTGTAAAGGCCTGGCCATTTCCCCCTGAAGTTCTTTCCATCTTCTCAGATCCCATCCGGCCTGTCCTTCGAAACACAGCTCTATACGCCTTTCCTGATGTATAACTTTTTTAAGACCTTGGTACCCTTGGTAACCTGTCGGATTTTTTGCGTGCTGGGCCCAGGAGACATCCAAATCAGCAATTCCCGCCCTTGATCTAACTTTATTGATATACCTGATCGCCTCAGTTTCATTCCGGCTTGTCTGTTCATTAAGTGCTTCAGCATATAGCAGGTATAATCCAGATAATCTCATCATAGGCAGTCTGTAATTTACCCAGCCATTCGACGGGTCATCCAATGTCGTCAGGTAATTAACCAGTTTCTTGGGCCAATAACCAGTGACATTAGTATTATTCTGCTGTTTCGGTCCTGCGAGTGCATCAGGACCACGGTCCTGAACATAAGGCGCATTTTCTTGCTGGGCAAGTTTGGTGGCAGTGTTACCGTTGCCGTACCAGACCCCACCATCGAAGGCAACATAAGCATAGAACCGCGGTTCCCGGTCGAAATGGGCTTTAATGGTTTGGTAACCTTCGTGAATATAAAATCTGTTTTCGCTGTCTCCGGTCCGAAATTGAAACCTATCATTAAACTGCCAGTCTTTATCCTCCTGAATTGGCAGGCCATTTTTTGTATAAAAGAGTTCCTGTTCACTGATTGGTACCGCCAAGGTGCCATGAGCATAATTTGTTGCAACTGCCCCTGCGGTTAACCGTGGCATTGCATATTCCTGCATACCGATACCACTCTCGGCATTAAGTGCCCAGATCAGGTCTTTGTTTACACGCCATTCCTCTGTTACCGCAGTCTGAAGATCCAAAATCTTTTTAAGCTCGGGAGCTAAATTCGATGGTATATTCCCCTGCGTAATAAAAGTATGCAGTGTAGTCATCCCAACAGCCTCGCAGGCATTAATTGCCTCAAGACATGCCTGAGAAGCTCTGTCCCACTTTGATTTGTCAGCCTGCGCTGAAAAAAGATTCTGTCCATCCGCGTTTCTTAAACCTGTATAGTCAGTATTTCCATTAAAAAGTGGGCTCGCAGCGGTCATCAATACTTCTGCTTTTACAGAGAGCGCGATAGGCTTTGTAATACGACCTAACTCCTGTATCTGATTCTGAATAATGGACGGTAGCTGTGGTGCTGATTCATCGAGAAGTTTCACAATATAGTTCACAACGGAATCAACAGGTGCTCTTTTTACCCTTACGTCATCGATCGAACCGGAAATGGCGACATTCTTGTCCAGAATTGGTATTGGACCATACAACCTAAAAAGATAATAGTGATAATAGGCCTTTAAAAACTTGACTTCAGCAATCCATCTTTCTTTTTCTGTAACTGTTAAATCTATGGGCTTGTCAATGTTTTCCAAAAGCGTATTGCACCTGCGGATAGCCTGAAAGATCAGTTTTCCTCCTTCTGAACCATCCCAAAAATTCAGTTTTGGTTCACTGGCGATTTGTGTACCATAGATAATTCCAAAACCAGAGCCTGCCATTCCCTGAGGATCCGGTAGGTTATTTGGCAAAAAAACCTCTCCAGAAGTGACAAAGCCTACGTTTTCCTTGATGTTATTAAACTGTTGCAACGTAGAATAACAGCTGAATAAATAATTTTCAGCCTCATTACGGTTTCTGAATGCGTAATCTATAGTGCCAGAATTATCTGGGGTAACGTCAAGATATTTTTTACAGGAGACACATAAAACGGCTATCGCGATTATATTCAGATATTTTAAATATGATTTCATATATAAGTTCTTATTATAAATTAACATTTAACCCTATGTTATACACTTTTTGGATCGGGTACGCAAAGCCGTTACCACCCAATTCGGGATCCCACATTTTGAAAGGAGCCCATGTAAACAGGTTGAGACCATTAAAGTATACCCTTAAGCTTTTTAATTTTAACCTATTGGCCAATTTGCTAGGTAATGTATATCCAACCTCCAAAGATTTTAGCCTCATGAAACTTCCATCCCTCATCCACCATGTACTGTTCTGCCTGTTATTCTCGATAACATTGCCATTTGGACCTAGTCTTGGATATAATGCATAAAGATTTTGATTTTCTTCCGACCAATAGTTTTCCGCATACTGTTTGATCAACTGCGTGTTTCCCGTGTAGTAGCTGTCTATACTTTTGATGAATGGACTCGTCCTGTTCTGATCAAGGAAAAACGATACCCTCGCCTGTCCTTGAAAAAATGCTGAAATATCAAAATTCTTATATCCTGAAGAAAATCCGAACCCATACACAATCTGTGGAACAGTTGGATTTCCAATAAATGCCTGGTCAGCGCCATCAATAATACCATCATTATTTAGATCGCGGTATTTAATGTCACCTCCTTTGGGAAGTACACCGTTATTGCTAAAGACCTGTTTTGGGGAATTCTTAACTTCTTCATCATCAACAAATAACCTTTCAGCTATAAACCCCCTGGCACGGTTAATGGGCTGTCCCAGGAAAGATCGGTAAGCTTCCGGATAATTAAGCTCTTCGTACTGGGTATACTTATTTTCTGAAAAAGTAAAATTTCCCAAAGCAGCTACCCATAAACTTTTTCCGAGGTCTTTTCTTCCATCCAATGAAATTTCAAATCCTCTGGAAGTAACCTTACCGATATTCGAAGAAATACCCGCCTCTAATCCCATTGAGGAAGGAATATCTGGTCTTGACTGCAGAATATCCGATTTATCGTTTTTATAAACTTCCGCAATGATCTTAAAATCTTTTAAGAAGGTAAGTTCCATACCCAGGTTCAACTGTTTGGAAACCTCCCAGGTAATATCGTTATTTTCATAATTATTGATTCTCACACCGTTAAGTGTCCTACCATTCAGAGAACCAAATGTTGCCGGGTTCCCACCGTTCAGGTTTACATCTGACAAATAGAAGAATCTTCTGTCGCTAATCGCGTCATTACCCACAAGGCCGTAACTGGCCCGCAGTTTTAACCTGTTGATTACATTTGTGAGACCATTGAAAAACTTTTCACTGGATACTATCCATGATGCCCCTACAGTCGGAAAAAAACCGAACCTGTGGTTTTCTGAAAATCGCTCGGAACCGTTATATCCGAAATTTGCCTCTAGGAAATATTTTCTCATATAAGAATAGGTAGCACGGCCGGCAATAGTCATGTTACGATATGGCAGGGATGTTTCCAGATTTGTAGCATTTCCACTTAAGGTCTGCTGCATAGTACCAATTACGACTCCACTTACATTGTGATTGCCAAAATCCCTGTTATAATCAACAGAACCCTGGAGATACATAAAGGTATTCTGATCACGGGTTCCCGGAGAATAACTCAAATATTCCCTTGCCTGGTTTTGTAGACTGTTTATCCAGTTTAAATTATAGGTATTACTCTGTCTATCATAAGACTTGACGTTATAATAATAAGGATCATAGGATAGATTTGACTGAAAAATAGCATACCGATTGGTGCTGAATATCCCATGCAGGTTTAAGCCCTTAGTAAGCATTTCAAGGTTCTGGTTGATTTCCAACTGAGCAAGCATTCTTGATTCAGAATAATTCCTATGCCCCCTTAACAATTCAGCATAAGGATTTATCTGCGTAACGGAATTTGGGTCTTGGCCATCTACAGTGGTATTACCAAAGAGAATATGCGTAATGTTTGCATTAGCCTTATCAGGTTCATAATAAGCAGGAAATAAAACAGGGCTGGTATGGGTGGCCATATTGTAAAGATCTATCTGATAAGACCCATTATTAGTAGATGGTACCAAAGGCCCTGTGTAATCATTAAAAGTTCCAGAAAGACGAACAACCAGCTCTGTGGTTTTAGTCACATCAATATTTATATTTGAACGTAACTGGTAATTCTTAAAATTGACATTATTATCATTATTATTTCTGATGTCAGTGCGCAATAAGCCGTTATCATTGGCAAACGATCCTGCGATGAAATAACGTGCAACTCCCCCGCCGCCGCTAACGTTTAGATTGGCTCTTTTGGTATTGGTCCTATCCTTGAACAACATATCCAGCCAATCCACTGCGGGATAAACAAATTTATTACTTCCTGGTGCATTGTTCAGCGTTGCCTGGGTATTCAAAATCTGGTTTTCTGTAAACGGTCTTTTAGCTAAAGGATCCCGCGTTACCGTTGCCTCATTAAAAAGCCTCATATACGTTATTGGATCGGCAAACTCCAATGTTTTTGCGGATTGAGAAGTCGCACTTTCCATGCGAAGATTTATCTGAACCTTTCCATTTTTTCCTTCCTTTGTTTTAACCAGGATAACACCGTTACCGCCCCTTGCGCCATAAAGTGCTGTAGCACTTGCATCTTTTAGGACAGAAAAACTTTCGATATCATCAACTTGGAGCCTGGCAAGGTCAGATGCAGTCAATTCTACGTTATCGATAAGAATCAATGGATTTTGCCTGTAACCAAATGTAGTAACACCACGTATAAAAAAATTGGAATTGTCCTGGCCGGGCTGACCACTTGGCTGAAATCCAATAATCCCCGAAACCTTGCCTGCCAGGGCATTCGTTAAATTACTGGAAGGGATTTTTAGGTTGCCGGGCTTTACAGTGGTTACTGCACCCACAATCGCTTCGCTTCTCTGCTTTTGGCCCAATGCTGTGATTACAACCTCATCGGCTATAACTACCGATTCTTTGAGGATAACATTGTATACACTGTTATCCGTTATGGTAATTTTCTTTTCAAGGTAACCCACTAATGCCACACGGATAATGTTACCATTTGATACATCGAGAACAAACTTTCCATTATTGTCGGTCTGCGTCCCGATTTTAGTGTTTTCAACAGAAATAGTCACCCCTGGCAATGCGACACCGGTGGTATCCCTGACAGTTCCGGTAATAGTTTTTTTATTCTGCGCCCTTAAATTTGAGCAAATAAAGATCAGGATCAAAAGCGGGACAATCTTTAACATATTAAAAAAAACATGTTTTCGATAGTGTCGTCCGATGTCCGAATTAGTAAAAAATAACTTCATAAATTATTTGGTTAGTTGTTTCAATTTATTGTTTGCTATTTTCAAAACGCATATTTTTTATGGACTTATAGAAAGGATACGTTTTGGAATAATGTCTTTCAGAACAAATCAATAGACATTTTAGGGATCTCTGGAAATGACAATCATAATAAGTTATATTTGGTGTGGTAAACTTAGGGCGGCAAACGGCATTTATAAATGGATAAAATCTGAAAAATGATGGATAATTCGATCATTAGCAGATAAATCCCTGTATTCAAAAAAAACATTCATTATTTTTATCGCCGGAGCTAGAGTTTTTCGGGCTGGAGCAGTTATTTTTTATCCCCAGAGAACTGACAAATATTTATACGATTATAGTTAACCAGATATTATCAACCCATTGTTCAGCAATTCTAATGGAACAGAAAATCACCGAGTCAAAGAAAAAAATGAAGGAGGGCTTTATTGGACAGAAGCGGATTGTAATTCCTCCGAACATCAGAAAAAAAATTCTCCACAATCCAATAACCAAGACATTTTATCTCACAGCTTTCGGCCATTATCCACGCGCAGGTAATCACGATATGGAACGTAAATCAGGCAGTAAAGATTATATATTTCTGTACTGCACCGAGGGTTTCGGCTACATCACGATATTGGGAAAAAAACTGCTTTTGAGTCCAAATTCCTATTATATCATTCCAAAAAATATCAGTCATCACTATCAGAGTCATGAAACCAATCCGTGGACTATCTTCTGGGCACATTTCAGCGGAGATATAGCTGAAAGTATTTTCGATAGATTTGCTGATGGAAATTTAACAAGAGTACAGGAGGTGCCGTTTGTTGAAAGCAGAATTAAACAATTTAACTTTATTTACACCTTATTGGAGCGGAGTGTAGATGATAAAGACATGGAAATCATAAATATCGAACTATTGAATTTCATTTCATCCTTCATTTATTATAAAGAAGTCAATCCTGATATCTACAATACTGATTTTGTTAGCAAATCTATTGGCTATATGAAGAAAAACCTAAAAAAGAAATTTTCCGTAGAAGAGCTAGCAGAACAGCAGAATATGTCTGCGTCCCATTATCTACGTTCATTTAAGCAGAAAACAGGTAGCTCTCCTATCAATTATTTCAATCAGCTTAAGATACAGGAGTCCTGCCAACACCTGTATTTCAGCGACATGAATATTAAGGAGATATGTTCAGAACTCGGTTTTTCTGATCAATATTATTTTTCACGTCTTTTCAAGCAGATTACTGGAACCTCACCATCCCAATACAAAAAGCTCCACAAGAGATAAAATAAATCATTATCGGTTTTACAATTAAAAATCCGAGGGTTTATAAATGAATCATGAGCTTTTCGGCATACATAAATTTTTAAACAAGATATATCAAATCAGTTAATTGATCCCAAGCAGATTTGCATTTTATGTTTCTATGGAAGCTACCGATGCTTTTTGCCCATTTTTCTTTTCATCTAGCCAAAGCCAGAGTCGAAAGCAATATATGAATAACGAGAGACCTGATATAGGAAAAATTGGTTAAAACTGCCGAAGTATTGGAATTGACCTGCATGAGCTCCGTGAATACCTTTGTGCATTAAATAAGTATAATCGTACTGGATAAAGATAGGCAAATTCGAGAAAGGATTTTCTCAGGCATATAAAATAAAATCCGGCTAAGTTTTATACTTAAAAAAGTTAACTAAAGTAAGTAGAATGAAAAAATCAATTAAAATTAGTGTTGTTACACTAGCAATCATCTCATTTTTTGCAGTTTCAGTAAATGCACAGGAAGAAAAACCTATTAGGAACAACGCGAGCAATGCTTTCAGATTAAGCGTTGGACCTGAGGTGGCACTACCGATCGGTGATTTTGGCGATCGCTACACCTGGGCGATAGGTGGATCTGTTCAGGGAGATTTATCGGTACTAAAAGATAAGCTCTTTATCACCTTAAATGCCGGCTATATAAGTTTTATCAAAAACGACGATTACAATGGCCGGTTTCAATCCAACCTTCAAGTGATTCCTGTTAAAGCAGGGTTGAAATATTTCCCGATTAAAAATTTGTTTGTGCAGGGAGAGGCAGGTGTTTCATTTCTCACAAATAAAGATGATGTAGGGGGAACAAAATCAGCTACTTTTGCATATGCTCCACAAGTCGGTTACCAGTTCAACCTTGGGAACAGCAGTGCAATAGATTTGGGCATACGGTTTCAGGGAAATTCGAAATTTACCGATGGCGGAAGCTCAAATAATTTCTTCGGTCTTAGGGCGGCGTATTCCTTCGGGTTATAAAAACCAACTGAACAATGCCTTACGAAAAGGATTCTAATATATATTGGAATCCTTTTTTGTGTTAAACATTTTCAATGTTAAATAGCCAACGGACTCAATATTTACAAAACACTAACCATTTTATGGTTTTAATCCAACGCTTGATAAAATAATCTTGTTTTGATTTGCATAAAACAAAACAAATGGATTTTTTTTCAACTCCTCAGTCGGAGCATTCAGTGAAAGTTACAGAACAGATTGCTCCTATTCCCGTGCATTACAATGTTTCAATTGTTTCCCGAGATCCACATGAAGAAGATTTTACCATAGAGCTCGTAGATAACGAAATCCGTCACCATCTTCTCGACAACAGCTATTTTAATTTGTTGATATGCCTGGAGGGCGATTTATCATATTCTTCCGACAAAGCAAATCTTAAGCTATCAAAAGGCGGGGCTTTTTTTTCCAAACCGGGAAACACAGCAAATTTTGTGGTTTCCTCTGGGGTAGCCAGGTATTACCGAGTGGCCTTTAAAGAAAACTTTGTTTCAAAAACCCTTTTAAGGGAAGCAATGCTGGATAAGCTACTGGCCACTTGCGGTCAGGGTTTTGTTGCTTACTATCCTGAAGAACGACAATTTGAATATATCAAACAATTGTCTATCAAATTACATCAGGAAATGATTGGTAAATATGCTTTACACAAACAAATAATAAAATTACTATTCATTGAGTTGATGTTGGAATTTGCACGGGGAGATAAGGGGTGCTCAGGCATAATACATGGAACGGTACATTATAATCGTTCACAACAACTATATGATCAATTCACCAAACTTGTTGAGATGCATTATCTCAAATTCAGATTTGTGCAGGACTATGCAGATCTTTTGTTTGTTACTGCAAAACATTTAAGTGAAGTAATCAAAAGAGAGACCGGTGAAACGGCACTACACCTGATTCATAGTAGGCTATTCTCAGAGGCAAAGTTTTTATTGTGCAGAACCGATATGTCACTCAAGGAAATTGCCAACAAAATGGGCTTTGATACGAGTTCTCATTTTGGAAGGTTTATTAAGCAATTTTCAGGTTATAGTCCATCAGATTACAGGGCTATTCAGTGTGCGTTTGCATAATCTGGCATCTATACCTTTGATCTCATCTGAAGTACTACGCATATTAAGAGAAATAATTTCTCGGAGGTATTTGCCTTTGACATAACCCTACTATTAACTTTGAAATTTTCACCCATGTCAACAAAAAGAACGAACTATTTAACCCCTCTACTATTAACCCAAAAAATCAATTTAGCATAAAGGTCAGGAGTTTATTGATTATAAAATATTCAATAACGCTAGATAACTATTGCCAAACAAAAACTTATCGACCAACTAAAATTACATATAATTGATTGAAATCAATTATATTGAACGCTTAAACTCTGACAAAATTCCGCCCGGCAAGGAAAGTCTCTTTGAGTACTCCCTCCCTTAACTGAGCTTTTTACTTTGGGCAAGATATGGTGCACCTTTTTCATCTGCACGGGAAAGCGTTAACACCGGCAGATCATCCTGCTCATGTTGCACCACTTTACCGAACATCCTGGGTTTAGAATTATGAACCTGTTTCATCAGTTCATTAGCCTTAGTGGATCCCGATAGTAAAAGTTTTGGTTACCTCTCCCTTATCGGTATTCACCCAATCGCTGTATAATTCCGGCAGCCAGAGATATTCATGGTCTTTTAAGATTACCTGATAGGGATATTTGATCGTCTCCTTCCGTTGCTTTCCCTTTTACCTATTTTGGGGATATGCCTTGATTCGATAATGCACGTAGAGCGCACCAGACAACGGCGTTTGTGCGTAGCCTCCTTTCACATCGACCATTCCCCACTCTCACTGACAAACAGGTTTTAGCCCTTAAGTTCATATTCAGTTACCCGCACAGCTACTGTCCCAAGTTCCAGGTCAAAAGGAGGCTCTATTTCCCTCATTACTAAAGTTAAACAAAATTTAAGATTTTTCAGATCAATCTAATGCATTGTTACCCTCCTTATCGTGCTGGAAAAACAATTTTTCTATGGTTTTGGTTTCCAAGCTCAATGCAATAGCAAATATTATCCCCAGGCTAACACGGCACAGAAAGACTGAATGTGGTTTTCACTTTATCCATCACTTAAAGCGCCGCAAAAAAATAGCCCATTCAGCCAAAAAATGGCTGCATGGGCTATTTTAACTATTTAGGTGGGGTTAATTCATCTTATTGTAATCGCTGTCTGTTTCCTTTCGGGCTTTCAGCAGATTTAGTTTAATGAATATGTCCCGCCAGTAAGCCTGCCGCTTTGCATCAAAACGCTGCATATCGGGCGCATCATCGCTGTGCAGATAATGGATATAATCGGCCACCTGGTAAATGGCCGCCTGCAGGTCATCTATTTCGATTAGATTACCTTGGTTATCGGTGATATACTCTTTCATGGCTATAGATTTTAAGTATAGATCAATGCTACCGCCTGTTTAAATTTCTCACTGCCCGAATGGATAGCATATTTTACAATGCTGTCATTGACAAATAGAGCCGTGTAACCGTAAAAAAGCTGATCGGAAAATACCTTGCTGTTTTTACGCATCACATGCCCATGCTTTTTTAGTAAGGCCGCACATTCTTCGGACAGTCTAAACCAGTAATCGAAGGGCATAAACCCATTTTGCCAATCCTTTTTATAGGATTCATGGTTTTCCTTGAAATCTGCACAAACTGCTGCAATATGATCGAGCATTGCCGGCATTTCGTCGGGAAAAAGTTCAAACAAAAGTTTCCCCTTACCGGTATTTGTCAATTCATGTAAAGCTTTCATGATCTAAAATTTAAGCTAGGCGGGACAAACGCCCTCCTAAGCTGGTCAAACATTAATTTACTTTGGCAGCAATCAGCTTCGCCCAATAAAGGGCAGTAGTGGAAATATGGCGCTGCCACGCCCCTTGCGAGCCGCTCCACCGGAAACCGTGTCGTTTTAATTCCTTTCGGATTTCCTCGACAGGTTTGCCCTCGAAAATCATCTGCAACCGCCCTGCCTCTTTGTTTTCCCATACCCTAACGCTGCCTATTTGCTCATCAAACTCAGACCTTGCTTCGATTGCTTCCAGCATTTTAATACGGCTTTCTGTAGTTTTAATCTTTGCATTGTTATTTGTCAAACTATAGGCAGGAAAACCAACATAACCGCCACGGCTGGTGTCATTTAACTGCGCCCAGATTTCCGGCGTGGCCGAAGGCAACAGCAAAAAAGCTGTTTTATCCTGTTTGCGCAAACACCTGTTTGCAGCTTTCATAAAACTTTGTAATGTTTGCAGCCTAGCAAGCTTATCTTTTAACTTTATTAGTGCCTCGGGATCATCGGAAAAAATAGTATCATTTGAAGCAATAGTTTCTGCCCTTTCAGCATAATAATTCGCTTTTTTCTGTTTATCAACAGAACGCCCCATGGTATGGTGTATTTTTTCCCTGTACCTTCGGTCACGCTTTTCACTATGGTGACCAACCAAAATCGGCTGTCCCATGGGAATAACCGAAGCCATATCTGTAGCAGCATTGTAAAGCTGATTAGATTCTTTTTCGTTTTTCTTGTCTAGAGCCCTCGCATAATTAATGCGGTTTTCCTTGCGCTCATTAAAATCGTGTTTCATCATTCAAAAAATTAAATCAAAGAATAAATGCCCTTCGGCCTCGCCAAAGGGCATCAGCATTTTAAGCAGGAATAAAGATTTCGCTTTCGATTTCCGC
>Ga0157370_10000475_pt1 | contig 50133 bp, 46 predicted proteins | sample C35metaG_FD_113463 | JGI IMG/M metagenome (GOLD analysis project Ga0157370, IMG submission 113463) | Corn rhizosphere microbial communities from Kellogg Biological Station, Michigan, USA - C3-5 metaG | ecosystem: Host-associated > Plants > Roots > Rhizosphere > Soil | place: USA: Michigan...
ATGCGGATTGTTGAAGGAGAACAGCCGCGGCTCGATCTCGGGGATGGTGAAGCCCGAGACCGGGCAGGCGAATTTCGCCGAGAAGATGGTGCGCTCGCCGCCATCGGCGTTCTCGGCAATCGCGATTCCATCCGCGAGCTTCAACGCGGTCTCGAGCGAATCGGCGACGCGGTTGCCGAGTCCGTCGCGCACCACGAAGCGATCGACCACCACCTCGATATCGTGCTTCAGCTTCTTGTCGAGCGCAGGCGCTGCGTCGATCTCGTACATCTTGTTGTCGATCTTGACGCGCTGGAAGCCGCGCTTTTGCAGATCGGCGAGATCCTTGCGGTATTCGCCCTTGCGGCCGCGCACGATCGGCGCCAGCAGCAGCAGCCGCGTGCCTTCGGGCATTGCCATGACGCGATCGACCATTTGCGAGATGGTCTGGCTCTCGATGGGCAGGCCGGTGGCGGGCGAGTAGGGGACGCCGATCCGCGCATAGAGCAAACGCAGATAATCGTAGATCTCGGTCACGGTGCCGACGGTCGAGCGGGGATTTTTCGAGGTGGTCTTCTGCTCGATCGAGATCGCCGGCGACAAGCCTTCGATCAGATCGACATCGGGCTTCTGCATCAGCTCCAGGAACTGGCGCGCATAGGCCGAGAGGCTTTCGACATAGCGGCGCTGGCCCTCGGCATAGATGGTGTCGAAGGCGAGCGAGGATTTGCCCGAGCCGGAAAGCCCCGTGATGACCACGAGGCTGTCGCGCGGCATGTCCACATCGATATTCTTGAGATTGTGCTCGCGGGCGCCGCGAACGCGGATGTACTGCATGAAAATGACCATAGCGCGCTCGCTAAGCGCTTGGCAATGTTCCCACTCTGTTCTAAGATAAAACGGGATATGGGGGTGCTCGCGCGCCCTTGCAACAGCAACAAGGGAGCTCCCGCATGGCCGGCAGCGTCAACAAAGTCATTCTCGTCGGCAATCTCGGCCGCGATCCGGAAATTCGCTCGACCCAGGACGGGCTGCGGATCGCCAACCTGTCGGTCGCGACCTCGGAGAGCTGGCGCGACAAGAACAGCGGCGAGCGCAAGGAAAAGACCGAATGGCACCGCGTCGCGATCTTCAACGACCGGCTCGTCGACGTGGTCGAGAAATATTTGAAGAAGGGCTCCAAGGTCTATATCGAGGGCGCGTTGCAGACGCGCAAATGGACCGACAAGGACGGGCAAGAGCGCTACACGACCGAGGTGGTGCTGCAGCGTTTCCGCGGCGAGCTCACCATGCTCGACGGGCGGAGCGGCGGCGGCGAGGGCGGCTATTCCGGCGATGCGGGCGATGACGATATGCCGGTGCGCCAGAGCGCGCCGCGCCCGGCGCGCGCTGCCGCAACCCAGGACCTCGACGACGAGATTCCGTTCTAACGCGTCGAACGGCGGTGGCGTCGATCGCGGCCTGCACCGGCCATGGCGGGCCGATGCTGCTCTCGCCGCGCCGTCTCGCTTAGCCGGCTGACCGTCGCGCCACACACCGGTTGCGTGCCCAACCGGTTTGTGAACTAATGGTTAGCATCGGTCGTCAAGGCCGGATGCGGGTCAAAGAATCCTAGAGAGGAAACGATGTCGAAGCGCCCAGAGGCGACCGGGGTCGGCCGCCGCAATTTCCTCAAAGCAGCCACGCTCGCCGGTGCGGCGGCCACGGTCGCAACGCCGCTGAAGGCCGTCGCGCAAGGGCAGGCGCATCCGCCCAAGAAAGCCAAGGCGCCGCAGGGCGTCTCCGCCGCGCAAAAGGCTGCCGAGACGCAAAACCTGCCGGCCGCCGCCGCGCATCTCATCGAGCAGACCAGCGGTTCCGACTACATGGTCGATGCGTTCAAATCCTTGGGCATCGAATATATCGCCGCGATGCCGGGCTCGAGCTTCCGTGGCCTCCAGGAATCCTTCATCAATTACGGCAAGAACAAAGACCCCGAATGGCTGACCTGCCTGCACGAGGAAATCTCGGTGGCGATGGCGCAAGGCTATGCCAAAGTCGAAGGCAAGCCGATTCTCAACCTCGTCCATGCCACAGTCGGGCTGCAGCACGCCTCGATGGCGGTCTACAACGCCTATTGCGACCGCGTGCCGATCTGCATGGTGACGGCGAACATCGCCGACGCGACCATGCGCCGCCCCGGCGTCGAGACCGACCACACCGTGCAGGACGGGCCGGTCATCGTGCGCGATTACACCAAGTGGGATGATTCGCCGGCCTCGCTGCAGCATTTCGGCGAATCGACCATCCGCTCCTATCAGATCGCGATGACGCCGCCGATGGGTCCGGTGATCCTGGTGGCCGACAGCGCCTTGCAGGAAGACCCGATCCCCGAGGATGCGAAGCTCTCTCTGCCGAAGCTGCCGCGCTTTGCCGCGGCGCAGGGCGATGTGGGCGCCGTCGCCGAAGTGGCGAAGATGCTGGTCGAAGCCGAGAACCCGCTCATCATGGCCGATCGCGGCGTGCCCGGGCCCAATGGCGTGATGCCGCATCTCGTCGAGCTCGCCGAGGTTTTGCAATGCTCGGTGGTCGATATCGGCGGGCGGATGAACTTCCCCAATCAGCATCCGCTCAACCAAAGCTCGCGCCGCGGCGGCGTGCTGTCGCAGGCGGATGTCGTCCTCGGCCTCGACATGGTCGATTTCTGGGGCGTGACGCATCGTTATCGCGATCAGCTCCACCGCACCTCGAGCCCGGCCCTGAAGCCCGGCACGAAGACCGTCTCGATCAGCTCCTTCGATCAATTCATCCACTCGAACTACCAGAACTTCCAGCGCTTCGAGGCGGTCGATCTCGAAGTCAGCGGCGACGGCGCGGCAACGCTTCCCTCGCTCATCGAGGCGGTGAAGAAGCTGGTCACGGCCGATAAGAAATCGGCCTATGAGGGGCGCGGCAAGAAGCTCGCCCAGGCGCGCCAGCAAGCCTATGAGCGCGCCAAGGCCGAAGCGGCCTCGGGCTGGGACATCCAGCCGATCTCCACCGCGCGGCTCACCATGGAAGTCTGGAACCAGATCAAGAACGAGGATTACTCGCTCGCCGTCGCGACGCAGCCCGCGGGCTACTGGTCGCATCATCTCTGGAAGATGGACAAGGCACACCACTATCTCGGCGATTCCGGCGCTTACGGCGTCGGCTATGGCGGCGGCGGCGCGGTCGGCGCGGCGCTCGCCAACCGCAAGCATGGCCGGCTTACCGTGGCGATCATCGGCGATGGCGACCTCATGGTCTCGCCGAGCTCGCTCTGGACCGCGGCCAAGCACAAAATTCCGATCCTGATGGTGGTGCACAACAATCGCTTCTACTTCCAGGAAGTGATGCATCTCCAGGCGATGGCGAACCGCCATATGCGCGATCCGCGCACCGCCCATATCGGCACTGAGATCGCCCATCCCGACATCGACTTCGCCAAGATGGCGCAGAGCTTCGGCGTCCATGCCGAAGGCCCGGTGACCGATCCGGCGAAGCTCGGCGCGGCGTTGCAGCGCGCGGTCGCGGTGGTGAAGCGCGGCGAGCCGGCGCTCGTCGATGTCGTATCGCAAGGACGCTAACGCGCAGAGGGGGATGATGAGCATTCGTATTTTGGCCGTGCTCGCGGGCGCGTTGGCGGCGCTTGCGACCGCCGCTTCGGCCGAGGAACACGCAGCCTCCGGCAACGCCAAGGCCGGCCAGCAGGAATACCTGGCCATAGGCTGCTGGGAGTGTCACGGCAGCGAGGGGCAGGGCGGCGCCATCACCGGACCCCGCCTTGCCCAGACAAAGATGCCCTACGAGGCTTTCCTGCAGCAGCTTCGCGAGCCGGTCAACGCGATGCCGCCCTACGAGCCGAAAATTCTCTCGGATGCGGATGCGGCGAATATCTACGCCTTCCTCAAATCCCTGCCGGCATCGCCGTCGGCCAAGGACATTCCGCTGCTCAACGACTAGATCGAGCGGGACGTTTTTGCGCTGCGAAAAAAGCGCTCGCAAGCGAGTCGCGGCCGGCCCGGTTCGCGAGTCGCGATTGTCCATGAAAATCGGCGCCTAACGCCTCGATTTCGAAGAAAATTCCGGCCCTGCCCAGGATGCCCGAAATCGCCCGCCCGGGCCGCGCCTGCGATTGTTGTACGGCGCAAAATCCGCTAAGCTTTTTCGACCTTTCCGCCGGCGATTTCGCCGGCGATCCACCATCCCGTCTCGGCAGCTTTCCGGACCGAAATTTTGGCTGACACGCCCGCGCCGCCACCGCCGCTCGACATCACCCCGGTTGCAATCGAAGAGGAGATGAGACGCTCCTACCTCGATTACGCGATGAGCGTGATCGTGGCGCGGGCGCTCCCCGATGTGCGCGACGGGTTGAAGCCGGTGCATCGCCGCATTCTCTTCGCGATGAAGCAGGCGGGCTATGACTGGAACCGCGGCTATCGCAAATCCGCGACCAGCGTCGGCGAGGTGATGGGCAATTATCACCCGCATGGCGACGCGCCGATCTACGAGGCGATGGTGCGGATGGCGCAGGATTTCGCCATGCGCCTGCCGCTGATCGACGGGCAGGGCAATTTCGGCTCGATGGACGGCGATCCGCCGGCGGCGATGCGCTACACGGAATCGCGCCTGTCGCGCGCGGCCGATGCGCTGCTCGACGACATCGACAAGGAGACGGTCGACTTCCAGCCGAATTTCGACGGCAGCCGGCAAGAGCCCAAAGTGGTGCCGGCGCGCTTTCCCAACATCCTCGTCAATGGCGGCTCGGGCATCGCCGTCGGCATGGCGACCAACATCCCGACGCACAATCTCGGCGAGGTGGTCGATGCCTGCATCGCCTATATCGACAATCGCGAGATCACCGTCGAAGAGCTGATGGAGATCGTGCCGGGTCCCGATTTCCCGACCGGCGGGATCATTCTCGGCCGCGCCGGCATTCACGCCGCCTATGCGCTGGGGCGCGGCTCGATCGTGATGCGCGGGCGCACTCAGGTCGAGGAAATCCGCAAGGATCGCGACGCGATCGTCGTCACCGAGATCCCGTACCAGGTCAACAAGGCGCGCATGATCGAGCGCATCGCCGAGCTGGTACAGGAGAAAACCATCGAGGGCATCGCCGATCTGCGCGACGAGAGCGACCGTCACGGCGTGCGCGTCGTCATCGAGCTGAAGCGCGACGCGATGGCCGATGTCGTCCTCAACCAGCTCTTCCGCTACACGCCGCTGCAGACGAGCTTCGGCGTCAACATGCTCGCACTCGACGGCGGCCGGCCGCTGCTGATGGGCCTGCGCGACATCATTCGCGCCTTCGTCGAGTTCCGCGAAGACGTGGTCACGCGGCGCACGATCTATCTTCTGCGCAAGGCGCGCGAGCGCGCGCATCTGCTGCTCGGGCTTGCCGTCGCGGTCGCCAATATCGATGCGATGATCGCGCTCATCCGCGCCGCCAAGGATCCCGCCGCCGCCCGCGCCGAGATGATTGCGCGCTCCTGGCCGGCGGAGGATGTGCTGCCGCTGATCGCGCTGATCGAGGAGGCGGGGCGCGGCGGCGCCGGGCCCGATGCGACCTATCGCCTGTCGGAGGAGCAGGCCAAGGCGATCCTCGATCTCCGCTTGCAGCGCCTGACCGCGCTCGAGCGCGACAAGATCGCCGAGGAGCTCGACGGCATCGTTACCGAGATCAAGGGCTATCTCGAGATCCTCGGCTCGCGTCAGCGTCTCATGGAGGTGATCCGCGACGAGCTGCGCGCCGTGAAAGAGCAATTCTCGACGCCGCGCCGCACGGTCATCGAGGAGATCGAGTTCGAGACCGATATCGAGGCGCTGATCCAGCGCGAGGATATGGTCGTCACGGTGAGCCATGCCGGCTACATCAAGCGTGTGCCGCTCTCGACCTATCGCGCGCAGCGCCGCGGCGGCCGCGGCCGCGCCGGCATGGCGGTGCGCGAGGAGGATTTCCTCAGCCAGGTCTACGTCGCCTCGACCCATGCGCCGGTGCTGTTCTTCACCTCCTCGGGCCGCGTCTACAAGCTCAAAGTCTATCGCCTGCCGGTCGGCACGCCGCAATCGCGCGGCAAGGCGATGGTCAATCTCCTGCCCAATCTCGCGCCCGGCGAGACCATCTCGACCGTCATGCCCTTGCCCGAGGACGAGGCGGGTTGGGCCGACCGCACCGTCGTCTTCGCCACCGCCAAGGGCAACGTCCGGCGCAACGCCATGTCGGATTTTGCCAATGTCATGGCGAACGGCAAGATCGCGATGAAGTTCGAGGGCGCCGATGCCGATGACCGGCTGATCGCGGTCGCGATCTGCAGCGCCGATGACGACATTCTCTTGGCGACCGGCAACGGACGCGCGATCCGCTTCGCCGCGGGCGAGGTGCGCATTTTCACCGGGCGCAGCTCCGTCGGCGTGCGCGGCATTCGCCTCGGCGAGGGCGACGCGGTGATCTCGATGTCGATCCTCCGGCACGAGGATGTGCCGACCGGGCAGCGCTATGCCTATCTGCGGCTTGCCGCGGAGCGGCGGCGTAGCCCAATCGAGGAGGTCGAGGTCGAGGAGGGCGACGGCGAGAACGGCGTTGCCGGCCAGATCAGCGAGGATCAATTCGCCGATCTCGCCGCGCGCGAGGAATTCGTGCTGGTGCTGACCGAGAAAGGCTATGGCAAGCGCAGCTCGGCCTATGATTATCCGATCACCGGCCGCGGCGCGCAGGGACGCGAGAACAACGATCCGAGCCGCGGGCAAGGCGCGACCATCGCGGTCTTCCCGGTGGCCAAGAGCGATCAGATCATGCTCGTGACCAATGGCGGTACGCTCATCCGCGTGCCGGTCGAGGATATCAGCATCCGCCGCCGCCGCAGCGGCGGCGTCACGGTCTTCAAGGTGGATGAAGGCGAGCGCGTCGTATCGGTTGCCCGGCTTCCCGATACCGCGGTCGAGGTCGGCAATGGCGAGGCGGGCATCGAGGAAGGAGGGACGTCGCCATGAGCGCGCGGATCGGAGTCTACCCGGGAACCTTCGATCCCATCACCAACGGCCATTCCGACATCATCCTGCGGGCGATGAAGCTGGTCGACCGGCTGGTCGTGGGCGTCGCGCGCAATGCCGGCAAGGGTCCGCTCTTCGACACCGACGAGCGCGTCGCGATCGTGCGCGAAGAGCTCCATCACCTCGACGCCGAAGCGGCCAAGCGCATCGATGTGCGGCCCTTCGAGAATCTCTTGATGCATTTCGCGGTCGAGGTCGGGGCCTCGGTCATCATCCGCGGCCTGCGCGCCGTTTCGGATTTCGAATACGAGTTTCAGATGGCGGGCATGAACAACCGGCTCAACCCGTCGGTCGAGACGGTGTTCCTGATGGCGTCCGACAAATATCAATTCATCTCGTCGCGCTTCGTCAAAGAGATCGGCCAGCTGGGCGGCGACGTCTCGCCTTTCGTTTCGGCGCGGGTCGCCAAGCGGCTCGCCGCGCGCTTCGCCGCGGCGGGCGCGCCCGCATCGCGGCCAAGCGGCGCAAGGCATTGAAATTGAAGGGATCGTGAAATAACTTTAACTTGGATCGCACGCTTCTTTGCGACGTAATGAGCAGGCGGCTTTGCCGCTTGCCCGCTCGACCCCCTTGGCGGGCATTTGACCCTCGGGTCCGCCCCGCCTGCACCCCCATTCCTCCAGATGGCAGGCGGGGCGCCTGCGGCTCCCGAAGTCGAGGCGCGGTTGCCGCTGGCGCGAGCCCGGGATAGATTGCCGCGGCCATGACGAGCCAGCTCTTCACGCCGATCTCCCTGCGCGATCTCACGCTTGCCAATCGCGTCGTCATTCCGCCGCTGTGCCAATACAGTTCCGACAATGGCAGCGCCACCGATTGGCACATGCTGCATCTGCCGGGCTTTGCGATTTCGGGCGCCGGGCTCGTCGTCTTCGAGATGACGGATGTCGAGCCGATCGGGCGCATCACGCCCTATTGCGCCGGGCTGTGGTCCGACGAGAACGAGGCCGCGCTCGCGCGCGTCATCGCCTCCTGCCGCAAATACGGTCACGCGAAGCTCGGCATCCAGATCGCGCATGCCGGACGCAAGGCCTCGACCGCCGAGCCATGGAAGGGCGGAAAATTCCTCACGCCCGAGCAAGGCGGCTGGCAGACGATCGCGCCCTCCGCCATCGCCTTCGGTGAAAATTACGGCACGCCGCGCGCCATGCTGCGCGAGGATTTCGAGCGCGTGCTCGACGGCTTCGTCAATGCAACGCGCCGCGCCGCGCGCCTGGGATTCGATTCCTGCGAGATGCATGGCGCGCATGGCTATCTCTTGTCGTCCTTCTTCTCGCCGCTTTCCAATCGGCGCGAGGACGAATATGGCGGCGGCATCGAGAATCGCATGCGCTTTCCGCTGCGCGTGTTCCGCGCGATGCGCGAAGTCTGGCCGGCCGCCAAGCCGCTGGGCGTGCGCCTCAGCTGTGTCGATTGGGTCGAGGGCGGCACGACGATCGAGGACACGATCGTCTTCGCGAAGGCGCTCAAAGAGGCGGGCTGCGACTTCATCTGCTGCTCGAGTGGCGGCATCGTCGCCGCGGTTCCGCCGCTCATCCGCGCGAATTATCAGGTGCAGTTCGCCGAGCGCATCCGTCGCGAAGTCGGCATCCCAACCCGCGCGGTTGGCATGATCTTCACCGCGCGCCAGGCCGAGGCCATCATCGCCAAGGGCGAGGCCGACATGGTCGCGGTCGGGCGCGGCTATATCGACGATCCGCGCTGGGCCTGGCATGCCGGCGACGCGCTGGGGGTCGCCGCGCCCTTCGCCTCGCCGACTCACACCGCGCGCCATCCCAATTGGATCAAGGCCAAGCTCGAGGCGCACAAAGCGCCCTAAGTCGCGCCTGTTAGTTTCGCGCTTTCTTCGCCGCGCGTTTGCGCATAGGTCCTTTGCGCGGTCTGCGCAGGCGCTCGATCATCGCCAAGGCGCGGTCACGCTCGCGCTCCGCCCGGCGCAGCCGCGCCTGCGCGCGGGTCAACTCGCGGCGCAAAAGGATGAGGTAAGGATCGTTTCGTTCCACGCTCGCGCCACCATGGGATGCGCCGAGCCTCCGATGAGAGGCACAATGCAACGCCAAGGAAGCATAGCGCGAATGAAGGACCGATGCCTCCAAACGCAGCGGTCTTGATCCGTTCTCCCCTGGGCCCGCCGCGGAACGTGGCAAGGCGGCAACAGTCACGGCTCAACTCGGCCTCGGGGCGCTCGGTTCTTCCCCAGAAACTTGCGGAATTTACCTTGCTGTCGTATTCCTTTACGGACCTTTTTGTGATTTTACAGGAGTAACCGATGAGCCATACGCGGAGCCTCGTGTTCGGCGTCGCCCTCGTGGCACTCACCGCCCCGGCAAGTTTCGCCCAAACCGGGGGCGGGACACCCGGCCCCTACGTCCGCCTTGAGGGTGGATGGTCTCATCCGGACCCGTTGCGCAGCCAAGGACTTCAGGGCGTCACGCCGGGCACGGCGCACCGCGATGATGGCTACATCGTCGGCGGCGCGTTCGGTTACAAATTTGGTCCGTTCCGCGCCGAGATCAATCTCGACTATGCCGAGCAGGATATGAGCACGGGCAACAACGTGTTCGCTGGTGCCAGCGGCCGTGGAGCCAATCTCAACGGCAGCTCGTCCGATCTCTCGGCCATGCTGAACGGCTACTACGACATCGACACCGGGACGCGCTTCACGCCTTATATCGGCTTCGGCCTCGGCGCGAGCTACTATCGCCTCAATCAGGTGAACACCACGAATCTCGCGACCAACGTCAAGATCGCGAATTCGGGCGACTACGTTTTCGCCTATCAGCCGATCGTCGGCGTGTCCTATGCGATCACGCCGCAGTTGCTGGTCGGTCTCGAATATCGCTATTTCGGAACGACCGACGCCAATCTGAAATATTCCGCGGGCGGCGCGACCAGCCGCTTCAAGGTCGATCCGACGAGCCACAATGTCCTGCTGAACCTCTCCTATCACTTCAATGCGCCGGCTCCGCCGCCGCCGACCCCGGCCGCGGTCACGCCCCCGCCGCCGCCCCCGCCGCCTGCGGCCGCGGCGCCCGCGAAGCAGGACTTCATCGTGTTCTTCGACTTCGACAAGTCGACGCTGACGCCCGATGGGCAGAAGGTGGTCGATGCCGCCGCCGCGGCCTACAAGTCGGGCGGGCGCGCGAAGATCTCCGTCGCGGGCTATACCGACCGTGCCGGCACGCCGACCTACAACATGGCGCTGTCACAGCGCCGCGCGCGGACGGTGCAGACGGCGCTCGAGAGAGAAGGCGTTCCTGCCAACCAGATCAGCGCCGCCTGGTATGGCGAAGAGCATCCGCGCGTACCGACGCCTGACGGCGTGCGCGAGCCGCAGAATCGCCGCGTGGAGATCGAGTTCTGATCGCACGTTGCTTCTGAAAGCATCTTGAGTGGATCGGTCCGGGCTTCGTCCCGGACCGATCGTTTTTGGGCCATCGATTTTAAAATCGAGCCTATCGCGGCCCGCTCGCTGCCAAACATAAGCGCGAAAGCGCGCTCATGCGCGCAAGCCGCAACGCACTCGCGCGGTGAGATCGCTTCGCTTTCGGAAAAGGCCGGCGCGCGGGTGCGCGCTCAGCCGCCGCGATTGTTCTTCGATTCGTCGAAAAAGCGGACGCGCTTATAACCGGGCCCGCCGAGCGAGCGGCGTTCGACGATCGGTGCGCGCCGCACGACCACCGGCGCCGGGTCGTAGGCGGCCGGCGCCGCGGCGCGTGCCGCTGGCGGCCGCGCCGGACGGCGCGCGGCGCTCGACTTGGCGCCTGGCGGCCGGGCGCCTGGCGCTTTCTTCTTCGGCTCCGGCGCCTTGCGGACTTTGAGGTGGCGCGAATCGATGACGCGGCCATCGAGCGATTGGATCGCCGCCTCGACGGCGCTGGGCGGAGCGAGGCTCACCAAGCCGCGAAGGGCGCGCGCCTCGTCGCCGTTCGGCCGCTCGATGACCGCACCGATCACCAGACCGAAATCGTCGAACAAAGCTGCGAGCGCCGAGCCGGTGAAATTCTCGGGCATGTTCGTAACCACGATGTTGCCCTTGAATGGCGCCATTCGCATATCGATCATCCTTCCCTGTCGCCGCCGATTTTAGTCGGTTTTGCGCGGCGGCAGCGTCGGCTTTCGCGGAACTCTCCTTTGTGCGCTGTGCATGGAGAAATAGTTCCGCTCTGTTGCATCGCTGCATCCTCTTTGCCCGATTCCGGCGCATCGCCGCCCCCGAAAAGCGTCTTCGGAAAGCCCGCGCCCTGTTACCGCTTCGTCACAACCCTACCTCGAGCGAAGAAAAGGCATTTGCAACGGCGGCGACGCGACGATTCGCCGCGCGCGGCGGCTTAGGCGTTCGGCGCCAATCCCGGCAGCGCCGCGTGAAATGTTTGCAGTAGCAGCAGCCCGTTCAAGCCCAGCACGATCGCCGCGCAGAGGATCGCCGCCATGCGGACGAGGGGCGATGCGGTAAATGCGCCCATGATGTCGCGCCGGCTGGTGAAGATGACCAGCGCCACCATCGGCACCGGCAGCGTCAAGCTCAGCAGAACCTGGCTTGCGACCAGCGCCTCCGTCGAATCGGCGCCGAGCCAGACGACGATGAAGGCGGGAATCATGGTTACCAGGCGGCGCAACCAGACCGGAATGCGGAAGCCGACGAAGCCCTGCATGATCATCTGGCCGGCCATGGTGCCGACGGTCGAGCTCGAAATGCCCGACGCGATCAGCGAGCAAAGAAACACCGCCGACGCGGCATAGCCCAGCAGCGGCCCGAGCGTGTGATAGGCGGAGCCGATCTCCGCCACCTCCTGGTGGCCGGCGTGGAAGGCGCTCGACGCCATCAGGATCATCGCCATGTTGACGAGCCCGGCGATCGCCAAGGCGATTGTCACCTCGCGATTGGACAGGCGCACCAGCATGCGCCGCTCGCTCTCGTCGCGCGCGAGTGCCCGGCCCTGCGTCAATCCGGAGTGGAGATAGACCGCATGCGGCATCACGGTCGCGCCGATAATGCCGACCGCGAGCATCAGCGCGGCGCTGTCGGGAAGAAGCGGCAGGAGGCTGTGCTTTGCCGCGGCGGCCCAATCGATCGGCGCGACGAGCAGCTCGATCAGATAACACAACGCGATGACCGCGACGAGGCCGCCGATCACGAGCTCGATCGGGCGAAACCCCCAGCGCTCGAGGCTCAGGATCAGATAGGTCACGATCGCGGTCACGGCCATGCCGGCGAGGAGCGGCATGCCGAGAAGCAGCGCGAGCCCGATCGCGGCGCCGAGGAACTCGGCGAGATCGGTCGCCATCGCGGCGATCTCGCTGACGAGCCACATTGCGATCACCACGGGCTTGGGGAAGCGCTCGCGGCAGAGCTCGGCGAGGTTGCGTCCGGTGACGATGCCGAGCTTCGCCGAGAGCGCCTGGAACAGCATGGCGATGAGATTGGCGAACAGCACGACCCATAGCAGCTGATAGCCGTAGCGTGCGCCGGCCTGGATGTTGGTGGCGAAATTCCCCGGATCGATGTAGGCGACGGAGGTCACGACCGCCGGCCCGAAAAACGGCAAGACGAGCCCGAGGCCGCGCCGCCGTCCCTCGAGCGCTTCGCGCATCTGGCGGCGGGTGCGATCGGTCAGGCTTGTCCGGGGTGTGGTTCGATCCATAATTGCTCCGGCCGGCGCCATTGTGGCGGAACCGTGCCCCGGTTTCGAGACCACCATAACGCCGCTCGCCGCGCCGCGGCGGGCGAGAAGGGAGAACCGTTTATGCCCGTGAAACGATCCCGCCGCGATAGTCTTGAGAAGCGCCTGCGCGCGCTGGAAGACCGGCTCGCCATCCTCGATCTCATCGCAAGCCACCCGCCGGCGACCGACAGCGCCTCGCGCGAGCGTGCCGCCGCGTGGTGGTGCGATGACGGCGTCGTCGATATGGGCGAGGGGGCGAAAGACCATCGCGCTATGCTGGCGATCCTCGACTCGGCCGGCTTCAAGGACGCGCAGGGCCAGGGCATCTGCCATTTCTCGGGCCTGCCGCAAATCGAGATCGACGGCGACAAGGCGGTCGCGACCTCCTATCTGCAAATCCTCGCGGCCGATCCCAAGGGCGAGCCCTTTGCGCTCGCGGCGCATGGGATGTCGAAAGGCTACCGGGTGCTGCGCCTTTCCGCCAATCGCTGGGAGCTGGTGCGGACGCGCCAGGGCTGGCGGATCAAGAGCCGGACCTGGCGCGGCATGGACAGTCCGGCGGCGCGCGCCCTGCTGAGCCGCGGCGCCGCGTCCAAGCCGCGCCGCGCGTCCCAAGCCAAGCGGAGCGAGGCCCGAGCCTAGACCAATGCCTGCAGCAGGAGATCGAGCGCGGCGGTGGCGAAGGCCTGCATATTCGCGGCGCGGTCGGCTTGACCCGTCTCGATCGTGACGGCGCGCTCGACCGGCCCCGCGATCGCGATGCAGCTATGGCCGGGCGCATCGCCGTAGCGATTGCCGGTCGGACCGGCGGCGCCGGTCTCGGCCAGTGCCCAATCGGCGCCGAAGCGCTCGCGCGCGCGGCGGGCAAGGAGGCGCGCATAGGCCTCGGTCGAGGGGCGCAGCCCGGTCAAGTCGCTCTCGCCGAGGCCGAGCAGCGCCAGCCTTGCGGTTTGTTTATAGACACGGCGGCCACCGAGAAAATAGTCGGACGCCCCCGGCTGCGCGAGCAGCGCCGCCGAGACAAGCCCGCCGGTCGAGGATTCGGCGATGGCAATGCGATGCTTTCGCGCGCGCAGCCGCGCGGCGATGGCTTCGGCCTGCGGCAGGATCAGCTCCATGACATCGCTCCCTTGCTTGCGATTGGCGACCTTGCTCGGCCTCAAACCCATCCGAGCGCGCCGAGTATCCCAGCGGCGAGGAACAGCCACAGGGGATTGAAGTTGGTGCCGAGCGCGATCGTTGCCGTCGCGGCGGTAATCGCGAAGGTGATCCAATCGTGATCGGCGGCGGTGCCGAGCACCAGCCCCGATGAGAAGACGAGCCCGATCGTGACCGGAGCCAATCCCGCTTGGATCACACGCCGCCACGGCGCATCGCGGAAGCGGTGCCACAGCCCGCCGACGATGAAGGCGACGGTCGCCGCCGGTACGCCGATCGCCAGCGTGCCGACGATGGCGCCGAGCGCGCCGGCGATCTGCCAGCCCATCAAGCCGAACATCAGGAAATTGGGGCCCGGCGCCGCTTGGGCAATGGCGAAGAAATCCGCGAATTGCTGGTCGGTCAGCCAGTGATGAACGTCGACGACGAAGCGATGCGCATCGGGGAGGATCACATTGACCCCGCCGAAGGACAAGAGCGAGAGCAGCGCGAATTGCGCCGCGATCTGCCACAGGACGCTGCTTGCCTTCATCGCTTGCGCGCCTCGAGCCACCAGGCGACGGCGATGCTGGGCGGCGCCAAGCACAGCAACACATAGACGAGTGGGAATTTGAACAATCCCATGCCGATGAAGGCGGCACTGCCGAACACCGCCGACCAGGGCCGATGCCGATGCGGACCGGCGATGCGGATGCCGACCGAGATCATGAACCCGGCCGCCGCGGCCGAAATGCCGCTGAGGATGCCGTGAACCACCGCCATCTGCCCGAAGCTCGTATAAAGCGCGCCGAGCGCGACGAAGATGCCGAGCGGCACCAGCACCACGCCCGCCAGCGCTGCGAGCGCACCGCTGAGACCGTGCTGGCGTTGGCCGAGACACATCGCGAAATTGACGATGTTGGGTCCGGGCAGGAACTGGCAGAGGCTCAGCGTCTCGGTGAAGTCCTCGTCGCTCATCCAGCGCCGCTGGTCGACCAAAGCGCGGTGCGCCCAATTGATCGCGCCGCCGAAGCCGGAGAGGCTGATCTGGAGGAAGGCGAGGAAAAGGTCGATCAAGCCGTCGGTGCCGGCGCGCGGCTCGGCGAGCGCCCTCGATCCGCTCACTGCGGGATCGCCGGCGCGGCGCTGCCGCGTGTCACGCGCCGCGCGGCGGTGCGGATGCCGCGCCCGGTGGGCGGCAGGCTGCGTGTCGCGCCGGGCTCAATCCGCCGACTCCGTGACGATCGTGCCATCGGGGAGGACGACGACGGATGCTTCGGCGCCGTCCTTGCTCGCCTTGCCGTGCCAGGTGTTGTCGCAGCCTTTGCGCAAATCATGGATGCTCTTATAGCCGGCTTTTTGCAGCTTTTGCCGGGTTTGCTCGAGCGTCGTCTTGTCGAGCTTGTCGCCGGGATCGCACGCCGCCCAGGCCGGGCCGACGAGCGGCGGATGGCCGTGCCCGGCGACGGCGATGACGAGGGCCGTGGCAAAAGCGAAAGCGAGCGTCCGCGTCATCATCGAGTTCCGCTGCAGAAGCCGGAGATTGTCCGAGGCCGGTGGGTCGGGCGGCGATCAAGGTAACGCGAAGCGGCGCCGCCGCCCAGAGCCTATCGCAGGCGACTGTCGCGGGTTCAGGGCTTAGGCGGCGGAAGCGCGGCGCGGCGGCGATGCACCACGGCGCTGGCATCGGCATAGACGCGGACCCAGTCAGGCGAGCGGTCGAGCGCGGCGACGGCCGGCATTTGCGGCGTCAGCAGGCTCCAGGCGATGTGATAGCGGTCGAGCAGGCGCGGCAACGCATTGTCGCGCGCGGCGATCGCATCGGCATAGCGCGCCATGAAGTCGTCGCCATAAACATCGACGCGCCCATCGACGAAAGGCGCGACGCCGGCGAAGACGAGATAGCCGCCGAAATCATAAGCGTTGAAGACCGGCCCGGTGATCCCGGCTGCGGCCGCGGCCGCGAGCGCGTCGGACGGCGCCACGCGCTGGTCATGCGGCACCACCGGCTCGATCCAGGCGACGAGGGTCAGCAGCGCGGCGGCCGCGGCGCCGAGGAGATGGACACGCCTGTCGCGGCACGGCGCGGCGTGGCTCGGAGTTTTTCCGCCCAAGGCCTGACCGACCGGCTGCGCCAGCAGGATCGGGCCGATCAGCGCCAGCAGATCGGCGTTGCGCGAATGCGTCAGCGCCATGTGGACGAGGCCGACGAGCAGGACGAGCCGGGTCCAGGGCAGGCGCGGGCGCAACCAGAATCCCAAGACGAGTAGCCCCAGGATCCAGATCTCGAGCGGCTGGAAGCGGGTGAAATCGGTGCTGTGCCATTCGCCGATAAAATCGAGCGAGAAGCTTTGATGGGCGAGGCGAAAGGCAAGGAGCAGCCCGGCAATGCCGTTGGGCGTGAGGGTTGAGGCGATCAGCGCCGCAAGGAAGAAGCCGCCCCAGGACAGCATGGCCGCGCGCCGGGCGCTTTGATCGGCGGCGAGGACTGACTCGAGCGCGGGAAGGCCGATCAGCGCCAGGCCGAGGACGAAGCTGCCATGAAGATTGGCCCAGAGGACCATGAGCGCGAGAAGGGCGAGCGGCGGCGGCTGCCGGCGCGTGCCGGCGCGCTCCAGCGCGATCATCCACGCCACCAGGATGGGCATGGTGAAGACATGCGGGCGCGCCAGCAGATGCGGAGCGGCGAGAAGAAAGCTCGCGGCGAGGCCGAGCAGCACCGCCGGCATTCGCAGCTTTTCTTCGAGGAAGCGCGCGAGCAGCCAATAGGCGGCGGCGATCGCCGCCGCGCTCAGGGCGATAACGCCGGTCCAGTGAAACGCGGCATAGGCGCCGGCGAGCACAAGCTCCGCCAGCCATTCATGCGCAACCCAAGGCGCGCCGCGCATGGTGAAGGAGAACGGGTCGCTATGCGGAACCTGTCCGTGCGTCCAAATCCAGTTTCCGGCGGCGATATGAAAGAAGGTGTCGCCGTCATGCAACAGCTTGGCGCCTGACCACAGCATCAGCGCGTAAGCGAACAGCGCGACGAGGAAGGGCGCCGCGCCCTCGAGGCTCAGGGCGGCGCTTGTGCTCGGCCGGCGGGCCCGAGGCCGCGTGCCGGGGCGGGCGTTGCGCAGTTCCGGAAGTGCCATCGCCTTGGATGCGTCAAAAGGGATCGAGCCCGCGGCGGTTGCCGCCTCTCGGTGCGCATGCTGAGCGCGATGGGTTAGTGAAGGATTAAGTTTCGGCCGGGCAGGCGCCGCTCACGCCGCGTTGCCGGGGCTCGGCGCCGGCCTCTCCGGGGCCTGGGCGGTCCGGCCATGGGTTGCGAGCCACTGCCGCCGCCGCGCCTCGGCCATGTCGTAGGCGAGCTGGAGCTGCTCAACGATCTCGCGCTCGCCCGACGCCTTCGCGGTGTTGAGCGCCAGGAGGATCTTGTCGCTGAGGCGCCGATTGAGCTCCGGCACGGCCGCCGCATCGATCTCGTAGCCGACGCGCGGCTCGGCTTTGATCTTGATGCCGGTCTCGACGAGCTTCTTGCGTAGCGAATGCACCGAGACGCGGATCGATACGGCGGCGGTCTCCGGCTCGGCGGAGCCGTAGACCTGCTGGATCAGCAGGCCCAGCGGCGTGGTGCGCGCGCGATTGTTCAGCAGCACCTGAAGAATGTCCGCTTCATGGGGCGACAGGTGAATGACCCGTCCCTTGAAGTAGACGACGTTGTGATTGTAGTCGAATTCGAAATCCTGGTGGCTTGCCTGCTCGGCCAGCCGCTGTCGCGCGCTCATAGCTCGATCCGTTTTGCGTTATCGGCGTTGCGGATAATCGAAGTCGCTGAACTTCGCCGCGATCTAATCACAAAAGAAGACCGCGCCCCATGCTTAACGGATTCACCTCGGCGCAAACATCGATGGCATTTGAGTTAATTGCCCCGAGATGCATTTTTACCGTAACGCCATTTTAATACGGCCGCCGTTTACTCCTGCCCCGTAGCGTGTCAACGGGAACCCCCTTCTGGAGGAGCATCACTATGTTCATGATTCTGTCCACCGTGAATCGCCTGTTCAAGGATCGCTCGGGCGTCACCGCGATCGAGTACGGCCTGATTGCGTCGCTCATCGCGGTCGCGATCATCGTCGCGGTCGAGTTGGTTGGCACCAACCTGAACACGACCTTCAACACTGTGGCGAGCAACCTCTAAGGCGTCGTAGCTACGCCGGGGGCTCTCACCCCGAGTGACAAGCGACAGCTCAATCGGGTGGGGCGTGGCATCGTGGTTCACGCTGTCACGCCCCGCGCCCGAGCCTAGCCTGTCACCGCCACGCGGTGAGGCGGAGCGTCGATCATGTTTCATGTTTTGCCCGACCAATTGCTGGTCTTCTGCTATCTAGCCTTGTTGGCCTGGGCGGCCTGCAGCGACGCGATCGAGTTCGAGATTCCGAACGCCGTCAACCTCGGCATCGCCGCTCTCTATCCTCTCTATGTGTTCACGGCGCCCCATCCCGTGCCGTGGCTTTGGAGCGTCGCGGTCGCCTGCGCGACCCTGGGGGCCGGCTTCGGTCTCTTCGCCAAAGGCTATTTCGGCGGCGGCGACATCAAGATGATCAGCGCGGCCGCGCTGTGGGCGGGGCCGAAATTCATCTTTCCGATGCTCATCGTCACCAGCATCGCGGGCGGCGCGCTCGCGCTGCTGTTCCTCGCATTTCATTGGATGCAGCGCCGGCGCGCGACGGCAGGCGTCGACGCATCCTTAACCGCCGGCGCCTATGCTGCGCGCGCTCGCCTCCCTTACGGCGTGGCGATTGCGGCCGGCGCGGGGCTTGTCGGCTTGCGGCTTCTGGCAGGCTGAACGCAGGAAAGGCAGACAGTCATCATGCGACAGCGCACTATCATTTTCGTGATCCTGGCCGCGGTCTTCGGCTTTGGCACGATCTACTTCGCGCGTTCCTGGCTGTCGCGGCACGAGCAGGTCGCCGAGCAGCCGAAGCCGCAGCAGACGAATTTCGTGCTTGTCGCCGCGCGCGATCTGGCAACCGGCAGCTTCGTGCGGCCTGAGGATCTGCGCTGGCAGGCCTGGCCCGAAGGGCAGGTCGCCGACACCTATCTCCTCAAGGGCAAGGATACGCCCGAAGCCTTGTCCGGCGCGGTCGTGCGCCTCAACATCGCCGCGGGCGAGCCGGTCACCAACAGCCGCCTCGTGAAACCCGGCGATCGCGGCTTCCTTGCCGCGGTCCTGAACCCCGGCATGCGGGCCGTGACGGTCCCGGTGACCGCCGTCAGCGGCATCGCGGGCCTCGTCTTCCCGGGCGATCACGTCGACGTCGTTCTTTCGCATGTGATCCAGTCAACCGACGCGAAGACAACCCAGCCCGCCTTCGCGAGCGAGACGGTTCTTACCGATCTTCGCGTGCTGGCAACCGATCAGTCGACCGAGGACATCAAGGGCAAGGCTGCGGTCGCGCACACGGTCACCTTCGAGGCAACGCCGAAGCAAGTCGAAGCACTCGAAGTCGCGAGCAAGCTCGGCAGCATTGCGCTGAGCCTGCGCGGCCTGCCCGGCAGCGATCTCGCCGATGCGAGCGGCGCCTTGGGCGATGACGGTGTGCCCGAGCAGAAGGGCGTCCGGTCGGTCAGCCACACCTGGGACAGCGATGTGAGCCCGCTCATCCATCACGGTCCCGGCTCGGGAGAGACGATCACCGTCCTTCGCGGGCAAGGCGGCGGCGACACGAAGATCGACGTCACCATCAACAACAAAGCGTCTGCGCCGACTCCGAACCCGAACGGATCGGGGCCGGAGAAACTCACGGGTGGGTCATGATGATGAAGTCTCTTCGCTCTTTTCTCGCGGCGGCGGCGCTCGTTTTGGCGGCCAGCGGCCTCCATCCCGCCCATGCCGACGAGATTCTCGCGCCTTCGGGCAGCGCGATCCGGCTCGATGTCGGCAAGGGCGACCTGATCAAGCTCGACCGCAACGCCGACACGGTGTTCGTTGCCGACCCGCAAATCGCCGATGTGCGGGTGAAGTCGCCGCGTCTCATCTACATCTTCGGCAAAGGCCCGGGCGAGACATCGCTCTATGCCGTTGATGCCGAGCAGCACGTCATCACCAACAAATCGGTGGTGGTGACGCGCGACACCGCGCGCCTCCAGGCGGCGCTCGACCAGCTCATTCCGAACAATGCCGTCCAAGTGAAGAACGTCGATGGCGAACTCGTGCTCACCGGCCATGTCAAATCTCCGGCCGAGGCCGAAGATGCGCGCCGTCTCGCGCGTCCCTTCGTCACGGATGACAAGCAGCTGATCAATCACATTGCGGTCGATGCGCCCAACCAGGTCAATCTTCGCGTGCGCGTCGCCGAAGTGCAGCACAATGTCGTCAAAGAGCTCGGCATCAACTGGGACAACGCCTTCAATTTTGGCGCTTTTACCCTCGGCTTCGCGACGGGCAGCCCGGTGATCCCGCCCGGCAGCCTCTTCAACTCCAATTTCATCAATCTTCGCAACCCGGGCATCGGCGGCACGACCGATAGCATCTTCGGCACGGTCCGCACTTCGCACCTCGCCCTCAATTCGGTGATCGACGCGCTCAACCAGAACGGTCTCGTGAACATCCTGGCCGAGCCCAATCTGACCGCCGTCTCCGGCGAGACCGCGAGCTTCCTCGCCGGCGGCGAGTTCCCGATCCCCGTGCCGCAGACCAGTGGGAATGGCGGCGGGACGACCATCACCGTGACCTACAAACCCTTCGGCGTGGCGCTCGCCTTCACGCCGGTGATCCTCGCGGACGGGCGAATCAGCCTGCGCGTGCGGCCGGAGGTGAGCCAGATCTCCTCGACCGGCCAGGTGCAGATCAACGGCTTCAACATTCCCGCGCTGACGACGCGGCGTGCCGAGACGACGATCGAGCTCGGCAGCGGCCAGACCTTCGCGCTGGGCGGGCTCTTGCAAAACAACATCGCCGACACCGTGAACAAGGTGCCGGGCCTCGGCGAGCTGCCGGTGCTGGGGCCGCTGTTCCGTTCGAACCAGTTCCAGCGCAACGAGAGCGAGCTCGTGATCCTCGTCACGCCCTATCTTGTGCGCCCAGTCTCGACGCAGCGCCTCGCGAGCCCGAACGACGGCTATACGCCGCCCAACGATCTCGACATGGTGCTCGATGGCTCGACGCAGCGCCCCTCGCTGCCCGTCGGCGGCAAGGAGCCCACCGGACCCCACGGGTCCGGGGCGATTGGTCCCGCCGGATTCATTCTTCAATAGGTGGCCGCAATGCGCTCCGATGAACCGACCTTCCTGATTTATGTGATGCCGCTGTTCCTGGCCGCGGCCCTCCTCGCGACCGGCTGCACGCCGCAGCCCGCGCGGTGGACGCCGGCCGAGGCGCCCAAGGCCAACAAAGTGAACTTCGTCACGATCTCGCACGAGGTTCAATTCATGGCCGGCGCCGCGGCGCCGACCAGCACCGAGGTCGCCGCCCTGTCGCGCTTCCTCGACGAGACGGCGGTGGGCTATGGCGATCAGGTGACGATCGCCACCGGGCCGCGCAGCGGCATTCCCGCAACCGAGTCCTTGACCGCCCGGCGCCTGCAGGCAGTCAGCACGATGCTGCGCCAGCACGGCATCGAGGCGCATGTCGCGCAACGCCCGACAGTCGACGGCGCGCTCGCGCGCAACGGCGTCGCGGTGACGGTCGGGCGCTACGTCGTGACCCCCCCGGCTTGCCCCGACTACAGCAAGCCCGAGGCTGACGATTTCAACAACACGCCGGTGAGCAATTACGGCTGCGCGACCACGGCCAATCTCGGCCTGATGGTCGCCAATCCAGGTGATCTCGTGCACGGCCAGACGCCTGGTCCCGCCGACGGCGAATTCGCTGCGCGCGGCGTGCAGCTCTACCGCAATGGGCAGATCGCGAAAACGCTCGCGCCCGAGCTTTCGGGCGCGGCGGTGGGGGGTGGAAAGTGAGCGCGACCAACGTGATGTCGATCAATCTCGGCGCGAGCAACGCCTCTGCGGGTACGCTCGTCGGCTTCGTCCGCGACGAAGCCACCCGCGCGGCGCTCGCCGCGGCGCTGGGCACGGAATGGCCCAACGCGACGATCAGCGCGGGCGGCGTTGCCGAAGCGACGGTGCATCTGGCCGGCGATCCGGCGGTTCGCACCCTGGTCGTCGATCTCTCCGACCAGCCGGACATGTTCAAAGCGCTCGACCGCTTGGCCGAGGTCTGCACGCCCGGCACGATGGTGATCGTGATCGGCGAAGTGAACGACGTGACGGTTTATCGGCGCCTGCGCCAGGCCGGGGTTGCCGACTATCTGGTGAAGCCGGTGAGCGCCGAGGCCTTTGGGCACGCGCTGATGGCGGGCTCGCAGCCGATGGGTTCGATGGGCCAGGAAAAAGCCGCCAAGCCGCGCGGCGATGTCGTCGCCGTGATCGGCGCGCGCGGCGGCGTCGGCGCCACCATGGTCGCGACGACGCTCGCCTGGCTCTTTGCCGAGGAAGCGCATCGCCGCACCATGCTGATCGACCTCGACGTGCGCTGGGGCACGACCGGGCTAGCGCTCGATGTCGAGACCAGCCACGGCCTCTGCGAGGTTCTCGCCAATCCCGAGCGCATCGACAGTCTGTTCGTCTCGAGCGCCGCGTCGCGGGTCAATGACCGGCTGAGCCTGCTCGCCTCGGAAGAGCCGCTCGATGCCGTCAGCGAGGCGCGGCCGGGCGCCATCGAGCTGCTGCTGAAGGAAGCGCGGCGTGACTCCGAGCGTATCGTCATGGATGTCCCGCGGCTCGGCGCCGAATTCGTGCGCCGCACCTTGGCGGAAGCCAGCATCATCGTCATCGTGACGGATTTCTCGCTCGCCGGCCTGCGCGACGCGGGACGCCTCGTCGGCCTGGCGAAGGAGGCCGCGCCGACGGCGAAATGCCTCGTCGTCGGCAATCGCGCGGGCGCCTATAAAAAGAGCGAGCTGGCGCCGGCCGAGGTGCAGAAATCGCTGAAGATGAACCTCGCCGCGGTCGTTCCCGAAGACCGTGTGGCGGTGCTTCAGGCGCTCAACACCGGCAAGCCTCTGCCCAAAACCGCGCCTTCGAGCAAGGCGGTCGCCGCGCTGCGCGGCCTCGCGCAGTCTTTCGACAAGGAGGCGCCGAAGCAAACCGGGCTTCTCGCGCGCTTCTTCCCCGGCAAGGCTGCGAAGAGTGCGGAGCGGGGCGGGAAGAATTCGCTCGCCGCTGCCGAGTAAATCATGAGCTTTGGACGCAGGACGGCTGACGGATCGCCGGCGCTTCGGGTCGTTCCTGCGGCCAGCCTCGGACATCCCGAGGCGCCGCCGCCGCCTCCCTGGGCCGAAGCCGCCAAGGCGGCGTTGAAGGCGCTCGTCGAGGAGCGGATCGGCGCAGCCGAGGCGAAATCCATGCCGCGCGGCGCGCTCGCCAGCCGGGTGAGCGAAGCCATCAAAGAGTGGCTCGCGGAAAAAGAAATCGAGCCCGATCCCCTCCTTGAGCGCGACCTCATCACTTATCTCTCGAACCATCTGCTCGGCGAGGCTTCTCCGAGCCCCGCGGCGATCCCGGTCCCGCACCATCAGCCCGCCGATGTCGCGGGAGCGCCGGCCGAGACCGACCCGATCGAGGACGCGAAAGACCGCATCCAGCCGAAGCTGCTGTCGCGCATCGATGTCAGCGCCGCCTCGGCCTTGCCGCGCGCCGAGCTCGCGCGCGAGATCGGCGAGGTGGTCGCCGAGATCGCCGCCGAAGAGAAGATCCAGCTCAACGCCGTCGAGCAGCGCAACCTCGTCACCAAGCTCGTCAATGACATGGTGGGGCTGGGGCCGCTCGAGCCCTTGCTGGCCGACGAGGGCATCACCGATATCATGGTCAACGGGCCGAACCAGATCTACATCGAGCGGGGCGGCAAGCTCGAGCTCAGCAAGATCCGGTTCCGCGACGACGCGCATGTGATGAACGTCGCGACCCGCATCGTTTCGGCGATCGGGCGCCGGGTCGACGAATCGAGCCCGCTTTGCGACGCGCGCCTCGCCGACGGCAGCCGCGTCAACATCATCATTCCGCCGCTGGCGATCGACGGTCCCTCGATCTCGATCCGCAAATTCTCCAAGAAGAAGATCACGCTCGACGTGATGAGCCGGCAGTCCAACCTGTCGCTCCCCATGAGCAACGTGTTGAAGATCGCCGGCCGCTGCCGCCTCAACATCCTGATCTCGGGCGGCACGGGCTCGGGTAAAACGACGCTGCTCAACGCCATCAGCCAGATGATCGACGCCGGCGAGCGCATCGTCACCATCGAAGACGCGGCCGAATTGCAGCTGCAGCAGCCGCACGTCGTCCGGCTCGAAACCCGCACCGCCAATCTCGAGGGCAATGGCGAAATCTCGATGCGCGACCTCGTCAAGAACGCCCTGCGTATGCGCCCCGACCGCATCATCCTCGGCGAGGTGCGCGGTGCCGAGGCGGTCGACATGCTGCAGGCGATGAACACAGGTCACGAAGGCTCGCTCGGCACCATCCACGCGAACCGGCCGCGCGAGGCCCTGACCCGCCTCGAGAACATGATCGGCATGGCCGGCATCAACCTGCCGTCGAAGGCGGTGCGCACCCAGATCGCGAGCGCTCTCGACATGATCGTCCAGGTCAGCCGCATGCGCGACGGCGTCCGGCGCATCACGCAGATCACCGAGGTGATCGGCATGGAGGGCGACGTCATCACGACCCAGGATCTGTTCCACTACGAGGTCGAGGGCGAGAGCCCGGACGGCAAGCTGCTGGGACGGTACGTCTCGTCCGGATTGCGGCCGAACTTCGTGCCGAAAGCCGCCTATTTCGGCCTCGACAAGGCGTTGATGGAAACCATCGCATGAGCGCGTTTTTCGGCCAAGTCAATCCGGTTGCGTTCTTCGTCGGCGGGGCAATGCTGGCGACGGCGCTCGGCCTGCTCTTCATGCTCGCGACCGCTCTTTCCGGCGATGAGAAGCGCATGCGCCGCCGCCTGACGCAGGTCGCCACCGGCCGGTCGCTGACGGGCGCCTCGCAAGCCAACGGCCCGAGCTTGCGGCGCGACACCTCCGACAGCTCGATCGCCGCGCTCGACCGGCTCATCAAGCGGTTGATGCCGCGGCCCGCCAAAATGCGCGCGCGCTTGGCGGCGACGGGGCGGCGGATCTCCCTCGGCGAGTATCTTCTCGCAAGCGTGGTGGTCTTCGCCGCGGCCGTCGCGGGCTTCAGCTATTTCGGCCTGTCGCCCGTTGCCTCCGTGCTCTTCGCGATCGGCGTCGCCCTTGGGCTGCCGCACATGGTCGTCGGCTTTCTCGTCAAGCGCCGGCGCAACAAGTTCGTCATGCTCCTGCCCGAGGCGATCGATCTGATCGTCCGCGGCCTGCGCTCGGGCCTGCCGATCACCGAATCGATGAAGATCGTTGGCCAGGAGATTCCCGACCCGGTCGGCTCGGAGTTCCGCGGCATCATCGAATCCTACAGCGTCGGCATGACGCTCGATCAATCGCTCTGGGCGGTGGCCGAGCGCATCGACGTTCCCGAGTTCCGCTTCTTCGCCATCAGTTTGTCCGTGCAGCAGGAAACCGGCGGCAATCTCACGGAAACCTTGGAGAATCTCGGCAACATCCTGCGCCGGCGCAAGCAAATGAAGCTCAAGATCAGAGCGATGACCGGCGAGGCCCGCGCCAGCGCCGCCATTCTCGGCTTGCTGCCCTTCATCATGTTCGGCGCGATCATGTTCATCCATCCCGATTACGGCATGGTCCTGATCACCACCGCGCGCGGCCACGTCCTGCTCGGCGGCGGCCTCACCTCGATGGCGATCGGCATCGGCACGATGTTCAAAATGACGAAGTTCGAGATATGAACCCTTTCTCCTTCCTGCCCTTCTCCCTGTCCGGCGACGACGTCGTCGTCGCCTCGGCGACGCTGTGCGTCCTGATGGTCCTGGTCGCGCTTTGGAACGCCCTCGTCGTCCGCGATCCGATGGCGGCGCGCGTGCGCTCGCTGTCGGAGCGGCGCAACGCGTTGCGGACCGCCGCCACGGCCCGGCGCAATCGCGGCAGCAACGATCTGCGCAGCTCGGGCTTGAGCTTCATGCGCCAGGCGGTGACGAAGCTCAACCTGATGCGCGGCAGCCATGTCGAGCGCCTCTCCATGCGCCTTGCGCGCGCGGGCTGGCGCTCGCGCGACGCCGTGATCGTCTATCTCTTTGCGAAGGCGGTGCTGCCCTTCGTTCTGGGCGGGGCGACGCTGTTCTATTTCGGCCTCGCCGCCAGCGCCAAGGGCAGTCCGGCCATGCATCTCGGCATCGTCGCGCTCGGCTTCGTCGGCGGCTTCCTCGCCCCGGACGTCGTGATCAAGAACGTCTCCGACCGGCGCCAGGCCGAGATGACCAAGGCGCTTCCGGACGCGCTCGACCTTCTGGTGATCTGCGCCGAGGCGGGATTGAGCCTCGATGCCTCGATGACCCGGGTGGGGCGCGAAATCGCCGGCACCTCGCCGGTGCTGGCCGAGGAGCTGTCGCTGACCTCGATCGAGCTCGGCTTCCTGCCCGACCGCCATACCGCGCTCGGCAATCTCATCAATCGCACCAACATGGCGAAGTTGCGCGCGCTCGTGAACAGCCTCATCCAGACCGAGCGCTACGGCACGCCGCTCGCCAACTCGCTGCGCGTTCTCTCGGCCGAGTTCCGCGACGAGCGCATGCTGCGCGCCGAAGAGAAGGCCGCCAAGCTGCCGGCGATGATGACCGTGCCGATGATCGTGTTCATCCTGCCGGCCTTGTTCGTCGTCCTCGGCGGTCCGGCGCTGCTCCAGGTGATGGACGCCTTCTCGCATCACTGAGCGAGCGGCTGCGGCCAGACGGCGCCAAACCGCCGAGCCCTCGGCCGCACCGGCTACTCCTCCACCAATCTCGATGACGCCGGCTCGGGCGATGGCTGTCGCCGATCGTGCCAAGGCGATGCCGCGCCTCGCACGCCCTGGGCAGGGCTATCCGTAGGCCGCGCCTCGTGACGCTCTTCCAAGCGCCCGTCTGCCTTTTGCCCGTCTCGAGGAGCGTCGCGGCGTTGCCTACCTCATTGCGTCCACGGCATCGCCCCGCGGCACCAGGAGAGACGCGGAGACGCCGCCTGACGGGGGTAGGTAGAGCAGCGATCCCCGAGGGGAGTAGGAAGCCTTGCCCTATCGCGGCCTCGTCGCTCCGGCAAAGCGAGCGGAGCGTCCGGCCTTCGCGGCGGAAGCGGCTGCTTCGATGGAGGAGGTAGGGCAAGCCGCCCTCTCCGAGCTGCCGCCTGCGTCGATGGAGCCGGGGCTCCAGCCGCTGCGCCGCTTGCGCCTGTGGCGAAGCCGAGGCTGCGCACAGACGCAGACGCGCCTCGAGCCGCCACGGCAAGGCGGCTGGCGCTTCTCGAGCGGGAACAGCAGAGGGAAAGCGAAGGGAGGACGCCGCGCGGTGGGTTGCCGCGCGGCTGGGATCACTTCGAGATGACGCAGTCGATCTTGCGGTCTTTGAAGGCCGCGCAGAGATCATGCGCTTGCGCGGTGCTTTCCATCGGCCCGACGCGCAGCAGGTAGTAGATGCCCTTCTCGGCGCCGAGATCGACCCGCCGCAGCGTCACCGGCAGACCATGCAGCAGATCCTGGTTGCCGCTCATCGTCGCCTTGAGCTGATCCTTGGCGTTCTGCTCGCTGCGGAAGGTGGCGAGCTGGATCCAGGAGCCATGCTTGCCGGCCGGGTGAGCGGGCGCCGCCGCGACCACCGTCGGGCCGGTCGCGGGCGCCGCATTAGCTGCGGTTTCGGGCTTCGGCGTCGTCACCGCGGCCACGCGCTCAGCCTGGGGCGCCGGCGTCATTTGAGCGGTGCCCGGGCTCGCCTCGGCCGTCGCGGTCGCCGGTATCGTGTTTCCATCGGGGCCGGGGAGCCACTTCGCCGCCTCCGGTGCCTGATCCGCGTGAGACGCGTTTTGGGTGCTCGTCATCGGCGCATCCGGCCGCTTGGCGGGCATGTTCATCGCAAGGCTGGCTTCGGGCCTGGCGGGCGCCACGCTCGGGGCGGGTGCCGGCGTCTCGTCAAGTTGCGCCACTTGCTGCGGCACGGCCTTCGCCGGCGCCGCATTCGCCGCTTCCATGGGCGCGGCTTCGCTCCGCAGCGCCGCCTTGTCCTCGCTCGCCATCGCTGCGGGCTTATCGCCGTTAGCGGGCGCGGCGGCAGGGGCCTTGGCGGGCTCCGCCTTCGCATCGGCGGCCATTGCCGCGGGGTGATCCTCCGCCTTCGGTGCGGCAGCCGCTTCCGACGGGGCCGGGGCGGGCTTCGCCGCGGCTTCCGGAGCAGGCTTCGCCTCGGCAAGCTTCTTCGCGTGCTTGGCGGGTTTGGGTGCGGCGGCCGTTTTCGGCTCGGCCGCCGCCGCAGGACCGGCGGCAGGTTTCTGAGGTGCCGCCGCTGCAAGCGGGGTGGACGCGACCGGGACCGCGGGCGCCGCGCTCGCTTTGTCGCCAATCACCGGCGGGGCGCAAGCGGGCGCATCGCAAGTGGAAGCAGGCGCGGTCTGAGCGAGGAGCGGCTTGCCCGGCCGCAGGATCGCCTGCGCGCGTGCCGCAGGCGAGAGAGCGCGGAGCTCGGCGTAATAGGCAAGATTGCTGCGCACCGCTTTTTCGTCGAGATCGATGCGTGCGACCTGCGCCGCGTCCTCGCTGCGCCCGGCCAAGCCCAGCACGAGGGCGAGATTGAGCCGGTTGCGCGAGCTGGCGCGCGGATCGGTCGCGACCCGGTGGAGGGTGGCGATGGCGCCGTCGTAATCGCCGGCAAGCGCCTGCGACAGGCCGTAATTGTTAAGCAAATCCAAATCCTCGGGGGCGAGCGCCAAGCCGTGCTTGAAGGCCTCGGTCGCGGCGGCCGTGTTGCCCATGAGATTCTCGGCGACGCCGAGCGCGCTGAAGGCGCGGGGCGAGGGTGCCGTGTTTATCGATTTGTTAAGCATCTCGGCCGCCTCGGTCGGCTTGTCGAGCGCGACGAGCGTCATGCCGAGGCCGCGCGTCGCGTCGGCATTGTCCGGGGCCATGGAGAGGGCGGCGCGGAACGATTCCGCCGCTTGATTGGCATAGCCCGCGGCGAGCAGAGTCTCGCCCAAGCCGATATAGGGCTTCACCTGGTTGGGGTCGATCTGGATGGCGCGGCGATAGAACGAGATCGCCGTCGACAGATCGCCGCTGGCGCGCAGGCTGTCGGCAATCCGCAGCACGGCCGAGCTCGACACGTCGCCGGCAACGGTTGCGGGATCCTGGCGCCCGGCGCGGTCGCCCACGCCTTGCGGGCCGCCGGTGGTGCAGCCGGCGAGAAGAAGGGCGCAGAGGGCGACCCGGAGGGGGGCTTGGCGCGCAAACGACGCGTGGCGATCGCTCGAGCGCGGGGAATGGCTGATGTTCGTCATGGCCGCAAAATTAGCCATAGGTACTTAGAGAATGGTAAAGCTGCACGACAATTCTGGGTATGACGACGACCTGTCTGAAGGCAATTTTTCTTTGCGATTTCAGCAAGAAAGAAGAGGGTGATCAGTATCGGGATGGCCGTTCTCCTTACCTATTCTTAACAGCCCGCTGGTGGAATAGCGTCGCGGCATTCGGGTCCGGCGGGCGATTCCATGTGAAACCCCGCCGATCCAACCGGAACGTCGTTGCGCAGCAACCGCGGGTTCGATCGATGACGAAATTGACGAAATCCTTTGCGCAGCTCGCGGTGCGAGCCGTGCGCGATCCTTCGGGTACGATCTCGGTCATGGCGGCGATCTCGCTGACCGCGATCATCGGCTTCGTCGGCCTCGGCACCGAGGCGAGCTTCTGGTACGTGAAGAAGCGGGAGATGCAGAGCGCCGCCGACAGCGCTTCCTTCTCCGCCGTGGCTGACATGCATGCCGGCGATAATTTTGCCTCGGGCAAGCCGACCGCGGCAGCGAAGGCGATCGCCGCGCAATACGGCTTCGTCGACGGCACGAACGGCGTCACCGTCACGGTCAACAATCCCCCGACCTCCGGGCCCAACACCAGCCTCGCATCGGCGATCGAGGTCATCATCAGCCAGCCACAGCAACGGCTCTTCACTTCGCTGTTCATGAGTTCGAACCCGAGGATCGGCGGGCGCGCCGTTTCGGCCCTTAATGGCGGCGGCACGCCCTGCGTGCTGGCACTCAATGACGGCAACGTCACCGACCTCACGATCAGCGGCACGCCGACGCTCAATATCCCAGGCTGCGACCTCTATGTGAATTCAAGCAATGCGGGCGGCGCGCTGACGCTCAGCGGCAACGCCAACATCAATGCCAACTCGACGCATGTGGTGGGCGGCATCTCGATCAGCGGCAACGCGACGCTCAACGACAGCAACGGCACTTTCGACAATACCGGGTCGCCCGTGCCCGATCCGTTCGCCAGCGCCTCCTTCACCATGCCCGGCGGCTGCGATGTGAACAGCTATTCCGGGTCGCCGGCGACCATTTCGCCGGGCGTCTATTGCGGCGGTTTCACCATCAATTCCGGCACCAACGTGACGATGCAGCCGGGAATCTATTACATCAATGGCGGCTCGTTCAAAATCAACGGCGGCGGCTCGCTGACCGGCACTGGCGTAACGATCGTCTTGACCGGCAGCGGCAGCGATTACGCCACCGTCACGATCAACTCGACGGCGACCGTGAGCCTGAACAATTGCGATCCGAGCAGCCCATGCCCCGGGCCGATCGACGGCCTCGCCTTCTTCCAGGACCGCAATGCCCCGCCCTCACCGCCCGTTGGCAACGGCAACACCTTTAACGGCGGCAGCACGATGAACATCAATGGCGGCATCTATTTCCCCGAACAGCGCGTGACCTATACGGGCGGCGCCGAGACTGGCGGATCGATCTGCACGCAGCTCGTCGCCAATACGATCAAGATCACGGGTGAGACGAATTTCTCGGGCAACTGCTCGGCGATCACGGGCGTGACCGATGGGCAGGGCGCATTGATCGCCCTGGTGGAATGAGGAGGGCATGATGCGTCTTCGAAGCTCCGCAGCATCGCTCACGCAGCCGCGTCGCCTGCGCTCTTTCTGGAGAGAGCGCAAGGCGACGAGCGCCATCGAACTCGCGCTCGTTCTGCCATTGATCGCGGGGATGATCGTGCCCTTGACCGATCTCGGCATGGGCGCCTACACCAAGATGCAGGTTCAGAACGCAGCCCAGGCCGGCGCGGACTATGCGCTGAAGACCGGCGGATTCAACTCGACCAATATCAGCAATGCGGTGACGAACGCGACGGGTCTCAGCGGCGTCTCCGCCAGCCCGGCGCCGAGCGAGAGCTGTGCCTGTGTTGGCGGCACACCGGTTTCTATCACCAACACCACGGCGCCACCTTGCGTGACAGGCTGCGCTAGCGGGAATGAAGGCGTCTATGTCACGGTGAACGCGCAGGCGAGCTATACGCCGCTCTTCCCCTATCCGGCGATCCCGAGCCCGATCACCTTCAACGCCACCTCCATGGTGCGCATCCAATGAGCAAGCTCCGCGCGGTATCATCCAAAACTCTGCTTCGGCGCGCGCTCGATGAGCGCGGCGGCGCGGCGGCTGTCGAATTCGCCATGACCGTGCCGATCCTGTTGGTGGCCATGCTGGGCCTCATCGAATTTGGCCGCGTGCTCTGGGCACAGAACGCGCTGCACTTCGCGGTCGAGGAGGCGGCGCGCTGCGCGACCATCGATGTGACGACTTGCGGGAATACAAACGAGACCAAAACCTTTGCCTCGACGGCGTCGGGATTCACTTTCCCGACCAGCGTCTTCACTATCACCAACGCCAGCTGCGGCAACCAGGTGACCGCATCCTACGCCTTCCAGTTTCTGACCTCGCTTTTCGGCACCGGCCCGACCCTGACCGCGCAGGCGTGCTTTCCGACCTAGGGTTCCGGACTCATCAATTAGGCCGTTATTCCGGCGCGGCCGCGTAGCGGCTGAACCCGGAATTCAATCTGCACATTCACTGGATCCAGCTCGCGCGCCTACTCCGCCGGAGCTGCCGCTTCGGCTGCGAACGCCGGATCGCCATGCTCGCTTGGCCCAAATGACGACCTTGGAGATGGCCAGCGGGTTTCGCTGAACTTTATTTAAAATGCAAAACAAATTATAATATTATTAATATTTTTACATTGAAAACCAAAAATTTTACCTGTATTATCAAGTCGTTATTCGGTAATAACTGATTTACGCCCATTACTTATTCTTTACAGCGTCTCCGTAGTCTTCGTCTGTGACCAAGCCGTGACCGGATGCGTCGATGAGAGCGGCGCATCCGGCTCACGCGACGAGGCGAAGTTTCGAGCGGTCAACGGCAACGGATTGAGCAAGAGCTTCGGTCGTTCATTAGGAACGCGGCTTAAGCAGTCACCACGCATCCCCCTCATCCACCGAGAGAGAGATCCATGTCGTCCTGCGGCTCCTACTCCCATTCTTATTCCTACTCCGGCATTTGCGCGCCTTCCTCGCACGCATCGGCGCAATGCCAGCAGGAGTATCAATCCTATGAATGCCACAGGGACAGCTTGAGCTGCTCCTATAAGACCCATCACGACTGCCACCAGCCGCCCCCGACCGTGGATGTGCTGACGCTCGCGAACCAGCTGGCGGCCGCCATGGGCGCAGGCGTGCAGGGCACCCTCGGCTGCACCGTCGACCCCGACCCGGCGGTGATCGCCGCGCTGACGCCGACCGATCCGGATGGGCTGCTGAGCCTGGGGAATGTCAGCGATACGACTCATGTCCTCGGCAATGCCGACTTCAACGACATCGAGCTCGGCGTCGGCGATGGCAACACGCTGGTGGTCGGCGATGGCGCGACCGACCAGATCAACATCAACACCGGCGACAACAACGTGCTCTGGGCCGGGAACGGCGCTGGCGATATGCTCACCGTCGGCACCGGCGATAACAACGCTCTTCATGCCGGGAATGGCGATGGCGACTGGGCCATCGTGTTCACCGGCGACAACAATTGCGTCACGGTCGGCGACGGCGACGGCGACGTCGCGGCCATCAGCTCGGGCAATTCGAACGAAGTCACCGCCGGCAGCGGCGCCAACGATTTCGTCGGCTTCGATACGGGCGACAACAATCTTCTGACGGCCGGAGATGGCGCCGGCGACCAGCTCATGGGCGGCACCGGCGATCACAATACGCTCGCCGCGGGGAACGGCGACGGCGACACCCTGTCGATCGATACCGGCGATTACAATTTCCTCCATGCCGGGAATGGCGCGGGGGACAGCGCTCATATCGGCGACGGCGATTTCAACGCCTTGATCGTCGGCAATGGCAACGGCGACGTCGTCATCGTCGAGCAGGGCAGCAACAACGTCCTCGCCGAGGGCAACGGCAACGGCGATATTCTGCAGCTCGGTGACGGCGGCTTGACCTCGAATACGACCATGGGTCAAACCGGTGGCGGCGACGACAACATCCTGCTGCAGGGCAACGGCGCCAACGACTTCATCTTCCTGGGCGGCGCGAATTTCGACTCGGTCACGGGCGGCCATCTCGGCCAGTCGGTCAACGCCGGCAACGTCGTCATCATGGGCAATGGCAATGGCGACCAGGCTTGGGGCAGCCTCGGCGACCACAACTCCTACCTCACCGGTGCGGGCAACGACCTCGTCCACACGGGCGGCGGGCAGGACTTCGTCTATGTCGACAACCACACCGAGACCTCGGACCCGCAGGATCCGTTCCATCTCACGACGACGGACAGCCTCGCCCAGAACCTCTTCGCGGATGGCGGCAACGACACCTTCGCGATCCAGGGTGCGCAGATCAACACCTCGCACTACTGCGGCAGCTACTCGGTCGGCAATTGCTACAGCAATGCGGTCACCTTCCACTGCGGCACGCAGAGCTATGGCTGCGACAGCAATGGCGATGTGACGCCGCTCGGCACGACGGTCATGACCGGCGGCGGCGGTGTTGAGAATTACTGGGTCGCGGGCGCCTTCGGCAATGCGGTCATCACCGACTTCAATTCGGCGAATGGCGACCGCGTGATGGTGGGCGGCGTGTGGGATGGCACCAACTCGACGCTCTCCTCGCTCGGACCGATCCACACCCAGTACATCCACTCGGCTTACGACACCGCCAACACCGGCAATGTCGACTTGCTGATCACCTTCGGCAGCAATTCGGCGACGCAGGGCTCGATCACCCTGATCGACTTCCTGCCGCAGGATACGGGCGGAACGGGCGGCGCCGAGCAGTTCAACAATGTCACCTTCAGCAACCCGGTCGCGGCCGAATCCACCCTGGCGCATATCTTCGACTTCAGCCAGGCGGATAACCAGGCCGTAACCAATCAGGTGGCAAGCTTGGCGGCGGCGAACCTCATCCTCCACTAAGCGGGCTTTATGGCCTTCTTCGGCAAAAAAGCACAGGACGGGCCCGCATGTTGCGGGCCCGTTTCGTGTGACGGCAGCGCCTCCGGGTCCAAACTCAAACCCGCCGCGCTATCGGCTGCTCCCCTGAAGGAGGCGCTCGCCGCCTGCCGCCAGGGCTTCGTCGCGCTTTTCGTTTTCAGCATGACGATCAACTTGCTGTTGCTCGTCTCGCCGATCTACATGATGCAGCTCTACGACCGCGTGCTCTCGAGCCAGAGCATGGACACGCTGGTCCTGCTGACGATCATCGCGATGTTCGGCTTCGGCGTCCTCGGCGCGCTCGAGCTGGTGCGCGGCAGGCTGATGGTGCGGGTGAGCACCTGGCTCGACCGCCGCCTCGGCGGCCCGGTGTTGATGGCGAGCATCGTCGGTGCGCTGCGTCAGGGCAATGACCGCACCGCGCAGACGCTCCGCGATCTCTCGACCTTCCGCACGTTTCTGACCGGGCCGAGCCTTTTCCCGGTGCTCGATGCGCCCTGGGCGCCGGTGTTCCTGCTCGTGATCTTTCTGCTGAGCCCACTCTTGGGCGTCCTTGCGACCATCGGCGCCGCGATCCTCTTCGGCCTTGGCCTCCTCAACGAGAAGATGACGCGCGATCCTCTGAGCGCTGCCAGCAAGGCGACGATGACTGCGCAGTATCAGGCCGAAGCGAGCGTGCGCAACGCCGATGTCATCGAGGCCATGGGCATGATGCCCAACCTCGTCGGCCGCTGGGAGGCGGGCAGCGCCGCGGCGGCGCGCCTCCACGCGCTCGCCGGCGATCGCGGGGCCATGATCACCGCGGTCAGCAAATTCGTGCGCGTCGCGATCCAAAGTCTCATGCTCGGTTGCGGCGCCTATCTCGTCATTCAGCACGAGGCGACCGGCGGCATTATGATCGGCGGCTCGATCATCCTCGGCCGCGCGCTCGCGCCGGTCGAGCAGATGATCGCGGGCTGGCGCAACCTGATGGCGGCGCGCGGCGCGTTCCAGCGCGTCAAGGCGGCGCTCGCCAACCTGCCGGCGCGCAACACGCGCACGCAGCTCCCCGCGCCCAAAGGGCGGCTGAGCCTCGAAGGCGTGATCTTTCAGCCGCCCGGCGCCAAGGAGCCAGTGGTCAAAGGCATAAATTTCGAGCTCGAGCCGGGCGAAGCGCTGGCGCTGATCGGGCCTTCGGCCGCGGGCAAGACCACGCTGGTGCGCCTCATCGTCGGCAATTGGCTGCCGCAGCGCGGCACCGTGCGTCTCGACGGCGCGGAGCTGCAGAGCTGGGATGCCGACGCGCTTGGACCGCATATCGGCTATCTGCCGCAGGATGTCGAACTCTTCGCCGGCACGGTGCGCGACAACATCGCGCGCATGGGCGAGGGGCCCGATGCGATGGTGATCGAAGCGGCGCAACGCGCCCAGGCACATGAGATGATCCTCGAGTTGCCAAAGGGCTATGACACCGAGATCGGCGATGGCGGCGCTTTCCTCTCGGGCGGACAGCGTCAGCGCATCGGCCTGGCGCGCGCGCTTTACGGCAATCCCAAGCTCATCGTGCTCGACGAGCCCAATGCGAGCCTCGACAGCGCAGCCGAAAACCGGCTGATGCAGACGCTGTTCCAGCTCAAAGAGCAAAAAACCACCATCATCCTCATCACCCATCGCCTGAGCCTCGTCGCCGTTGCCGACAAGGTGCTGCTGATGAAGGGCGGCGTCGCCGAGGCCTTCGGTCCGCGCGACGCGGTGATGTCGAAGCTGACGCGCGCCGTGGCAGGGCCGGGCCCCAGCAACATCGCCATGATGCCGAAGCCGCAAGCGCCGGCGCCGCATCCCAGCGCCAATCCCTTCGCCATGCGCCCGCATGTGGTCGCCGTCAACGCCGCGCCCGCGGGCGGCCGCGGACCGGTGCCGGACGCATCGTGAGCACGCTCGCCGCCCCGAACGCGGTGCTGGGTGCGCGTGCGCGGCTCGCCCGCGCCTTTGCCGGCCGGGCGGACACCGACGGACCCGATCTTCACCGCACTATCGTCGTCGGCTTTGCCATTATCGCTGTCTTCGTCATTGGCTTTTTTGCTTGGGCGGCTTTGGCGCCGCTGCGCGGCGCGGTGATCGCGCCCGGCGCGGTGACGATCGACGGCAAGCGCAAGACCATCCAGCACTTGGAAGGCGGCATCGTGCGGGAGATCGATGTGCGCGATGGCGAGAAGGTCAAGGCCGATCAGGTGCTGCTGCGGCTCGACCAAACCCAAGCCTCGGCCAATCTGCAGCAGGTGACCGGGCGTTACGACGCGGCGGCGGCGCTGGTCGCGCGCCTGACCGCCGAGGAGCTGGGCCAGAGCGAGATCACGTTTCCGCCCTCGCTCCTCGGGCGGCGCGACGATCCCGCGGTGGCGAAGCTGATGCAGGGCCAAGAGACGATCTTCAAGGCGCGGCTTAACGAGCTGAACAGCGAGACGCAAATTCTAGAGCAGCGCGATGGCCAGGCCGACGAGGAAATCCGCGGCCTCGAGGCGCAGATCGCCAGCGAGCGCCAGCAGCTGAGCCTCATCGCCGAAGAGATCAAGGATAAGACTTATCTCTTGCAGAAAGGCCTCATCCCCAAGCCCGAAGTGCTGCAATTGCAGCGCAACGCGGCCCAGATCGAAGGCCAGATGAATCAGAACGTCACCGAGATCGCGCGCGCCAAGCAAAGCATCGGCGAAACCCGGCTGCGCATCTCCGAGCTGCGCACCAACCGCGTCAACGAAGCATCGAAAGAGCATGGCGAGGCGCTGAAGGATCTACTCGACAACACCGAGAAGATGCGCGCGGCGCGCGACGTGCTCGATCGTACTGTGCTGCGCGCGCCCTTGGACGGAACGGTGATGGAGCTTGCGGTGCACACGATCGGCGGCGTGATCTCGCCTGGCGCCACCTTGATGGAGATCGTGCCGAGCGATGATCGGCTCGAAGTCGAGGCCAAGGTTCCAGTCAAGGATATCGAGCACGTCCGCGCCGGGAGCGCGGCCGAGGTGCGGCTCGTCAACTACAGCCAGCGCGACACGCCGACGCTCAATGGCACGGTGAGCTGGGTTTCCGCCGACCGCGTCGACGATCAGAAATCCGGCAGCTCCTATTACACGGCGCGCGTCGAGGTCGATACCAAGCAGCTGGCGGCGCTGCCGAATGTGAAGCTCTATCCGGGCATGCCGGTCGAGGCGATGATCCTCGGGGCCAAGCGCACCGCACTCGACTACCTGCTGGGTCCGGTCAACCGCACCTTCGCGCGCGGCATGCGCGAGAACTGAGCGCCGCGCAAGCGGCGGCTCACACCAACTCGAACTCCATCACCGCGACCGGCGCCGTGAAATAAGCGTGCCGGAACGAAGCGAGGTCGTCGAACCGCGTCTGCGGCAGGGTACGATAGCAGAGCTGCACGCGGCAGGGGCGCTCATCGAACGGGTAGGGATCGAACGCCACGCGGCGCCGATCCTTCGGCGTCATGGCGAGGCGCACGCCCTCGTTGCGCGCCGTGCCGTAGGCGAGCGGAACCGGCTCGATGAAATCCTCGACCGGATCGGCGCAGCAGAAGTAAAGCCCGAGCAGGTCCCAGACCTGCAGCAACCGGTAATTGGTCCAGAGCTGCGCCGGATCGAAGGCTTTGCGCTCGCGCTCCTGGCGCGCCTCGTTGGCGGCGATGAAGCGCTCGACCGCGGGCGATAGCGTGCGGATCGCATTCTGCGGATGCTTGATGGTCTCATAGCGCGCGCGCCACAACCCGGTGCGGTGCATGCCGACCATCAATCCGGAATAGGGATCGATCCCGCTCAGCCAGTCGATGCACCATTGATAGCCGGCGAGCTGCGCCTCGGTCGTGGGGATCTGCCGGAACTCGGGCGTCTCGCCGGTCGCCGCGAGCTCGGGCGCGGTCTCGTAGCGCAGCCAGCCGTAATCGTGGAACGCCGCGGCGCGCGCCACCGAATCATATGGCTCGGGCCGCGCGACCTGCGCATTGCCCCAATGCGCGCCGAGCTGTCCCACCAGCCGCGAATGATCGGTCTGGCCGATGAGCAGCAATCGTCCGTCCGGCTCTTTGCGAACAATCATGGCGCACCTCCTATGCGAGACCCGCATTCCCAGCCTAGCACAAAGTCGCGGAGGAGGGCCGACAAAGGCTTTGCCTCGCCTGCCGCGCGCGGCATAATCCGGGCTGGTAGGGCGGAGCCGGCGGCCTTTGCTCGAAAGCTCAACTGGGGAGCGACATGTCTGAACCGATCTGGACGAAATTCCTGACCGACCGCGACAAGGCGGTTTTCAAGCAGGCGGGATACGGCGCACATCAAGGCTTCGGCAAGAAGCCGGCGCTGCTCATCATCGACGTCAATTACGCGTTCTGCGGCGAGCAGCCGGAGCCGATCCTCGATTCGATCAAGAAATGGCGCAACTCCTGCGGCGAGGAAAGCTGGGTGTCGATCGGCTATATCCGCAAGCTGATCGATGGGGCGCATGAGAAAGGCCTGCCGGTGATCTACACCACCGGCTTCGGCCGCGACGATGGCTGGGATGCCGGCAGCTGGTCGTGGAAGAATTCGCGCAATTCCGAGCGGCCGCGCGCGACCGGCGTCAATCGCGACGGCAACGACATCGTCGACGAGATCGCGCCGGCGGCGCAGGACATCGTCGTGCGCAAGCAGAAGCCGAGCGGATTTTTCGGTACCAACATGCTGAGCTATCTCGTGCTCTTGGGCTGCGACAGCGTCATCGTCACCGGCACGACGACGAGCGGCTGCGTGCGCGCCACTGTGCTCGACGCCTTCAGCAACAACTTCCACGTGGCTCTCGCCGAAGAAGGCTGCTTCGACCGCTCGCAGGCAAGCCATGCGATCAATCTCTGCGACATGCATGCGAAATACGCCGATGTGGTGACGACCGACCAGGTCCTCGCCTATTTCGCATCGCTCCCCTCCGGCCTCTTCGAGCTGCCGAAGGGAACGCCCGGGGCGCGCCTTTAAAAAAGGGGGCGTGAGCCGCCGCCGGCCGGCGGCTTTTTCGCCGCTGGCCGCCGCGTTGCCTCGGCGAAGGGGCGCGGCTATCCTCCCCTGCGATCGGCGAGGGCCGCCCAGAGCCCCTAGACCGGCCGCACGAGGGGGGCGGATGATGGGGGGCCTCCGACAGACTTGCACGACGCCGGCGTCGCGCCGCCGCCATTGCCCCTATTCCTGCTGTCTCGTCCTTGCCGCTCTGCTGCTGGCGCACAGCGCGCGGGCGGCGGAGCCGGTGGTGGCCGATCTGCCGATCGGCGGCGGGGTTTCGGAGCGGGTCCTCTACCTCGCGCCCGACAATCCGAAGCTCGCGCTGGTGATGCTGCCGGGCGGAAATGGCGTCGTTGAGATCGCGCCGGACGGCAAGATCGCCAAAGGCGGAAACTTCCTCGTGCGCACGCGCAAAGCCTGGGTCGCGCGCGGCGCCGCGGTCGCCATTCCCGATGCGCCGAGCGACGGCAAATCGCTGTTCTTCCTGCGCCACTCGGCCTTCTATGCGGAGGCCGTACGGGTCATCGTCGCCTTCCTGCACCAGCGGACGCGCGCGCCGGTCTGGCTCGTCGGCACCAGCCAGGGGACCAATGCCGCGACCAACGCGGCTGCGGCCTTGACGCATGGCGAGATCGCCGGGATCGTGCTTACCTCGAGCCTCACCCGCGCGGGGCGGCGTCCGGAGCTGCAGGAGACGGTCTATGGCACGGATCTCGCCGCGATCAACGTGCCCGTGCTGATCGCCTCGCATGTCGATGATGCCTGCAATCTTTCGCCGCCCGCCGAGAACGCGAAGCTCAAATCGATGCTGACGCATTCGCCCAAGAGCGAGATCATCACCGTTTCGGGCGGGTTGCCGCCACGCTCGCAGCCTTGCGAGGCCTTCGCGCCGCATGGTTTCTACGGCGTCGAGGACGAGATCGTTCAGCGCATTCTCGCTTGGATCGGCACGTGAGGCAGCGGCGCGGCGATGATTCATGGTTAAAGAATTTGCCCATAACGCGCGCGGTTGCGGGTCCGGTTGATCTTCGAGAAGCGGCCCTGTAGCGTCGGCGGCTTCCCTATCGAGGCCTGCAACTTTTCAAGTCTATCGAACGTTCTCATGCAACCCGGCCTGTCAGCCCCGCCTTCCTCCACCACGCCCCGCAATCGAGCGCATATGACGGATTATTGGTGCCGTTTCGTCGATTCTCGCGGCCGCGTTTACGCCTCGGAAAAACTGGTCGCGCGCGACGATTCCGAGGCGATCGCCAAGGCGCGCGCGATCCCCTTGCGCAGCGCCGGCGACAGCTTCGAGCTATGGGACGGGCGGCGGCACGTCGATGTCGGTCATCCGCGCGAAGCGGCGCGCAATGGCTGAGTGCGCCGGCACGCATCATGGCGTGGCGGCGCCGATCTGTGGTTCAATGAAGCGGTGAGGCAGGTGACACTCGAGAGGAGAAACACATGAGGGATTTCGGGAAAGCCGCGCGTCTCGCGCTCGTCGTCATGGGCGGTGTGGCATTGGCAAGCTGCGTCGTCGCGCCGCCGCGCGGCGTTGTCGCGTTCGGTTACAGCGACGGCTATTGGGATCGAGAACATCATTGGCATGGCTGGCAGAACCGGGACGAGGCGACCCGGTTTCGCGCTTCCAATCACGATCACTACTACGACCGGCCGCACACCGCCGACCGAGACCAGGGCTGGCACGACAACGACCAGTACTGGCACCACTAGCTAGTCGGCCGCTTTCTCTGGACGGCAGCGCTCGAGCGCGCTCGCGCTGTAAAACCGTCTCAAGATCCAAGGCAGGCGACCGCGCTCGGCATCGCTCAGTGGCGCGGTGCAGGAGCCGTTCTCGGATACGGTGACCAAACCGGTCGCGATGTATTTCGCGGCGAGATATCCCGGCGAGAGCACCTGCCATGCGAAGAAGAGAAAGACGGCCGCGACGCCGCCGCGAAAGCTCCATCGGGCTTTCATATTGCGGAAGGAGCTGTTCGCCGCGAGACCCGGCGCGAACAGCCAGCAGATGCGCGAGAGCTGCAGGATCACTACGGCAATCGTCGCTACGATGACGACGACGGCCATCGGTGCAAGGCCGTGTGCCAGGGCCGGCCGATAGACGCCGACCTCCTTGCTGGCGATCGCCGTGGCAAAGCCGATGACGATCGCGACGCTCGAGGCGAGTATGCCCGCATAGACGAGGATCAGCGGTTTGATGTAGTCGCTATCCCTGCGCTCCGCCATGCCTTCCCCCGTTGACCGGCTGTTGGGCTTCTCAACTCTAGCAGAGATGCTGCCGAAGGCGGGATCGCAAATGAAAAAGGAAGCGGGGTGGCATCCGGCACACGGAAATGTCGCCGCGCGGCTAGTCGCGCGGCGACTCGGCCGTCGCCGCGTGCTGCGGCTTTGCCGCACATTCGGCCAGGGCGCGCCCGTGCCCTTCGAGCAGCCGTTTCAGATGCGGCTCGCTTTCCTTCTCGGCCAGCCGGAGAAATATCTTCGACAGCTCTCGGCATTCATCCGGCGTGAGCATCGGTCCCTCCTGAGGTGCTGCGCCCCCGGAGGATGCCAAGGCGATGACGTCCGCGCTGTGATCTGGATCACAGCGCGGCGGCGCGTTGCCGCCGGGCGCTCACACGAAGCCGTGCTTCGCGGCCCAGCGGGCAATGAGGTCGGCAGCTTCGCGCTGCTTGTCTTCCTGTCCGCGCATGAAGTGCGTCCCTCCCTTGATATGGACGATCTCCTTGCCGGGATCGGGAGAATGCTCGAACATCTCGCGCGAATGCTCGGAGCCGCCGGCATCGGCCGTCCCGATTGCGACGAGCGTCGGCAGCCGGCAGTGCGGCAGGAAGTTGGCGACTTTGAACTGCGAGGTCGCGAGACCGCGCTGGCTGATCCACGACCGCAAGGTCATGACGCGAAGACGCGTCCGGTTGCCCCGCAACGGTCCAGGCGTGTAGTTGGCCAGCTGCGGGTCTTCCTCCCAGATCGTCTCTCCGCTGCGATCGGTGGGGTCGAGCGAGAGATCGCGCAGCCGCAAATCCGCATCGGTACGATGGACGATGAAGGGAATATCGCTCATCAGCGGATTGCCCGCTCGAGCGATCCGCTCGAGCGTTTCCTTGCACCACCGGGTGATCTTGTGATTGCGTTCGATTTGCGCCGCGGCATAGCGCTCGCGGAACTCGGCGCTGTAGGGCGGGGCATTGCGCGGATGATACATATCGAGCGATGCATCGTAGACGAGCGGGTCGTTGCCGCTATCGCCGCCAACCGAAGGATCGAGCGATCGCGTCAGGCTTAAGGGACGCCCGGCATGCGCGTTCAGCAAGACCATGCCGTCGAGAGGGGTGAGTTTCAGCTTCGTGAAGTTGGGCGGATCGCCGAGCGGCGTGCCGGTGATGGTGGGATGGACGCTTTCGCTGTGATAGCAGACGGCGATCTCGCCGCCGCCGCTGTTGCCGATGCCGATAACCTTGCGATAGCCGGCCTGATGCAGATAGTCGACGCCCGCAGCCCAATCGAGCACCGTGTTTTCGAGAATGAGCTCAGCCTCGCGCGATGAATAGCGATTGGCGCAGCCGAGCGCGCCGAAGCCGCGCTCGGCGAGTGGTTTTAAGATGTAATGATTTCGCCAGTCGCTCGTCGGATGCATGATGATGAAGGCGGTCGTCCGCGGCGCAGCGCTATCGCAAACCAGGGCGGCATGGGATTCGACGCCGTCAGAGGCCTGCAAAGTCACGCGTTGTTCTTCGATCACCGGTTTTCTCCCAGAAATATGGTGCGAGCTATCGATCGCTTTTTCGAATTCGGCTCCGGCCGAGGAGCCGATTGCATCCTGACGAGATTGCGCCTCGCGATAGCGTTCGGTCGAGAGGCTTTTTCCGAAAGGCAGCAATACGCGGCGGCCCATGATCGATGCACCAGGAAGTTGATCGCGGTGCGCTTCACGGTGTCCTCCAATGCAATCAATGCAATTGCCACGCTTCGGGAGAAGGTATAGCGTCCCACGTACAAAAATCAGCGCGGTTTACGCGCTTCGCTTGACCGCTCTCGCAGGAGGAGACGCAATCATGGGCTCAGCCGCTCCAGGCCGCGCTTTTTCCAATCTGAAAGAACCGCCCGCTCTCTCGCTCGCCGAGCGCGACCGCCGCTATCGGTCGGTGCGCGAGCAGCTCGCCGAGCGCGGCGTCGACGCCGCGGTCGTCGCGGGCACCAATCTGCTCTATCTCAGCAATGCGCTGCCCGGCGAGATGTTTGGACTGCTGCCGACGCGCGCCGAGGAGCCGTTCACCGCCGTTCTCACCTGGCGCTATCTCGCCGACATCCCCGTCAACATCATCCAGGATGCGCAGAGCTGGGTGAGCGACATTCGATCCGGCCGTGATGCGAGCACGCTCGTCGAGCGCCTCAAGGAGTTGAAGCTCGAAAGCGGCACAGTCGGCTTCGCCGGCGGCATCAGCCATAAGACATACCGGATCCTCAACACCGAGCTGCCCTCGCTCAAGATCGTCGACATATCGGATATTTTCGACAACGTCCGAACCTTGAAGAGCGACGAGGAGATCGCGATCCTTGACTGGTCGAACCGCATTTTCGACGCCGCGGTCGAGCGCGTGCGGACGGCGTGCCGCCCCGGCATGTTGGGCCGCCAGATCGTGCAGGAAGGCCGAAAGGCCATGTGGGATGCCGGCGGCGATCTCGATGCGACCTTCCAGTTCAATTTCGGCAAGAAATCGGCGCAGAATCCGCTCCTCGCCGAACTCTGTCTCGATCGGAGGGTGGAAGACGGCGATATCGGCGCGATGACGGCGCATTGCCATTATCGCCACTATGGCGGTCACACCGATCAGGTCGTGGTGTTCGGCCAGCCAAAGCCGCTGCATGTCGAGATGTTCGAGGCGGTGAAGTTCGTCCGCGGCGAGGTGATGAAGCTGATGCGCGCCGGCGTGACCCAACGCGAAATTTTCGACGCCTATGAGCAAGCCTGCGGCCAAACCGGTTTCTCCACCTCGCCGCATGCGCAGATGCATCTCTATGGCATCGACATTCCCGAATTCCCGGGGCCGGTGTTCCGTCTCAAGGATCCAAAGGGCGGCAAGGGGCTGGGCGGCGGCGGAAACTTCACGCTGAAGAGCGGCATGATCTACAGCATCTCGCCGACCCTCGTTGAGAAGAAGTCCGGAGAGGCTTTGCTGGGCGGCGGCGCGCTCGTCGTCACCGATGGCGGCTATCAGGATCTCGGCGTCGTGCGGCCGGTCGAGATGGTCTTGGCCGGATGACCTTGCTGCTGACAGCGGCCGAGGTCCGGCCGCTGCTGGATATGGCGAAGGCAATCTCGCTGACGGAGGATGTCTTTGCCGAGTTTGGACGCGGCAGGGTCGATGTGCATGCGCCCTTCCATCTGTGGGTTCAAGGCGGCGCGCTGCGTGTGGTTGCCGGGGCTCTGCAGGACTCCAAGCACATGGGTGTCCGCGTCGGACCGACGCAAGGCCCGCCGGACGCCCATGTCGCCGTGCTCTATTCGAGCGATGGCCCGCTCGAGGCGATCATGGGATATCCGTTCTCCACCTTCAGGACGGCTGCCACCGTCGCCGTGTGCATGAAGCATATGGCGCGCGCCAATGCCCGCCGCGTCGGGCTGATCGGCACCGGAATGAATGCCCTTGGCCAGCTCATCGCGGCCCGGCTCGTCCGCGACATCAACGAGATTGTCGTTTACAGCCGCGACGCCGAGCGCCGGCGCCGCTTCTGCGAAGAGGCGACACGCGAGGTCGGCATCACCGTAAGGCCGGCCGAGACCGCCCGCGAAGCGGTTTCCGACATGGACATCGTGGTCACCTGTAGCAGTAGCCGTCAGCCGCTCTTTCCGTTCGAGTGGCTCAAGAAGGGGACGCATCTCAGCAGTGTCGGACCCATTTCGGAGCTCGATCCGGATATCCTCATGAAGTCGAACCGGCGTGTGGTCAGCAGCAGGGTCCAGGAAGAGAATTACTACATCAAGACGCCGCCCTTCCCGCTGGTCGAGCTGATCGAGGCGGGACGGTTGAGCTGGAACGATGTTACCGAGCTGGGCGAAGTGGTCGTCGGGAGCAAACCGGGCCGGTCGAGCGACGACGACATCACGGTCTTTCACGAATCCCAAGGCGGATTCGGCGACGTCGCGTTCGCAGCTTGGGTTTATGCCGAAGCGCGCAAACGCGGCCTCGGCAAGGAACTCGCGTTTTGAGAATAACAAACGGTTGAATGGGCGCATCGAACGTCCGAAGCCAAAGAGGGGGAGGTGAATACGGCCTCTCCCGCAACGAGGAATTGTTAGGGAGGCATGATGACGGGCATTCCACTCTCGAGCCGCCTTCTGGCGCTGGGCGCCACGATGGCGGCATCGCTCTGGCTCTGCTTGCCGGCGGCTGCGGAAATGCAGCGCACGCCGGCGCTCGACGCTCTCATCAAGGCGGCCGAGGCCGAGGGCACGCTCAACATCGTCTGGGCCAGCAATTCGATGGGCGGCGCGGCGGGCGCGGCTGCGCTCCAGGATGCGATGAATCGCGAATTCCATACGCACATCAAGATCGCGTTCACGCCGGGGCCCTCGATGCCGCAGATGTCGACGAGGATCACCCAGGAGGTTAAGGCGGGACAGCCGTCTTCCTCCGACACGTTTCTCGGCGTGTCGGTGAATTTCCCGAGCATGATCGCGGCTCATGTTCTCGAGCAGGTTCCGTGGTCATCGCTCAATCCGGCGATCAAGCCAGATATGCAAAGCGCCGGCGGCGAGGCAGTGCTCGTTTACACGCTGTTCGAGACCTTCACCTATAACGCGACGCTCGTCCCCAAAGACCATGTGCCGCACAATTTCGCAGGGCTCTTCCGGCCCGAATGGAAGGGAAAGCTTGCCTCCACCCCCTACGCAGCCGGCTTCGACGAGCTGGCGCTGAAGGAAGGCGACGAGAAAATCCGGCCGATCGTCGAAAAGCTCGCGCAATGGGCGGGCGGCCTCATCCGCTGCGGCGATTACGACCGCATCGCATCGGGCGAGTTCATCGGCCTGGCGATCGATTGCGGCCAGGTCAATCCCCAATACATGACCGAGAATGGCGGTCCCGTGGACGCGTCCCTGCTCGATGACGGGCTGGGGACCGAGCTGACCTATTTGAGCGTGCCGAAGACGAGCGCCCATCCCAATCTCGCCAAGCTCTTCATCGCCTTCGTCATGACGCCCGAGGGCCAGGCGATCTTGGACAAGTATGAGCACGCGACATCGCATGTCTATCCGGGCACGCCGGCCTATAAGCGCGCTCAATCTCTCGCCGCGCGCGGCTTGAAGCTCGTCGTCTGGACGCCCGACGCGATCGGGCCGCAAATGGAGAAGGCGGAGCGGCTGAAGAAGGAGTACGAGCGCATCCTTGAGAAGAAATAGGCGCATCCGGGCTGCGCGCTCATGAGGAATTTCAATACGACCGCGAGACCCATCGAGAGTGCGGCTTCGCGGCCTGTGGCGGCAGGCCCAAATCTCAACCTTATCGGCAGGTGGCTCTCCGGCCGCGGTCTGGTGATCGCGGTGGCGGCATTGCCGCTGGCCCTGGTGCTGCTTCTGCTTCTCATCATCCTCTGGAGCAGCGTCGTTCCGGACATAACCTCGACCTTCACCGCCTCCTTCACGCTCAGTCACTATCGCGCGCTCCTCGAAGATCCGCTGGTCTACAGCGCGCTTGGGAACACGATCTCCTTCGTCATCGTCAGCACGCTCGTGGCGATGAGCATCGGGATCGCCGCGGCTTGGCTGGTCGAGCGCACGGACTTTCCGGCGAGGAGGATGGTCCTTTCGCTGATGACCTCGGTCCTGCTGCTGCCGTCGATCTTCATGGCGATGGGGTGGACGTTTTTGATGCATCCGCGCATCGGCGTTCTCAATACCTGGCTGATGCGGACCTTCGGCTTCGAGTCCGCGCCATTCAGCATCACCAATGTCGTCGGAATGGGCTGGGTCGAGGGTCTTGGCCTCGCCTCGCTTGCCTTCGTGATGACCAGTCCGATCTTCCGCGCCTTGAGCGCGGCTCTCGACGAGGCCGCGACGGTGCATGGGATTGGCAGAGCGCGCAGCTTTGTTTTGATCACGCTGCCGCTCATGGTGCCTGCGCTCATCGCCGCCGCCATCTACATTGCCGTCATTGCCATCGCCAGCTTCGAGATCCCCGCCGTCATCGGGCTCGGCAGCAAGGTCTACACCTTCAGCACGCTCGTCTATATCAAGGTGGTCCCCGAAATGGGAATCCCCGAATATGGCGTCGTGGGGGCGGTCAGCGTCTTCCTTGTCCTTATCTCGCTGATCCTGAGCTGGTGGTATTTTCGCGTGATCCGATTGGCGCATCGCTACGAAGTGGTGCGAGGCCGGGGCTACGACGTCAAACGCACCGCCCTCGGGCGATGGCGTTGGGCCGGATACGGCCTCATCGGCGGATACTTCGTCTTCGCCTGCCTGCTGCCCCTGCTCATGGTGGCCTGGGTTGCGCTTCTGCCCTATGTGCAGCCCTTCTCGGCGGCGGCGTTCCGCCAATTGTCTCTGCGCCATTTCTATGCCCTCGACTGGGGCCTGATATGGCGCAGCACCGAGCATACACTGGTCCTGATGGCGTCGGTGCCGACGCTGTCCCTACTGTTCGGCGCCGCCATTTCCTGGGTTGTCATCAAATCGAAGCTGCGCGGGCGATTTCTCTTCGACTGGATCGCCTTCCTGCCGCATGCGGTGCCAAACCTCATCTTCGCGATCGCGATGGTGATCGTCGCCCTTAGGCTGATGCCCAAAAGCGTCCCGTTCTACGGCACGATATTCATCCTGATGGCCGTTTACGTGCTGGTCCGCATCAGCCTGGTCACGCGGGTTTTCAACGGCGCCCTGGTGCAGATACATGGCGAGCTCGATGAAGCCGCCCATGTGAGCGGGCTCTCCACCGTCATGACCATAAGGAAGGTTTCGGTGCCGCTGCTGCTGCCGGCCTTCGTCAATCTCTGGATCTGGATCGCGCTTCTGACCTACCGCGAGCTGACGATGGCCGCGTTCATGGTGACGCACAACAACATCACGCTGCCCGTTCTGGTGTGGAGCGATTGGAACGGCGGAAACACCGGCGCGGCCGCGACGATCTCTCTCTTGTTCATTCTCATGCTCCTGCCGCTCCTCGCGCTCTATTGGGGGTTTCGAGGGCGGTCTGAGCTCATCGGGCCGGACACATGATTGGAAGGAGCAAGTTGCCGTGGCGAATGAATCGACGCTGATTCCGACCTTCAGCCTGGCGGAGCGCGACCGGCGATGGGGCCTCGTGCGCGAGCGCATGAAGAAGGCGGGGCTCGATTGCCTCGTCGGATTTCCCAATGGCGGACGCTTCGAGCAGCTTCAGGCCAACACGCGGTATTTGACCCAGATGGGCGGATTCGCCTGCGAGATCGGCGTGGCCTTCCCCCTCGACGGCGAGGTCACTGCTTTCGTGCAATCGCCGCGCGATATCGTCTGGTGGAAGCGCGCGCAAAGCTGGATTGGCGACCTCCGGAACTGCCGTCGCCTCTGGTCCGAGGGCATGATCGCGCGGCTGAAGGAGCTGAAGCTCGACCGCGCGCGGATCGGCATCATCGGCTTGTCGGGCCTGATACGGGCCCCGGAAGGCGTGGTCGCATGGGGGATGGTTGAGCGCCTCAAGGCAGCGTTTCCGCATGCGGAATTCGTAAGCGCGACCGAAGCGGTCCTCGAGACGCGGGCGGTGAAGTCGGCCGAGGAGATCGGCTTCATCCAAGAAGCCGAGCGGCTGGCCGAGCTTGCGGCGGAGGCCATGCTGGCCATCGCCAGAGAGGGCGTTCCCGAGAATGTCCTTTATGCCGAGTTGGTGAGGGTGATGCTCGCCAATGGCGGCGAGCTTCCCACCATGATCTATTGGGGCGCCGGACCGTGGCCGGCTTCGGAGCACCTCGTTCCGAGCACGCGCCGCATCGAGAAAGGCGATGTCTTGTCGAACGAAATCGAAGCCAAATATGGCGGCTATATCGCCCAGGTCGCGGCTCCTGCCGTGGTCGGGCCGATCCCTCGCGAGCGGCACGCCATGTTCGAGGCGGCGCTCCGCATCTTCCACCAGCTTTCCACCCAGATTCGCCCCGGCGTGCCGCTTGCCGAGATCGGCCATGCGTATCAGGCCATGGTTCAGGAGGCGGGGTTCAAGCCGATGTCCTGGCCGTTCCACGGACGCGGCCTCGGCGACGACCACCCGGCCATGCCAAACGCGGCCGCCGCGCAGGAGGCGGTCTTCGCCGAGAACCATGTCATCATTCTAAAGCCGGGCGTCGCTCTTCCCAATGACGCGCGAGATGCGGGCGAGCGGGCAGGGGATACCGTGGTGATCACGCGCGATGGCTGCCGGCGCCTCGGTCAGCGCCCGCTCCGCGTTTCGGAAATCCCGCTGCTGTAGTCGCAACCATACGAGGAGCCGAGCCATGATTCGGCTGGCCGGCATCGGCAAGAAGTTTCTGACGACGCGGGGCGCGCTTCACGCCCTGCACCCGCTCGACCTTGAGGTGGCCGCAAGGGAGTTCTTCGTGCTGCTCGGCGCGAGCGGGTCTGGCAAGACCACGCTGCTCCGCTGCGTCGCGGGCATCGAATCGCCGGACGAGGGGGAGATCGATCTCGCCGACCGTCTCGTCTTTTCCGCCGGGCGGCGCGTGAACGTCAGTCCGGAGCAGCGCGGCCTCGGGATGGTGTTCCAGTCCTATGCGGTGTGGCCGCATTTGACGGTCTACCAGAACGTCGCCCTTCCGCTGCTCCATGGCGCGCGGCGCATTCCCAAGCCGCAGGTTCGCGATCGGGTGATGCACGCGCTGTCGCTCGTGCAGATGGCGGAGTTCGCGGATCGTCCGGTTCC
>Ga0157370_10000476_pt1 | contig 50116 bp, 44 predicted proteins | sample C35metaG_FD_113463 | JGI IMG/M metagenome (GOLD analysis project Ga0157370, IMG submission 113463) | Corn rhizosphere microbial communities from Kellogg Biological Station, Michigan, USA - C3-5 metaG | ecosystem: Host-associated > Plants > Roots > Rhizosphere > Soil | place: USA: Michigan...
ACTTCCTGCTTGACATCGTGGATCAGCTCGTCGTTGGCGGCCTTGTCCTTGCCGCTGCGATTGCGTGCGTCATGCCTGTTCGGGGTCGCCGGAGCGGTTTCGCGCTTTCGATCATGGCCGGAATCGGGCTTTCTGGAATTGTTGTTCTTATTCACTTGCATGATCTTTCTCCGTTATGCAAACCGTCCCTGGAAAGAGTTGTGTCCTTGCAAATCGGTGCGTGACGCACCCGGCTTCTAGTTCGCGCGCGTCAGGGTGAATTTTCCGATGTCGACTCCGAGATCGACGCCCTCGCCATTACCGGCGAGAGCCAGCGAGACATCACCTTTGGTCAGTATCTGTGCAGTTCCGGATTTGACCACGCCGGCATGAGCTTCACCTTGGGCGTATGAGCCGAGAACATCCGAAATGCGATGTATGTCGGAAAAACGTCCGGTTCCACCATCAATGTGCGACTTGCCGACGGTCAGGCCTGCGCCTTTGGCGACGATGCTTACACGCATCGACTTGCCGTTCTCGCAGGTGACGGTGCCGTTGCCTTCCGAATGCTTGTAGATCGCCGACCATGTGGACAGCGAAAACTTCAGCTTGCAATCCAGCTCGGCCGAACCTTCGGCGCGTGCCTGATGGCCGGTATAGGCGGCGACTGCCGCGAATGCGACAAGCGCACTGGCGATATTTCTTTTGCGTGTCATGATAATTCTCCGTTGTTGGGATTCTGTCGCGGATTCCGCACGGCCACGTCGCGATGACGTGAGGCCAGGGCGATCGGCGAGTGGAATTTTCCGTGGGCCCGGGCGGTAGCGCCGGACCGCCAACCAGTGCATGTGCGAACGTTTGCGTACCGCTGCGACCGCACCGGACATCTGGGATGGCGAATTGCATGATCGGCTTCCGCAGCCGGGTTGTATGTACGTCATCGCACAGTTCATGAATCGATTCAGTGTTCGCTAACGCAACTCGTCGTTGTGTTCGGCGACGCACAGAGAAACACACGGATCGCGACTACGCTATGCACAACCATACAACTACCATTTACGCTGCGAGGTTCGTTATGTTGCAATACGCATTGATTTTTCTGGTAGTCGCCATCGTCGCAGGCTTACTCGGCTTCACTGGCATCGCCGGCGCCTCGGTGGGGATCGCCAAGATTCTTTTCCTGATCTTCATCGTGCTGTTCGTGGTTTCGCTCATCTTCAGCCGGCGGCGTAATACCTGACGCCGGTAATTGCACTGGGCGGTGTGATCGTCATGCAGTGCGAAAGCCAGGAATCGGAAAGGAAAATTCCGGCTTGGCGGATGCTGAGCGCCGGTTTGGTTACCGGCGCCGCCGACGACGATCCGAGTGGAATCGCCACCTATTCGCAAGTCGGCGCGGCTTTCGGCTACGGCACCTTGTGGAGCGTGCTGCTGGCGCTGCCGCTGATGATCGCTATCCAGACGATCAGCGCGCGCATCGGGCGCGTCACCGGTGCGGGCATCGGCGCGAATCTTCGTCGGCACTACGCGCACTGGCTGGTGTACGTGATGGTCTTCGCGCTGGTGGTGGCCAACGTCATCAATCTTGCCGCCGACATCGGCGCCATGGGCGCGGCTCTCAAACTCTTGATCGGCGGTTCGGCGCTGGCGTACTCGGTCGCTTTCGTGGTGCTGTCGCTGGCACTTCAGGTGTTCATTCCGTTTTCGTATTACTCGCCGATTCTCAAGCTGCTCACGCTGAGCCTGTTTGCCTACGTGGCAACCGTATTCGTCATCGATGTGCCGTGGGCGAAGGTCGCGCTCGGCGTCTTCGTTCCGCAGATCCGTTTCGATGCCAAATACGCCGTGGCGATCGTGGCCGTGCTCGGCACGACCATCAGTCCGTATCTGTTCTTCTGGCAAGCCGCGCAAGAAATGGAGGAAGTACGCGATACGGGTAACGATCGCAAACCGCTTACGCGCAAGCCGCGTCAAGGTCCCAGTGCGCTACGCCGCATCGGCATCGACACGATCGCCGGCATGCTCGTTTCGGAAATCGTGGCATTCTTCATCATTCTGACCGCCGCCGTGGTTCTGCACGCGCACGGCAAAACCGACATCAACTCCGCCGCGCAAGCCGCGTCCGCACTGCGTCCGTTGGCGGGGCCGTTCGCGTTCGCCGTTTTCGCAGCGGGCATCATCGGCACCGGATTGCTTGCAGTGCCGGTGCTGGCCGGTTCGGCCGCCTACGGTGTAGCCGAAGCGCTGGGCAAGCCTGCGGGACTGGAACGCACCCCGCATCAGGCGAAACTGTTCTACACCGTATTGATCGTCGCCGGCCTCATCGGCACAGTGCTGAACTTCACCCCGATCGATCCAATAAAGGCGCTCTACTGGAGCGCCGTCGTCAATGGCGTCGCCGCGGTGCCGATCATGGCGACGATCATGCTGTTGAGCATGAATTCTCACGCCATGGGCCAATTCACGATTCCGGTGTGGCTGAAGATTGCCGGCTGGATCGCCACCGCAGTCATGGCTGCGGCGGCGCTGGTCATGTTCGCGACATGGGGTACCTGACATGTGACGTTCGCTAGCGCACAGAACCGCCCCCGCCGTGTGCGCCAGAATCCAGCCTGCCCCAATTAATGAGGAGACATCATGCATATCTCGCTGGGTCTGGCCCCACTGGTATCGCTGATCGCCGGCATTCTCATCCTGATCATGCCGCGGCTGCTGAACTACATCGTAGCGATTTATCTCATCGTCATCGGTTTGATCGGATTGTTCGGCACCGGCGGCGGCAACCTGCATCTGTAGACACCCAATGCTGCGGCGCCGTCATCGCTGGGTCGACATGCGCCGCTTTCATCCGCTATTTGGGGCACGCGTGTCCGCTGTGGTCGTTTTCGCGCTTGCCATGGCTGCGTGCTCCTCACTGCGTCCGGATTTCGTCAAGAATCCCTCGAATGCATTGCCGCCAGTGACGGATACGCCGTCGGCACGCTACATCGCCGGCGAGTTGAGTCAACATGGCAACGACTCCGGATTCCGTTTGCTGACCAAGAGCACGAACGCCCTGATGAGCCGCGTCGCTCTCGCCGATCAGGCCAGGCATTCGATCGATCTGCAGTATTACATCTTCAAGAACGACGAGACCGGACGCTTGCTCGCACAACGTCTGCTGGCGGCAGCCGATCGCGGCGTGCGCGTGCGCATGCTGCTCGACGACATCAGTCTGACCGACGAAGATCGCATGCTGGATGCGCTTGATGCGCATCCGAACATCCAGGTGCGATTGTTCAATCCGTTCAATACGCGCGATCCCTCGCTGATCTCCAAGATCGGCCAGTTCGTACTCGAAGGGCGCCGTCTGAATCGGCGCATGCACAACAAGTCGTTCATCGTCGACGGCAACGTCGCCATCATCGGCGGTCGCAACATCGGCAACGATTATTTCGACGCCGGCGACACGACCAATTTCCGCGATCTCGACTTGCTCGCAATCGGGTCGGTGGTGCATGAGGCTTCGCGCATTTTCGACGATTATTGGAACAGCGATGCGGCTTACCCGGTGACCGCCTTTCGCAAGCTGCACGATACCCAGGACGATCTGCTGAGCTTGCGCACGGCGCTGAAACGCGACGCGCGGGCATTTGCTCAATCGGATTATGCGCAAGCTGCGCTGGACGATATGCCCGCCGGCGCGAGCGGCGATCGCCGCGGCGACTGGTTCTGGGCGCAGGCTGTGGTGGTAGCCGACGAACCGGACAAGGTCGATCCCGGCTCGGGTGGCGATGCGGCAACGCTGCGCATCGGGCCGACGCTAAAGACGATGGTCGACAATGCGCACGAGGAGGTGTTGTTGGTGTCGCCTTATTTCGTGCCGGGCGACAACGGCACGCGCTTTCTCACCACACTGACGCAACGCGGCGTCACGGTGCGGGTGTTGACCAATTCGCTGGCATCGACCGACGAACCAGCGGTGCATTCCGGCTACGCGCATTATCGCCGCGCGCTGCTCCAGGGGGGCGTTCAACTCTACGAATTGCAACCGGCAACGGGCGCACCGCAACCGGCGACCGCAGCTGGAACCTCGTCAGGCGTCAGTCTGCATGCCAAGGCGATGGTGGTGGATGGTGCGCACGTTTTCATCGGTTCGATGAACATGGATCAGCGCTCCAAACTGCTTAACACCGAGATGGGCGTGATCATCGATTCGGCCCCGCTCGCACAGGCGGTGGAAAAGTTCTTCGACACCGCGATCGAGCCGGGCAACGCTTACCAGGTCGTATTGCAAGCCTCGCCGGACAATCGCAAACGCACGCGCATGACTTGGCTGTGGAGCGAAAAAGGCGTGGCCCGGCACGCGTATAGCGATCCGAAGGCTACGCGCATGCGCCGCCTGGAAGTTTCGTTGCTCGGCCTACTGCCGATCGAGGGCTTGCTGTGATGCGCTGCACCCGCGTATCCACGCTGCCATGCATGTTTCTTATTGCCGTCCTCGCGATGGCGCCGGCGTTCGGCCGCTCGGCGGTCGAACAAGACAAGATCGACTATCTGATCGCCGCCATCGCCGATCTGCACGATGTGCGCTTCATACGCAACGGCAATGAGTACGACGCCCAGCGTGCAGTCGATCACCTGCGACTCAAGCTCCGCTACGCCGGCGATCGTATCGTCACCGCCGAAGACTTCATTGTCGATTGCGCGACCGGCTCGTCGATTTCCGGCGAGCCCTACCTGATCAAGTTTCCGGACGGCCGCATTACCCCTGTCGCGATGTTCCTGCGCGGCAAACTTGCCGTGTATCGAACACACGAGAACAACTCGATATCGGCGCCAGGCGATCGCTGACGGAAGAGTATTGGATGGCGTGCGCGACGGGTCGCAACTCGCTGCTTTCATTTATGGAAATAGTGCCGATACGATGATTCCGCAGCAGCCCACGACCGAGCAGTTCCTGCAACATCTTCAGCGGCGGGCATTCGCTTATTTTCAGGGCGAGACGAATCCCGCCAACGGCTTGGTGGCTGACAAGAGCGCGCCGTCATGGCCGGCCAGCATCGCCGCAACCGGATTGGCGCTGGCGGCCTATCCGGTCGCGGTCGAACGCGGCTTCATGAGCCATCGCGCGGCGCTCGATCTCACGCTGGCAACGCTGCGTTTTTTCCGGGATGCGCCACAAGGCCCCGACCCCGACGCCGGCGGCTATCGCGGGTTCTACTATCATTTTCTGGATATGCAAAGCGGCCGTCGCGCATGGCATTGCGAACTGTCGACAGTGGATAGCGCCTTCCTGCTGGCTGGCATGCTGACCGCTGCACAATTTTTCGCCGGCGACAGCGTGGAGCAATGCGAAATCCGCAATCTGGCCGAGGCGCTGTATCGTCGCGCCGACTGGCAATGGGCACAGGCCGAAGACGGCACGATCGGCCACGGCTGGCATCCGGAAAGCGGTTTCATTCCGCACCGCTGGCAGGGTTACGACGAGGGTTTGTTGCTTTACGTTCTGGCGCTCGGTTCGCCGACGCATCCGCTGCCGTCATCAGCCTATACCGCATGGGCCTCCACTTACGAATGGAAACGCTGCTACGGCATCGATTACCTGTATTGCGCACCGTTGTTCACGCATCAGTTGTCGCATGTCTGGATCGACTTTCGCGGTATCCAGGATGCTTGCATGCGCGCTGCAGGCATCGATTATTTCGAGAACAGTCGCCGCGCCACCCAGATCCAGCGGCTTTACGCGATCGACAATCCGCTGCGGTTCAACGGCTACGGTCGCGACGAATGGGGCATTACCGCGAGCGACGGCCCGGGCCCGGCGCGACTGCGCATCGATGGCGTGGACCGCCAGTTCTACGATTACGAAAGCCGCGGCGCTCCGTACGGGCTGGACGACGGCACACTGGCGCCCTGGGCGGTGGTCGCCTCGTTGCCGTTCGCTCCGGAGATCGTGATGCCGGCAATCCATCATTGCGTGCATCACTTGCAGTTGCACGATCACAATCGTTACGGCTTCAAGGCGACCTATAACTCCACCTTCGGCGGGCAATCCGCCGCGGGATGGGTGTCGCCCTGGCATTTCGGCCTGAATCTCGGCCCGATCGTGCTGATGATCGAGAACCATCGCAGCGGTCTGCCGTGGAAATTGACGAGCGGCTGCGGCTGGATCCGTGACGGCTTGCGGCGCGCGGGATTCGAAGGCGGCTGGTTGAATGCGCGCGTCAGGCCGGAATCGTGACAAGCGTTACGTTCGCCGCGATTTCAAGACGGCATCGACGATGCACTGAATGATCGCGAGTGAAAACCCGGCTTTTCCCAGTAGAAGCGATTGCCACATTCCGGATCTTGCGCACCGATCAATGCTGATGTTTGTTGCTGTCGTCGTTTTCATTACCGTCTTTCTTCTTGGGTGTCGCCTTTGCCGGTGGCGCCTTCTTGGCGACTGCAACCGGCTGCCTGTTCACCGCGCCGGGATGGACCGTCGGCCGTTGTTGCGTGACTGCTTGTGGCGCGACCTGGTTTTGTGTTGCCGGATGGGGGGCTTGTCGATTCGCGTGCGTTTGCGGTGCGCGCACGTTTGATGGGGTGACTTGTTGCGGCGGCGCAGTTCTTGCGTCGTACCGGGCGTCATAGGTGCGTGAATCCGGGGCGCGAATCGCGCGATTGCCCGGCGCGCCGGACGTGCGTTCGTCCGCATGTCGTTCATCGTGGGAGCGCCCGCGCGGCGAATCGTTTTCTATCCTGTAGGACTGATAGTTGGGCTGCACGCCGCTCCAACGCTCGCGCTGGCCATACCACGACCGGTTACGGTAATGCTCACCCCAATACGCGCCGAACACAAAACTGACGACTGGCACACCAATGCGCACGCCATAATCGGAAATCAGCACACGTTGTCCCTGATACTCTTCCTGCAGGAAGTTTCCGGCAACCCAGCCGCGATCGTCGCGTACGGATACATCGCACCAGGACCAGCCATCCACACAACCGTTGATGGCGACCGGCGTACCCGCATTCAACATGGCCACACTCGGATAACTCGAATCCGGCCCTGCGCGCAAATTTACGGTTCCCGTCACATAGCCATCAGCGGCAAACGCAGAGGCTGTTGCAAATACGGAAGACCAGAACGCTACTTTGGAAAGAATATGCTTCATCTGAATTGCCTCATCTGGACCGAGTGCTCAGACTACGTCATTGGCACGCAATACACCGTGCGATAACGAACACACAAGGCTGCGGTCTTAAAATCACCGATAAACCAAGCCGGCCCGATCTTTACGCCGCTTCGACACGCTGCGGAGCCGACCGGTGCCCATGGCGACGTTGACCCAGGCGGCAGTGCGATCTCTCGCGGGATGAACGATGCACAGCCGCATTGATAAGGATATGTACGTCAGCGCACAGAGCATGGCCAGGCGCGAATGCATCATCGACTCATGAGCGAAGTCCACGAAGGCCCCTCGCAGCGCGACCCGCTCCGCGCCAGCTTGAGCGATGCGGACGATCGCGTACTGTTGAGCAAGTGGGCGCCGCCGCAAGCGGGCGTAATTCCCAGAATCCGCTTCGGCACGCATTGGGTAAGCGTGCTGTGGGCATTGCCGCTGACGTTCGTGCTCGGCGTCATCGCGGTGTCGATCGCACAGGCGTTGCGCAAAGTCCCGGCGGTGCAGGATTTCCTCGTGCACTATCCGGGCATTCCCGCGTCCGCCATCGCCGTCACCAGCGGGTTTCCGTTCTGGTTGCGCTTGTTGCATTTTCTCAATCTGTTTTTCATGGCGTTCATCATCCGCGCCGGCGTGCAGATCCTCGCCGATCATCCGCGCCTGTACTGGAAACGCGATTGCACGCCGGGAACCGAATGGTTCCGGTTCCAGACGGCGGTGCCGACCGGGCGCATCTGGACGGCCAAGGACGACGCGGTGACGCTGCCGGGTTGGTTCGGCATCCCCGGCATCCGCCATTCGATCGGCCTAGCACGCTGGTGGCATTTTTCGGTCACGCTGCTGTGGATGATCAACGGTGTCGTCTTCTACGTGCTGCTGTTCAGTACCGGGCAGTGGCGACGGCTGGTGCCGATGGGCTGGGACGTATTTCCCGCCGCACTCTCGACCGCGCTGCAATATCTTTCGCTGAACTTTCCGGTCGACGAGAGCTGGACGCGTTACAACGGCTTGCAGCAACTGGCGTACTTCATCACCGTGTTCATCGCCGCGCCGACGTCGATCCTGACCGGCATGATGCAGAGTCCGGCGATTTCCAATTCGCTCGGATGGTTCGGGCGCGCGTTGAACCGGCAAAAGGCGCGTTCGATCCATTTCATCGTGCTGTGCTGGTTCCTGCTATTCATCCTTGCGCATGTGACCTTGGTATTCATCACCGACGCGCGAGCGAACCTCAACATGATGTTCGCCGGGGTGAACGATCTTTCCTGGAGCGGCTCGTGGGTCTTCATCCCGGCCATGGTGCTGGTCATCGTGACCTGGTGGTTGGCGTCGCCGTTCACGCTGCGTCATGCGCGGCTGGTGCAGAGGGTCGGCGAATTCCTTTTGCGTCCGTTCGGTCGTGTCACCCAGTCTTGGGATGCGCGCAGTCAGCTCACCGAGGCCGACATCTCGCCGCACTTCTGGCCCAACGGCACCATGCCCGATTCGGCCGAGTACGACGCGCAAGTCAAGGCCAACTTCGCCGATTACCGATTGCGCGTTGATGGCCTGGTCGAGCATCCACAGGAGTTTTCTTACGCCCAACTCAAGGCGATGCCCAAACAGGAACAGATCACCACGCATTTCTGCATCCAGGGCTGGTCGGGCGTCGCCAAATGGGGCGGCGTGCCGATGCGCCACATCATGGACCTGGTCAAGCCGACGGAAGAAGCCCGCTATGCGGTGTTCTATTCGTTCGCCGACGGCAGCGACGGCGGGCGTTACTACGACGCGCACCGCCTGTCGCAGATGCGCCACGAGCTCACGATCCTCGCTTACGAGATGAACGGCGCGCCGGTCAGCGTGCTGCATGGCGCGCCTTTGCGCCTGCGCTGCGAGAACGAGGTCGGTTTCAAGATGGTCAAGTGGATCACCGCCATCGAATTCGTCCACGACTTCGCCGATCTCGGCGCCGGCGAAGGCGGCTACAACGAGGATCACGAGTTCTACGGTTACCGCGTGCCAATTTGAGGTTCGACCGTTGCGAATGACGGCTTGGAGAACGGACATGGAAAAATCTTCATCGCAACGGCTGGACCAGCAATGTGTCGACACGCTGCGCTTTCTTTCCGTCGATATGGTGCAGAAAGCGGACAGCGGCCATCCGGGGCTGCCGCTCGGCGCCGCGCCGATGGCGTATGCGCTGTGGATGCATCATCTCAAGTTCAATCCGGCCAACCCTGCCTGGGCTGATCGCGATCGTTTCGTACTCTCCGCCGGACACGGCTGCGCCCTCCTTTACAGCCTGCTTTACGTGACCGGCTACGATCTGTCGCTGGATGATCTCAAGCAATTCCGGCAGTGGGGCAGCAAGACGCCCGGCCACCCGGAACGCATGCACACCGCGGGCGTGGAGGTGAGCACCGGCCCGCTCGGACAAGGCTTGGCCAATGCGGTGGGACTGGCGATCGCAGAGGCCCAGCTGGCGGCGCGCTACAACCGCCCAGGCCATGCGCCGATCGATCACCGCACTTACGCGCTGGTGAGCGATGGCGACCTGATGGAAGGCGTTTGCGCCGAAGCGGCATCGCTCGCGGGCCATTTGCAGCTGGGCAAGCTGATCTGCCTGTACGATGACAACGGCGTGACTTTGTCCGCCGGCACCGACATCACATTCTCCGAGGATCACGCGGCGCGTTTTTGCGCCTGTGGCTGGCAAACGCTTGACGTGGCGGACGGCAACGACCTTGCCGCAATCGATTCCGCGCTCAATAGCGCAGTGGCCGATCCGTTGCGTCCCAGTCTGATTCTCGTGCACACGCATATCGGCTATGGTTCGCCCGAGCAGGACAGTTACAAGGCGCACGGTTCACCGCTCGGCGTGGACGATGTGCGCGCGAGCAAGCAAAAATTGGGCTGGCCGACCGAACCGGCATTCCTGGTTCCGGACGATGCACTCGCCCACTTTCGCCAAGCACTCGCGCGTGGCGTACAAGCTGAGGCAGCATGGAACGATCGCTTTGCGCTCTACGCCAAGGCTTTTCCTGAAGCCGCGTTGGAATTATGGACGAGCCTGAGCGGCGCGTTGCCGCACGGCTGGAATGCGGACATTCCGCTTTTTCCCTCCGATCCGAAAGGCATGTCCACCCGCGATGCCTCGGGCAAGGTCATGAATGCCATAGCGCCGAAGTTGCCCGCGCTGACCGGCGGCTCCGCGGATCTGGATCCATCGACGAAGACCGCGCTGAAAGGCCTGGGCGATTTCAATCCGCCGGTAAAAGCCGGCGAGGACACCGAGGGCTCCGCAGGCGGCGGCTGGAGCTACGCCGGACGCAATCTGCATTTTGGCGTGCGCGAACACGCGATGGGCGCAATCGTGAACGGTCTCGCCGCGCACGGTGGCGTGATTCCCTATGCCGCCACGTTCCTGATTTTTTCGGACTACATGCGCCCGCCGATCCGCCTCGCCGCGTTATCCCGACTGCATGTGATCCTCGTCTTCACCCACGACAGCATCGCACTCGGCGAAGACGGTCCCACCCATCAGCCCGTCGAACAACTGGCGGGCCTGCGCGCCATCCCGAACCTGATCCTGATCCGTCCGTGCGATGCCAACGAAACCGCGGTTGCCTGGCAGATCGCCATTGAAACGAAGGACCGCCCGGTGTTGCTGGTGTTGACCCGCCAGGGCGTGCCGACGCTCGATCGCGAACTCTTTGCTTCCGCACAAGGCGTTCGCCACGGCGCCTATGTGTTGCGCGATTGCGCGGACGGCGCGCCCCATTTGATCCTGATCGCGAGCGGCTCGGAAGTGGCATTGATCGTCGCGGCGGCGGAGCGACTGCAAAAAGAAGGGATCGGTGTGCGCTGCGTGTCGATGCCGAGCTGGGAATTGTTCGATGCGCTGCCGCAAGATCAGCGCGATGCTGTATTGCCGCCGGCGGTGCGCGCACGCCTCGCCGTGGAAGCCGGCTCGACCCAGGGTTGGCACCGGTATGTCGGCGACCGCGGCGAGGTGATCGGTGTGGATCGCTTCGGCGCGTCAGCGCCGGGGAAAACGGTTCTGCACGAATACGGTTTCAGCGTCGAGCACGTCTGCGCGCGCGCGAAAGAGCTGCTCGTTTAGCGGCAGGCCATCATGGCAATCGATTGCGAAAAGGAACCAGATTGCATCGGCCCCGCGCAGTCCGCGATCGCAATGAATCGCGCCGCAACGTTGGCTACGCTGCATAAAAAAACGGCGCCCACCTTGGGGTAGGCGCCGAGTTGTTTCGCCAAAGTGCCCGGCGTGGGAGGGGATGCCTCTGTCGGAGCACGTGTCGCAATGCCCTTCCGTGGACAAATCTTCGTTGTGGTTACAGGTCGTGCTGAAACGCCTTGACCTGTTTATCGGCCGCGTCTCTGGCGATTCCGTAGCGTTCCTGGATCTTGCCAGCCAAGTACTCGCCGTTGCCGTTGGCGCGTTTCAGATCATCGTCCGTGAGCTTGCCCCATTTCTCCTTGATCTTGCCCGACAATTGTTTCCATTGGCCTGCGATTCGATCTTGATTCATTGCGTTCTCTTTTATTCGAAAGTGGAGCCATCGCGTGCCGTCAACGCGGACGAATCCACGCTATGCACGCCCTTGACGCTCTCAGCGCAGGCAACCGCCTTGTCTTTCTGGGCCTTGGTGTCGACCAAACCCGACAGCGCTACCATGCCATTGGTGGTGACCACGCTGATGTCAGACGATGTCACGCCTTTGGTCATCGCCAACCCCGATTTCACCTTGCCGGTAATCCAGCTGTCGGTGCCCGGTTGTTCGGATGTCGTCTGCTGTGTGGTAACGGTGGTGGTCGAGGAAGTAGTGGCTGGATCGTCCGCCAGTGCGACGCTCATTGTGCCGACAAAGAGAATGGCGCCCAGCGAGGTCGCGATAAGATTGTGTTTCATGTTGATCTCCGTTGTGAAACCGCGATTCCCGAATGTGCGGCGCAGCGAAGCTGCTCAACAGAGATATCAACTTGCGTGCCAGAAATTTATTCGATGGCAAACAATCGGTTGCGGGCTGTTAACCTGCTGTTTGCATGCAGCTTGCAACGCACATGAAAGACAGATGCTGCGTCTTGCACGACGCAACGCGCCGGGCGGCACCATGTCAGATGGTGGACGTACCCTCGAGTCCGCGGGTCGATCACAAGTCGTATTGCATGCGTTTGCGATACAAGGTCGACACATCGATGCCCAGCGTTTTCGCCGCCGCATCCAACGATGACGCCGTGGCCATCACGCCACGGATGTGTGTGCGTTCGAGTTCTTCCAGACTCAAGGGATCGCCGATACGCGGCCGCGCCTGGCGTTCAGCGGATTCGGGAAGCGACAGCATGCCGAGGTCGATCGTCTCACCAGAACACAGAATGACCGCGCGCTCGACGACATTCTGCAATTCGCGGATGTTGCCGGGCCAGGCATAGGCTCGAATTGCGTCGAGCGCGGCCGCGCTGAAAACACGCGCCGGGCGGCGGTAGCTGCCGGCGTAGCGCAGCAGGAAAGTCTGCGCCAAGTGCAGTAGATCCTCGGGGCGCTCGCGCAACGGCGGCATCCATATGCTGATGACGTTCAGGCGATACAGCAGATCTTCGCGGAACGTACCTTGCTTGACCATCTCCTGCAGCTTGCGATTGGTCGCCGCAATCAGGCGCACGTTGGCGCGACGTGTGACCGGGTCGCCGACGCGTTCGAATTCACGATCCTGGACGAAGCGCAGCAATTTCGGTTGCAAAGCCAGCGGCACGTCACCGACCTCGTCCAGAAACAAGGTGCCGCGTTCGGCCTGATCCACGCGGCCGAGCTTGTTCTCCGTGGCGCCGGTAAACGCGCCTTTCTTGTGCCCGAACAATTCGCTTTCCAGCAACTCGGCCGACAACGACGGGCAATTGACTGTGACGAACAGTTCCTTGGCGCGCGAACTGCACCGGTGCAGCTCGCGCGCGGCGACGCCCTTGCCGGTGCCGCTGTCGCCGAGCAGCAAGACGGTGACATCGGTGTCGGCCACCTGACGCAGGGTTTCCAGCACCTTCTTCATCGCCGGACTGCCGCTGTCCATTTCTTCGGCGCCACTGCCGCTATCGCCATTTTCCAGCGCTTCCAGACGCTGCTCGATCCGGCGCGCCCTGATCTGCTTGGCTGCCGCGACTTGAAGTTGCTTGGGCGAGCACGGCTTGACCAGATAGTCCGCCGCGCCGGCGCGAATGGCTTCCAGTGCGCTGTCGATGGACGAATGCGCGGTGACAATCACCACTTTCATCCATGGCGCCAACTGATGCAGGCTCGGCAGCAACTCCAGACCCGAGGTTTCGCCCAGGCGCAGATCGAGAAAACACAAATCGAAGACATCGCGCTGCAGCAGATCTTCGGCATGCGCCGCGTCGGTCGCCGTAGCCACGCTATGTCCGGCGTCTTCCAGACAGTAACGGAACGCGCGCAAGACGCTCGGCTCGTCGTCGATCAGCAAAATGCGGGCGGGGTCTTGCGGCGTTTCCACGACCATTTATGCGTATCCCGTTTTTCGATTGCCGCCGAATGGCAGCGTCGATGGTAACCCTTCGCGATATTGCCGCTTGCATGATCGCGGCGGTACAACCTTGCAAGCTGCAACCTCGCACTTCCGGCGCCTTGCCGCAAGCGATTGATTTTCCAGCCCGGGCAAATTGGCACGTACCTTGATGGGTGCTTCAAGACCTTGGTTGCGTGCGCAATCGGATCCGTGCCGGTACCGGTGAACCTGCGCAACCGTTTTCCAGCAGCGTTTTTTCAGGAGAATCATGATGAGAATCGACAAGCAGGTTAAAGCCGCCGCCGCCGATGCGGCCAACGGTATCCACAATGGCGTGGATGCCGTCGAGGGAGCCGTCGACACTTCCGTGGATAGTTTCAGTGCGCGCCTGGCGTCGCTGGAAACGCAATTGCGCGAGAGCGGCGAGCGTGTGCTGGCCAATGCAAAAGACCTGGGCGATGTCGCCAGCAAGCAGATGCGCTCGCACCCGCTGGCGGCCTTTGGTGTGGCGTTCGTGGCCGGAATCGCCATCGCACGCTTGCTGCGGCGTTGAGTTGCGGGGCGACGGAAAATACCATGAACCCTGCAGAACACGATCTTCCCGTCACTCCGGATGCGACGCCGGACAATGGTGCTTCGATTGTCGATTTGGCACGCAGCACTTCGGAATACGCGCAGGCATGGAGCGGGTTGCTTGCCAGCGAAACCCGTCTGGCGCGCGTTAGCGCCGTGCGCCTGGTGCTCGCCGCATTGCTCATACCGGCGCTCGCGCTGGGTATTTTCATCGCCATCAATGCCGTTGCCGCCGCCGTGTTGCAGCGCTGGCTGCACGACTGGGCGAGTTGTATTGCGCTTGTGCTGTTTCTGGATATCGCCGGGCTGTGCGGCGTGTTGTTGGCGATGCGCCGCTGGTGGCGCAACTTGAGCATGCCGCGCAGCCGCGCCGCGCTCGTGCAACTGTTGCGGCGCGCAGGATGAAGAGTACTTCGGCCAGCGCACGCGTGCGCCGCGCGCAAGCGGAACTGATCGCGGCGCAGGATGCGCTGGAACGCAACGCGCGGCCCTGGTACCTGTGGTGGTGCAAACATCGCAGTCACATTGCCATCGGCGGCGGTCTGGCCGGTGGCCTGGCGTTGACGCTGCTGCCGCCGCGCTGGTGGGCACGCGTCGGCGCAGCGATCGGCGAAGGCACGGCCATCGCCGCGCGTTCGGTGCTGGTACCGGTTTTGATTGGCGCGCTGTTGCCGCAGGCGCGGCGCAACGAGTCGGCGTCATCGTCCGAGCCGGCCCACTCTGCAAAAAAATGAGTCCTGCACTCACGCGGCTGCCACGCGGCGCGTGCGTCGCAATGCCGCTTCCAGTTCGCTCATGCTGCACGGTTTTTGCAAACCCATTACCGCACCGATGGCGCTGACCGCTTTGCGCATTGCGTCGGCTGGCCACGCAGAAAGCACCAGAATCGGCGGTAGTGCGTGATCTCGTGCGCGCAGGGCGCTGATCAGGGTAACGCCATCGCAATCGCCCAACCCCAGGTCGAGCACGACTACGTCGAAATGATGCGGCTGCGAAAGCGCGGCATACGCATCATTGGCCGAAACTTCCCACGCGACGTCGTGCCCGAGATGTTTCAACACTTCAGAGGTGGCCGTACCCAGGCTCGGGTCGTCTTCGACCAGTAGCACGTGCGTGTGAAAGTTGCGGGAGCCCGCGCAAGAATCGTCGTGAGTTGGGTTTGCCATTCGAACTTCTTTGCACGATGCAGGCCACCTCGCCCGCCACGTTCCGCCGGCGATCCGGTAGCGCGCTTCTTGCCTGGCATACAAGCCGCGCATTGACGCACTGTGCATTTTGCCCGGACGCCATTGCTCCATCGGGCAATTCCGCATTTGGGGCATCGAAAGCATCTACGGGTTTCCCGGCGACAGGATCAACGGCTTGGTGGGCGCGCTGGATCGTGTCGGCGCTGCGTCCAAACTGGTGCGCGTCGGTGCGGACGCCGGCACGGTAGCGCCGTAGAACGGTACTCTCTATCCCATTGCCAAGGCTTGCGGCAGGCGAAGTTCGACGCACGTACCGGCGCCATTGTTTGCGGCGATCGCCAGCGTACCGCCGTGTCTGCGCGCCAGCACATGCGCCAGGGTAAGACCCAAACCGCAATGGCCCGCGTCGCCAACGTGTGTGGTGAAGAATGCTTCAACCGCGCGAGCGCGCAACTCGACGGGGATGCCGGCGCCGTTGTCGCGGAATTCGATCACGACGAATTCCTCATCGCGGCGAAAATGGATCGCGACCGCACTGGCGCCGGCTTCCAGCGCGTTGTACAGCAACCCAGCGATGGCGCTCTCAAACGCGGCGCGATCGACCACGATTTGCGTATCCATTTCGCCGCAGGAGCATGAAAGCGCATTCGGGCGGTCTTGCGCGACGATATCGATGGCGGCATCGACCAAGTCGCGCACGGCCACCGTTTCGGGTGCATGCGGATACAGGTCCGCACCGAAACTCTGCATGCCCTGAATCATCCGCCCGCAACGCGCGCAATCGGCAATCAGGTTGTCGAGGACCTCGCGCAGCCGTTTCGGTTCGGCGCGATCAAGCAGCAGTTTCGTCAATTCCGCATTCATCGAGACGGCATTGAATAGATTGGCCAGATCGTGCGAAGCGCCGCGCACGAACTCGCCAAGATCAAGCTGGCCACCATCACCGCTCGCGCCAAGAACCTCGTTCTCGTTCATCCACTCCTCCGGACGGTGCCGCCTCGGCAGCGCGCAGCAAACTGCCATTTACAGGCCGAAATTGCGCCGATTTTCACACTGCAAACATACCGGCCCGCTGGCCGGCATGCACGTCGCAAGCGTCAATTGCGTGCCACTTGATCGCGCTTGTGCGCGGCGTCGTTGATCGACTTGGCCTGGGCCACTGCCGCATCGTACTGCGATTTGGCGGCTGCGTTGCAGGCGTCCTCAGCCGAGCCAGTCTGCGCTTCGCATTTCGCCTCGGCAACCTCTTCGGCGGCCTTGGCACGGACCTTGTCCAGATCGTATTGCGCGTCCGCGGTCTTGTCACTGGCCTGCGTGTGCGCGTTGCTCATGTCTTGCGCGGCGGATGGATTGGTCGGCTGGTTGTCTGCGGCCGGCGCGCGTGCATCGACCTGCGCATTGACCATGTCCTTGGTGTTCTGGGCGTTTACCTTGTCCAGGTTGGCCTGCGCGTCGGCGATATTTTTCTGTCCGGCCGCTTGCGCCTTGGTCACGTCCGCCTGAATCTTGGCCGGATCGGGATTCTGATTGCACGCGCCCAAAAGGGCGGCGCCAGCCAGCACGGCGACGAAACTCAAGCAACGATTATTCATGACTATCTCCTGTGTAATGGGACGTTTCCCACGATAAGACCATCGCAACGAACGTGCCATGCGTGCCAGCGCGTCGCGGGCTGCCGTTACGCCGTTTGCAGCGGTCGCCATCATGCAAATTGCGCTGAGCGGCATCGTGCGCGGTGCAAAAATCCCTGCCGGAGCGGTGTCGACCCGCGCCGCAATGGCGTAATAGCGCGCTCTGCTGCTGCGCGCCCGGACTGTTCCGGCTGGCATGACGTGTGCTGAGGCTTGTAGTGCGGGATATCGGCATCGCAGCAGCGCCGTCCCCAGCGCAACCGCAGCACGCAGGAGAGGTCATGACCCACGCAATCGCCAGTCCAAGCACCACGCATACGACAATCACGCGACCGCACTATTGTGAGCGGCTGCTTGCACTTCGGCGCATCGACGAAGGCACACGCAGGGAGATTGCATCGGATCTGCGTGGATTGTGGCGCGAAGCCAACGACGACGGCAGCGCCCTGCCGCAACTGCTGCCCCGCGCCATTCGAGACAAGTACAGCGACGGCGACATGGCCGATGCGCGGCAGAATTATCTTCTGCGCGCGTTGCCGCAGTCCGATCTGGAGCGTCTGCTGCCGAAACTCGAACGTGTCGAGATGCCATTCGGCGACGTATTGTACGAATCGGGCAGCTTGATGCATCACGTGTATTTCCCGACTACTTCGATCGTATCGCTGTTGTGCATGACGGCCGATGGCGCGGCCACCGAAATTGGTGTGGTCGGCAACGAAGGCATGGTCGGCGTTGCCTTGTTCATGGGCGGCGAAACCACGCCCAGCCGCGCGCTGGTGCAAAGCGCGGGATTCGCTTACCGGCTCAAGGGTCGATATCTGCGCAACGAACTTGCCGGCGCGCCGGGGCTGCAACAGTCGCTGCTGCGCTACACGCAAGCGCTGCTGACGCAGATGGCGCAGACCGCGGTGTGCAACCGCCATCATTCGGTGATTCAACAACTGTGCCGGCGCTTGTTGTTGAGTCTGGACCGTTTGCCATCCAACCAGTTGAACATGACCCAGGAGCTGATCGCCACCATGCTCGGGGTTCGTCGCGAAGGCGTCACCCAGGCGGCCGGCAAACTGCAATCGGCCGGCCTGATCAAATATGGGCGCGGTCAGATTACCGTGCTCGATCGGCCGCGACTGGAAGCCCGCGCCTGCGAGTGCTATCGCGTGGTGAAAAGAGAATTCGACCGCTTGTTGCCCGACGTGATCGCAGCATGATATCGCTGTTCGCCTGCGTGCCGCGCAGTCGCGGCGCCGTGGCGATGATGGCTTCGACGGACGGCCTTGTATGTACGCAAGCGCACGCAGGAAAAATTCGCGCGCTTGTGCTTTGAGCCGTCTCGAATCGGTGCAATACTCCGCCCACCCAAGGGCAATGCGCGGCAGCGCCGCCAGCCTTGAAATGGTTGATGAATCAGACGCCCCCTCCCCGCGCGAGATGACCGTGAGCAAACGCGATGGGAATAGCACCGGCGCCACCTTTCCCATAGTCGGCGTCGGCGCATCCGCGGGCGGCCTTGAAGCGTTCACCCAATTGCTGAAAGCGTTGCCGCTGGATACCGGCATGGCCTTCGTGCTTGTGCAGCATCTGGCGCCGTCGCATCCCAGCGCGTTGGCAGAAATCCTCTCGCGTGCCACCAAGATGCCGGTGCTGGAAGTGCACGACGAACCCGCGGTCAAGCCGAATCATGTGTACGTGATTCCGCCCGGCCGTTGCATGGTCATCGCGCAGGGCACGCTTGCGCTGGAGCCGCGCGAGAGCGATGGTCAGGGCCAGCGCCGCGTGATCGATCACTTCTTGCGCGCGCTGGCGGAAGATTCGCGCCATCGCGCCATCGGCGTGATTCTTTCCGGCACCGCCACGGACGGCACCCTGGGCCTGGAAGCGATCAAGGCCGAAGGCGGCGTCACCTTTGCGCAGGATGCCAGTGCCCAGCACGACGGCATGCCGACCAGCGCCATCGATTCGGGTTGCGTGGATTACGTGCTCGCACCGGATGCGATCGCGCGCGAGCTGGTGCGCATCGGCCAACACCCATACACCGCGCCCGCACACACGCCGCCGAGTCCCGACGATGCGCCCGATCTCGCGCAGATCGTGCAGATACTACATCACGCCACCGGCGTGGATTTTGCCCACTACAAATTCAACACGTTTTACCGGCGCGTCGCTCGGCGCATGCTGCTGCACAAAATGGACAAGCTGGCCGACTATGCCGATCTGTTGCGTCGCGACGCCAACGAAACCGATGCGTTGCGGCGCGACGTTCTCATCAGCGTGACCAGTTTCTTCCGCAATCCCGACGCCTGGGATGCGCTCGGGCGCGAGGTGTTTCCGCGCCTGCTCAAGGACCGCTCGCGCCACGACACGATGCGTTTCTGGTCGCTGGGTTGTTCCACCGGACAGGAAGCCTATTCGCTGGCCATCGCCTTCATCGAATTCTGCGAGGCCGCACGCACGCCGGTGCCGCTGCAATTGTTCGGCACCGATCTCAACGACACGGCAATCGACAAGGCACGCGCTGGCGTGTATCCGAAAGACATCGCCCAGGACGTATCGCCCGCGCGCCTGCGCCGGTTCTTCACCGAAGTCGATGGCGGCTACCGCATTGCCAAGTCGATTCGCGACGTGTGCGTGTTCTCGCGCCACATTGCGCTGACCGATCCGCCGTTTTCGCGCATCGATCTACTGAGTTGCCGCAATCTGCTGATCTATCTGGAACCGGTGCTGCAACAGAAGATCATGCCGATGTTCCACTACGCGATCAAACCAGCAGGATTTCTGTGGCTGGGCAGTTCCGAGACCATCGGCAACCATCGCCAGTTGTTCGAGGCGCAGGATGCGCGCAACAAGATCTACAGCAAGAAAGGCGACGCCCACCTGCGCCCGTCGTATTTTCCCATGCAGCACGATAGCGCACCGAACGCGGCCAGCGCTCCGCCCGCGCCGCGGCACGCTGCGGCCGACGATCTGCCCAAGGAAGCCGACCGCATCCTGTCGACCCGGTTCGCACCGCCTGGCGTGCTGGTGTCTGCGGATCTGGAGATTCTGCAATACCGCGGCGACGCCAGCGCCTATCTGGCGCCGGCGCCGGGCAAGGCCAGTCTGGGCCTGCTCAAGATGCTGCGTGAAGGCCTGCTCGTGGCGGTGCGCGCGGCCATCGCGCGCGCGGACAAGGACCGCGTCACGGTGCGAGAAGACGGGCTGCGCGTGAAATCCGGCAATGGCTACCGCGATGTCGGCATCGAGGTGGTGCCGCTGGCCGCCCCGGCGATGGGCACGAAACACAGCGGTTTTCTGCTCTTGTTTCATGAACCCGGCGCGCCAACGCGCGCACCGGCGCCGGTCGCAGCCAAACCCGCGAGTGCCGAAGCGGCCAGCGCGTCCGACCGGACGCGACTGATCCAAGAGCTGACCACCACGCGCGAATATCTGCAATCGGTGATCGAGCAGCAGGAAGCAGCCTACGAGGAACTGCAATCGGCCAACGAAGAGGTGCAGTCGGCCAACGAAGAATTGCAAAGCACCAGCGAAGAACTGGAAACCTCGAAGGAGGAAATCCAGTCGGGCAACGAAGAGCTGGCCACGCTCAACGACGAGCTGAACGATCGCAACAACGAACTGAGCCGGCTCAACAACGACCTGACCAACCTGCTCGGCAGCGTGCAGATGCCCATCGTCATGCTCGGGCCGGATTTGCGCGTGCGCCTATTCACCCCGGCGGCGGAAAAACTGCTCAACCTCACCGCCGCCGACGTGGGCCGCGCCTTGACCGAGATCAAGCTCAAGCTCGACGACTTGCCCGATTTGCGGCCTTTGCTGACGCAAGTGATCGACACCGCCAACGCCCAGGAACACGAGGTGCGCGACGCGCACGGATGCCGCTATGCCTTGCGCCTGCGTCCTTACCGCACGTTGGACCACAAGATCGACGGCGTGGTGCTGATGTTGGTCGATGTGGATGCGATCAAACGCGCACACGCGCTGGCCGACAGCATTCTGGCCACTGCGCGCGAACCATTGCTGGTGCTCGATCCGGACTTGCGCGTACGCAGCGCCAGTCCGGCGTTCTGCCGAATCTTCGGCGTCGCTCCGGAAGCGGCCATCGGCCGGCTTTTGTACGAACTGGGCGGCAAACAATGGGATATTCCCGAACTGCGCCGGTTGTTGCAGGAAATCCTGCCGCGCGATCAACGCATCGACGACTTTCGCATTCACCACGCGTTCGACGGCATCGGTCTGCGCACCCTGCAATTGAATGCGTGCCGTCTGCAGCAGGCCGACGGCCAGCCGCCGCTGATCCTGCTGGCGATACAGGATGTCACCGATAGCGAGGCGGCCGAGGAATCGCTGCGCCGCTACGCCACGGAACTGTCCGAAAGCGATCGCCGCAAGAACGAGTTTCTGGCCATGCTCGGTCACGAATTGCGCAATCCGCTGGCGCCGATGCGCAACGCCATCCGCCTCATGCAATTGGCTGCCGGCGACACGGCAGCGGTGCAATCCGCATTGCCCACGCTCGATCGTCAGGCGCGCCTGATGACGCGGCTGGTCGACGGCCTGCGCGATGCCGGCCGCATCGCCTGCGGCAAGATCGGACTGCACCGCACGCATGTGGAATTGCGTTCGCTGATGCGGGTGGCGGTAGAGGATTTTCGCGGCGCGCATGCGCATCTGGACCGCAAACTGGAAATGGCACTGCCGGCGCGCCCGCTGTATGCGTACGTCGATTCCAGCCGCCTGATCCAGATCGTATCCAATCTGCTCGGCAATGCGCGCAAGTTCAGCGATGACGGCGGACACATCGCGCTGAGCCTGGAAAAATCCGGCAAGCATGCCGTCATTCGCGTGCGCGACAACGGCATCGGCCTCGCCGCCGACCAGCTTCCTCGCATCTTCACGCTGTACACGCAGATCGACATGACCATGGATCGTTCGCGCGGCGGGCTTGGCATCGGTCTGGCGCTGGCGAAAAGCCTGGTCGAATTGCACGACGGCACGATCCAGGCGCACAGCGAAGGTCTCGGCCACGGCTGCGAATTCGTCATCCGCCTGCCCGCCGTCGCAGCGTCGGCGCTGCCATCGATGGCGAAGCAAGCGCCGCAGCCGGTCAGCGGCCGTCGCATTCTTGTCGTCGACGACAATCACGATTCGGCCGAATCCCTGGCGATGCTGCTCGAAATCACCGGCAACGAAACCCTTGTCGCCTACGACGGCATGGTTGCGCTGCGGCAGGCCGCTGCGTTTCGGCCCGATGTCGTGCTGCTGGATCTGGGCTTGCCCAAACTCGACGGTTACGAGGTCGCGCGCCGGCTTCGCGCCAGACCCTGGGGCAAGAAACTCGTGCTAGTCGCCATCACCGGCTGGGGCCAGGACGAAGACCGGCGGCACACGGCCGAGGCCGGTTTCGACGGCCATCTGGTCAAGCCGGTGGATTACGCGGCGCTGACGCAATTGCTCGCGACACTGGCGCCGCGGTAGGCAGGTGCCCGTGCCCAGGTTCGCGTTGATTGCCGCGGTCAAGCGTGCCGCATTGGCGTTTCTCGTCGACGACGCGCTGACTCTCGCGGCCGCGCTGGCGTTCTACACGGTGCTGTCGTTCGCGCCGCTCGTCCTTCTCAGCGTCTGGGCGACTTCGTCCTTCGGCAGCGATACGCAAGAGGCGGTCCTGCACCAGATCGCGGCATTGGCCGGTAACGATGCAAAACGGGCGGCAGCCGCCATCCTTGCCAACAGCGTCCGGCTGACGCTGGGCAGTTTCGCCGGCATCGCCGCGGCGGTCATCGTCGCCGTCTCGGCGACCACGATTTTCGCGCAACTGCAGTTGTCGCTGAACGCGATCTGGAAGTTTCCCGCGAAAACCGGCAATCCGCTGCGTGCATGGCTGCGCCGTTGGCTGCTGGCGCTGGGCATGCTGGCAGCGACGCTGGCGATGATCGCCGCAGCGCTGCTCGCCAACGTTTTGCTGCGCATGGCATTGCAACGACTGGGCTTGCCATGGTTTCCGCTAAAGCATGTATTTGCGCTGGTCGTTGCCACGCTGTTGTTCGCTGTATGGTTCCGTTATCTGCCCGACCGGCGCCTGCGCTGGCGCGATACCTTTGCCGGCGCCTTGATCAGCGCGGCGTTGTTCGTGCTCGGCAACCTTGCCATCGGCCAGGTGCTCACGCACAGCAATTTCGGCAGCGCCTACGGCTCGATGGGATCGGTCGTGGTGTTTCTGGTCTGGGTTTATTACTCGGCCCTGGTATTTCTGTTCGGCGCCGAGTTGATCGACGTGGCATTCGTGACGCGTGCGGACCAGACGATGCGCTGACGCGCAATTCATTTCTTGCCCGGAGCATCGGCGATCGATCCATCGCCGATCAGGATACCGACGGATTTGAGCGCCTCGACGTGTTGGCAAACAATGCGAAAGCACGCGATCAAGGGGCCAGCGAGCAGGATGCCGACGATGCCCCAGAGCGAGCCCCACAGGAGCAGCCAGACGAAAACCACGGCCGGATCCAGCGACAGCCTCCGGCCGATGATCGTCGGTGTAACCAATTGGCCTTCGACAATGGCGAGCGCGAAAAACGCGCCCGGCACCGCGAGCGCGTGGCCAAGCGTATCGAACGTAGTGATGCCGACGAGTAGCAGCCCGATTCCGGTCATCGCCGGGCCAACGTAGGGTGCGAAATTCAACACCGCAGCCACGACGCCCCACAGCAGCGGATTTGGCACGCCAAGCAAGAACATCGCCAACGCCGTGGCCGCGCCCAGCACCAGATTGATTGCGCTGACCATCAACAGATAGCGCGACATTTCTTCCTGCACTTCGCGCGCGATGTGCACCACCATTTTCTTCTCGCTCATGCCGGGAGCGACCTCCACCATGCGCCGCAGGAAACCATTTCCGGACGAAAGGAAAAAATAGACCAGCAGCAGGACCTCCGCGACGGCAGTCAGCACGCGCGGCGTGACTGTCGCCGCGCTGGCAAGCAATCCGGGTTGCTGGGCGGCTACGACCGTGGGCGTCTTGGCTGAAGTCGATTGGCCCAGATTTTCGATCTTCTTGGTCGCCACCTGGGCAGCGTCGATGGATGCACGCACGCTTTCGAAACGCCGCTGTATCGCCTGGATGTACTGCGGCGCGTGCGCCATCCAATCGCGCGCGGGTTGCGCCAGCATGGTCACGCCGCCGGCAATGGCGGCCACGACAACAGCCAATATCAGGATGCTGCCGACCGCCCGTGGCATACGCAAACGTTGCAACAGGGTGACCAACGGCGACAGCAACAACGAAAGCAGCAACGCCAGCGTCAACGGAATCAGCACTGCCTGCGCGATATAGCAAATCCCAAGAACAAGAAAAAACAAAACCGCGACGATGACGCGCTTGATGGTACGAACATCCGACGGCGTATCAGCCGAGCCGGTTTGCGCAGACGCATCGTCGCGAACGTTCATGGCCGATTGCCGCGCACCCGCAACCGCACACAGACATCATCCGCGAGATGTCTCGGCAAAGAATCGTGTTGTGCATGGCGCCGCAAACGATTACCGCCCCGCCGCCGCCCGAAAATGACTCTGGCGATGACGATCCCACCCGCTCGATTTGCTGCTTCCCGGCTGCGGGCGTTTGTTGACCTTGACCCTTGCGACGCCTGTTTTCGTCGCGTCGGCATCAACAACTGGGGCGGCTGGATGGATTTTCTCGAGAACTTGTTTCCTGGTTTTCATCGCACTTCCTGTCATGAATTAACCTCTCAGTGTCGCAAGCATCGATCATCGAGTCCGTACGATAGCCAACATAGCGCGTTACCATCTCGCCGGGCCCTTATGCATGCGGTCAGCTTTCGATCAATCGCTCCACGCGCTCGATGTCGCCGAGCCACAGGTACGCGGTCCAATCCGGTTCGGTCGGGTGATCCAGGCGTAGCCGGGCATTCATTCCGGTGGCGCCGGAGGCGCTTTGCAATAGCTGCGCAGCGGGGCGTTCGGTTACCGCACCGGAAACGATGTCGCCATTTTTCATCGTGATGCGGACGTGGGTCTGGCCGGGCAACTCGACGACAAGCCGCAAAATGCGCTCGATATCACCCGGCTCCGTGTAAACCTTTTCTGCCTTCCCGCCCATGATTGCCAATCCTGCTGACAAACGATGGCAGCATGAACACGATGGATCGTATGTGTCTGTGCGGTGGCGCGCACACGCAGTCACCCGCGACGTTCAAACGCTCATGGCGAATGTCATTGCAATCTCGATGCGATGCGCGTTGCCGTCGTTGCGCAGGCAGACGACCGGCTCGCGTTGTTCTTCGCCATCGAGGATCAAGCGTAGCGACGCCGACGCGGCGCTGTTGTGCGTGACGACGATTGCGTAAGGGGTGTCGAGGTAACGATAGGTTGCCTCGAATCCGCTCCAGCTTTCCGGTATGCACGGCACAATGTGCAACTTGCCTGCTTCGAGCCGCAATCCGAGTACGGATTCCGTGATCGCCCGATACATCCAGCCCGCAGAGCCGGTGTACCAGCTCCAGCCGCCGCGTCCGATATGCGACTCGGCGGCGTAAACGTCGCCGGTGATCGCATAGGGTTCGGTCTTGAAAACGGCGGCGGCCTGCGGCGAATTCGAATGCTTGATCGGATCGATCATTTCCAGCCATTCGCAAGCTCGGTCCGCGTCGCCGAGCGCGGCGAACGCCATCGCTGCCCAGACCGCCGCATGCGTGTATTGACCGCCATTTTCGCGCACGCCCGGCACATAGCCTTTGATGTAGCCGGGGTCGAGATCGGAAGTGTCGAACGGAGGCTCGAGCAGCTTGATCAACGCATGCTCGCGATCCAGCAGCAGCCGTTCCACGGAATTCATCGCCGCGCGCGCGCGCGCTGGGTCGCCGCCACCCGACAACACCGCCCAGCTCTGCGCGATCGAATCGATGCGGCATTCGGGGTTCGCGGATGAGCCCAGCGACGTGCCGTCGTCGAAGTAGGCGCGGCGATACCAGTCGCCATCCCAACCGTGTTGTTGAATATGGTCGCGCAGCTTTGCCGATTCGCTTCGGCACAGGTCGGCGAACGCGCCGTCACTGCGCAGCTCGGCCACTTCCGCAAATCGCATCAGCACGTGATAAAGAAAGAATGCCAGCCAGACGCTTTCGCCTTTTCCCTTGCTGCCGACGTTGTTCATGCCGTCATTCCAGTCGCCGGAACCCATCAAGGGCAAGCCGTGCGCGCCGAAATTCAGGCCGTGTCTGATTGCGCGTACGCAGTGTTCGTAGAGATCGGCAATCTCATTCGAGGCCGTCGGCAAGTCGTAATAGGACTCCTCGCCGGCGCCCAGCGGTCGGCCGTCGAGAAAGGCGCAACGTTCGTCGAGTACGCCAAAGTCTGCCGTTGACGAAACATAACGGCTCACGGCCAGCGGCAACCACAGATAATCGTCCGAGCAGCGCGTGCGCACCCCGCGCCCGGCAGGCGGATGCCACCAGTGCTGCACGTCGCCTTCCTTGAACTGGCGCGATGCGCAGCGCAACAGATGTTCGCGCAGCAATGCCGGTGCGGCGTGGACCAGCGCCATCGCATCCTGCAACTGGTCGCGGAACCCGAACGCGCCGCCGGACTGGTAGTAACCGCTGCGACCCCACAGCCGGCAGGCGATGGTCTGATACAGCAGCCAGCCGTTGGCCAGCAGATCCAGTCCCGGCAGCGGCGTGCGCACCTGCACGGCGCCGAGCGTGCGTTGCCAGTGCGCGCGAACGGCATCGAGCGCCGCGCGCGCGGTGCCAAACGTGCGCAGACGCAAAATCAATTCACTGGTTTTCTGGATGCCGTGCCCGGCACCGAGCCGGAAAATGACTTCGCGCGACTGTCCGGCGGAAAGTTCGATCGGAACCTGAATCGCCGCGCACGGATCCATCGCCGCACCGACTCGTCCCGACAACCGCGCACTCGTCATGGCCAGCGGTTTTTGCAGCGTGCCGTTGCGGCCGATGAATTCGCTGCGGTCGCCGCTGATGGTGCGCAGCGGGTTGTCGACGTCGAAAAAGGCGACGCGATCGGCAAACTCGAAGTTGAACGCGTTGCGCGCCAACAGTGCGCCGCCGTTCGCATCGATTTCGGTGACGATGTGCATGGCGGACTTCGCGCGCAGGTCGCCCAGCACCCATTCGACGTAGCCGGTCAACGATAGACGCCGCGTTCGGCTGGACAGATTGCGCAGTTTGACGACCGCGAACTTGACCGGCGCATCCAGTGCGACATAGGTCCACAGTTGTGTGCTGATGTCGTCTTCGATGTGCTCGAACACGCTGTAGCCGAATCCGTGACGAGTGACATAAGGCGTCTGGCCGCAGCTCGGCCACGGCGCCGACGACCAGTAGCGGCCGCTTTCTTCATCGCGCACGAAATACGCTTCGCCGGACGAGTCGCCGACCGGATCGTTGTACCACGGCGTAAGCCGGAACTCGTGCGCGTTTTCCGCCCACGTATACGCGCTGCCGCTGTGCGAGACCACGCTACCGAAGTCCGGATTCGCCAGCACGTTGACCCAAGGCGCCGGCGCGGTCGCGCCCTGCTTCGTGACGATGACGTATTCACGCCCATCAGGGCTGAATCCGCCGAGGCCATTGCCGAAAATCAGATCGCGCTTTGGCAGTTCCATCGGCAACGTGGTTAACGTTTGTTCATCGGCACGCTTGGGCGTATTCGTGCGCAAGCGCGGGATCGCAAGCTCCGCCGGGTCGCGCCGCCTGACCTGCTCGGCCAGGCTGCCGCGCGTATCGGAAACGATGACGCGCGCCACCGCTTGCAGCAAGATGCGATCCTCGCTGGCGATCTGCTCCGCACGACGCACGAAGATGCCGCCGGGTTTGTCGATGAGGGCGCCTTCGGCACCGGCAGTGATGAAGGCGAGGATTTGCTCCTGCAGCGCCTGCCGGTAGCCGCCATGATCTTCGTTCCAGATCACCAGGTCGACGGCTAGACCCTTCAGGCGCCAATAGGCATGCGCCTTGACGAGCTGCCGCACCAGTTCGATGTTCGCCCGATCCTTTATTTGCAGCAGCACGATCGGCAAGTCTCCGGAAATCGCGTGGCCCCACAAACCGGATTGACCGCGTCGATTGCTTACGATCAGCTTCGGATCGGCGCGCATGGAGACATTCGCATACAGCAGGTGACCGGCAGCGCGGCCGTAGACCTGCGCCTCGGCATCGCTGACATCGATCTGGCGCAGGACCACCTGGCTGTGCGTCCAGGCCAGATCGAAAACGCGATCGCCCAGATGCAGGTCCTGGTATTTCTCCACGAGCGCCAGGCATGCCGCGCGGTTTTCGCCGATGCCGGTAACCAGGTCCAAGGTGACCGACTGCTCCGGTTCGAGGACGAATCGATGCCGTATCGCGACGATTGGATCGAGTACCGCGCCTTGCGTGTCCGAAAGCGCACCCGCCTCGCGCAGCGCCTGCGGATCGGCGGTGCTGTTGTCGCGGCCGACGAAGCGCAGACGGTCGGTCTCGAACGACAGGGCAACGCTGTCGGCTCCGTGCAATGTCATCAGGTGCAGCAGCCACGGCCAATGCTCGGTGGCGGAACGCGGCCGACGCCGACACAAGATCGCCGGCCGCGGGCGCAGGATCTCGGTCTCGATGAAAAGGTTGCTGAAAGCACGTTGCGTGTCGTCGGCCGCGCCGCGCTCGAGCACGACCTCGGCATAACTGGTCACCTCGATGGTCCTGTGCGCAGGCGAACGATTGGTCAGACGCACGCGGCGCAGTTCGACGTCGTCCTCCGGCGAGACCGCGATGGCGGTGTGCGTTTCAATTCCATCGTCGTGGCGCCGATAATCCACGTGCGGCTCAGTGAAGATCGCCTCGAATCCAGCGCCTTGCGCCAGCGTCGGCTGCAATGTGTTCGACCAGACCTTGCCGCTGTCCACATCGCGGATGTAGCAGAAGTTGCCCCAGTTGTCGCAGGTGCTGTCTTCGCGCCAGCGCGTCAGACTCAGTTCCTTGCAGCGGCTGTAGCCGCCGCCCGCAATCGTCAGCATCACCTGATAGCGGCCGTTGGACAGAATCTGCACGCCCGGCCGGGGTGTATTGGCCGTGGTGTATACGCGTACCGGCATTTCCGCGACGTCCATGACAGCGCCGTCATCGGCCAATTGCGTACCTAGCGCATAGACAGCCGCACGCCGCGGCACCCGTTCCTGCAGCAGCTGCAATGCCGCGGCGAACAGCGGTTCCGATGCGAAGCGCCGACGCATCGGCCGATCCAGCGTGGCGTCGGCGAGTGCCAGCAGGCTCATGCCCTGATGGTGCGCCATGAATGAGCGCACGACCGCGAACTTCTCGCCTCGGCGCAGCCGCTCGGGTGTGTAGTCCAGTGCCTCGAAAAACCCGAACCGGCCGAGCAGGCCTAGGGTCTTGAGCGCACGCAAATTGGGTATTGCCTCGTGTGGCGCAACCAGCAATGCCAGCGCCGTGGCATGCGGCGTGACTACGAGATCTGCGGCCAGTCCGCGGCGCAGGCCCAGGCCGGGAACGCCAAACGACCGGTACTGGTAAATGCCGCTGGCATCGACCGCGTTGTAACTCGATTCGGAAATTCCCCACGGTACGCGCCCTAGAGCAGCGTAGTCGATCTGTCGTTTTACCGCGGCGATACATGTGCGATCGAGCAACGTATCCTCATAGCTCGGCATTACCAGCAACGGCATCAGGTATTCGAACATCGAACCGCCCCAGGACAACAGTATCGGCTCGCCACTACTTCGAGTGAGCAAACGTCCCAGCGCAAACCAGGCTTCCTGCGACACCTGTCCAAGCGCAATCGCGACGAAACTCGCCAGCCGGGCTTCCGAGGCAAGCAGATCGTAGTAGCTGGCATCCGGTCGGCCGTCACCGACGTTGTAACCGACCGTGAACAGGCGGCAGTCTTTGTCGTACAGGAAGCTGAAATCCATTTGTGCAAACTGGCATGTCTGCTGGGCGCGGCTTTCGATCTCGGCAATGCGCGCAACGGCACGACGGCCAGTCTGCGCGAGGTGGAGCCTGAACGCGGCTATCCAATCGCGATCCGTCGCCGCTACATGCAAATGATCTTCCGCCGCACGCAGCAGATCATCGGCGAATTCCGGCAGTTCGCGCAGAGTCGGCATCGCCGCATCCTGCAGAAAATCGTCGAGCGCGGCGGGGACCGGCAGGATATCGATCCACGGCAGCAAGTACTTCAATTCGTTCAAGGCGTCCAAACATTGATCGCGCAGTGCGTTTGCCCATCTGCGTACATCGTCTGCGGCCGCCGCGTTGAGGCTGTCGGCGATCGCCGCGGCCTGCGCCGTCAGGTCGGCGAGCGCATGGGCCGCCCCAAGCAACCGCAATGGCGGCCGTTGCAGCGCCAGATCGAGTCGATCATGGAATGGTGTGAGCATTTCGCGCTGCGCGGGGGCCAGGGTTTCGTCCAGAATTCCAAGCGCGTCGCGCAAACCGACGAACAATTGCTCGCCGGCTATGCGCTGGTCCGGCAACTCGCGCAGCCCGGCCTGCAACGTGATCAGATGTGCGCAAAGATTTCCGCTGTCAACCGTGGAGACATACACCGGCGTCAGCGGCCGCAACGACTGCGTGTCGTACCAGTTGTAGAAGTGGCCGCGCTCGCGTTCCAGTTCCCGCATCGAATCTAGCGTGTGGCCGCAACGTTCGAGGAGCGTGCCCATGCCCAGATAGCCGAAATCGTAGGCGGACAGATTGGCCAACAACGCCAGTCCGATATTGGTCGGTGAGGTGCGATGCGCGATGACTGCCACCGGTTGTTCCTGCAGATTGTCCGGCGGCAGCCAGTGATCGCCTGCTGTGACAAGTTCGTCGAAATAGGCCCAGGTGCGGCGCGCCAGCCTGCGCAGAAAATCCGTCTCGTCCGCTTTTAGCGCGGCGGTAGGTTTTTTGATCGGCTGCCCCAGCCACCATTCGATGAGCGGCGCGACGCACCAGAGCAACACGAAGGGTGCGGCGAAGATCAGTGCCAGTGGTCGCGCAGACGTCAGATACAGTCCCGTCGCGATTGCCAGCGCGGGCGAAAACCACATGGCGCGGAACGAGCTGGCTATCGATGTGCGCGACCGGGCATCGGCCGCGCTGGACGTAGTCCACTGCAACAGATTTCGCCGCGTGATGAACATTCGCACGCCCGTGCGCAGAATCGCGTCCAGATTGGAATACGCTTCGTAAGCCAGACAGGCAACGGCGAATGCACCGCAAGCAAACGACGCGCCCATGCCACGCAACGATGCGCCCAGATGCTGCATGAGCGGCGACTCTTCCGGTTTTCGCGCCAGGTCGAGCAAACTGTTCGCCAAAACGGGAATCAAGGTCACGCCGAGGACCACGAGGGTCCAGAATCCGGGTGCCGGCAGTGCAATCCAGCCGAGCAGAAGCAGCAGGGTGGATGCGATCGGCACCAGGCTCCGCCGCAGATTGTCGAGTACTTTCCAGCGCGACAGCGCCGAGAGCGGGTTCTTCGCGCTGCCTGCCTGCATTCCGTCTACGCGCGGCAACAACCAGCGCGCGATCTGCCAGTCGCCGCGAATCCAGCGGCGGCGGCGGCGCGCATCCGCGCGGTAGCTCGACGGATAGTCCTCATACAACTCGATATCGCTCGCCAATCCCGAGCGGGCGTAGCAACCTTCGAGCAGGTCGTGACTGAGTATGCGGTTTTCGGGCAGGCGCCCCTTGAGCGCGAGCTCGAACGCGTCGACGTCGTAAATGCCCTTGCCGGTGAACGAGCCTTCGCCGAAAAGATCCTGGTAAGTATCCGATACGACGCGCGTGTACGGATCGATTCCGCCATCGCCGGCGTACAGCTGCGCATAGCGCGAACGCTGCGTGCTGGACAGGGTGGCCATAACGCGCGGCTGCAGAATGCCGTAGCCGGCGACGACGTGCTCCTGCGCCGCATCGTAGTGCGCGCGATTGAGCGGATGCGCCATGGTCGCAGCCATTCGTCGCGCTGCATCGCGCGGCAGGCGCGTGTCGGAATCCAGGGTGATGACGTATTTGATCGCCGCCAATGCGCCGATATCGCCCGTCACCTGCGAGAAGCTCTTGGCGGGTGCCGCGCCGCGCAGCAGCGCATTCAAATCGCCGAGCTTGCCGCGCTTGCGCTCGTGCCCCATCCACCGGCGTTCCTGCGCGTTCCAGAGGCGCGGCCGATGGAACAAAAAGAAGCAGGTCGATCCATCGGCATTGCGATGCTGCTCGTTCAGGCGCTCGATTGCGCGCACGGCTGCCTGCAACAACGCGTCGTCGTCGGCCATCGTTTCCGCGGACGCATCGTCGAAATCGGTCAGCAGGCCGAAGTGCGCGCAGGCATCACGATTCGCAAGAAAGCGGATTTCAAGCGCTTCGATCAAAGCGTCTATAGAGGAGCCGCTGCTCAACATTGTCGGGACTACAACCAGGGTTCGCGCCGATGCCGCAATGCCGTCGGAAAAATCCATGCGCGGCAGCAGGCGCGGCGCGATCAGCATGCCGCCGAACCGGTTGACGACCGCGACCGCCAACTGGCTGGCGCATAGCGCAGCGAGCACTGCGATCGACACGATCGACCAGCCGTGTGCTGCATCCCAGTGCGCCTTGACCAACGCAATCGCAGTGAAGGCGACGGTGATCAACACGATCGAACCCAGATAAATGAAAACGCGCGGCCGCAAATCGCGAAAATGGCTCAGCGCCGGAAAACGCACCTGCGCGGCGCGCTCAAGTTGTGCTCGACCGGCATCGATCAGGTAGTAGCCGACATGTGCGCTGCGTTCACTACCGCTTGACGCGGCGGCTTGGAGCGCCAAATCAACGGCTCTCTGGGCAACTTCCGTTTCACTTAGCCGGCTCTTTTTGGCCAGACCCTCGACTGCGTGCCGGTAACGGTCGCGTGTCGCGAAATCCATTTTCGGGTAAATGCCGGCCGGATCGCTGCGCAGAATACGCTCGGTCACGCTCATCGATTCGACGAATTCGCGCCAGTCGATTTTGGCAAGCAAACGCAGGCTGCCGATACTGTTGTCGACCGACAACTGATCGGCGGCCTGCTGCTGGTTTTCCGCCTGGACCAGTTGTTCGGTGGTCAGGCCAGACTCGACCAGGGATTGGTCGATCCAGGTCAACGGCAGAGACTGCAAATGCTGCTGGCCTTGCAAGAGGCGCGTGAATTCAGCGACGAACGCGCTGCGCATCGGCGGTTTCGAGCGCGCCATGTCGGCGACGACCAGAATCAGATTCTTGCCATCCGTTTCCACGGTGTCTGCTATCCGGCTCGTCCAGAAATTGGCCAGATTGCGATCGGTCTGGTCCACTGCCAGACGGGCAGCGATTCGGCGCAGGTTTTCGATCAAGGCCAGGCGCAACATGATCGGCACGGCCCACAACTCGCCCAGGGTCAACACGGTGGAACGCTGATACGCCGCGACGAAACGGATCAGGCTTTCCAAATCGATGCGTCCATCGCCATGCGATATCGCTTCCAATGCAATGTCGTAGACACGCGGGAAGCCGGCCGAGGGACCCGACGTCAAGCACCGCAACTCCCAGCTGTAGCGTTTGGGCAGGTGCAGCCGGGCGATGCGAATCTGCTCCAGCACCAGGTGGAAATTATCCAGCAGCCACTCGCCAGCCGGCGCAATGCTGCGTTCGGCTTCGATCGCCCCCGCAAGCAGTTTGCTTGTCTGGATCAATATCCGTTCGTTGCCGGCCAGGCGCGGCAACAGGCGATCTGCGCCTCGCGCACGCGAATCGCGGTGCAGGCTGGCAAGAAACTCGCCATGCTGTTCCAGCTGGTCGGCACTGTACAACTCCGACCGCAACGGCGGTTCAATGCTGTCTGGCGGTTGTCCCGGCTGCGACCCGCGAGCCGTTTTCCACTTGTTCCGTATGTATTCGGCAATCACGAGAAGCTCGCCTCGCGCCTACAGCGATCAGCGGGCGTGAATTGGATAGTCGGTCAATCAGCCAGCCAAGTATGTGCGTTGTCGAACATTGGCCATGGCAATCGTGAAGACAGAGACTGTGCGACGGCGTACAGAGCGTCGTCGCAAATCGGAGCAGCATTGCGCTACCGCGGCTACCTTCGGAATTTTCGCCATCCTGCGACTCAACCGATCCCGAGAACCAAATCATGCAATCAGATCAGCACACCACCCATCACCCGGTTCCCAGCCCCAGCGCCGAATACGCGCCGGCTAGCGGGGGGCGCGGCGATGCCGCAAAAGGCAACGGCCATGAGAAAAGCAATGATTCGGCAGATCGGCACGATGCGATAACGCCCAAAGGTCGACGACCGGCACGCTCGGCCGAAAACAAGTCGCGGCCGCGGCGCTGAAGACGGCTCTGCACGAAAACCAGAAATTCCGCGCCACGCACCCGACGATGGACCGACGTTTTACATACGCTTTACAGCAGCATAATGACTACGTCTTGCGCATGCCGGCCATGCCGCGCCGGTAAATTTCCAGATCGGATCGATAGCATGTGCATGCCGCCGCTTCGAGGCGTGCACGATCGAGAATCGTCAGGCTGCCACGCCTATAGCGGATCAGCTTGCGCGACTGCAGGACCCCCGCGGCGGAAGTGACGCCGACGCGGCGCACGCCGAGCATGAAGGCGAGAAATTCCTGGGTCACATCGAACGAATCCGCATGGGCGCGATCCCGGGTCATCAGCAACCAGCGCGCGAGTCGTTCCTCCACGACATGGAAGCGCGTGCAGGCGGCGGTTTGGGCGAGTTGGCGCAACAGGACACCTACATAGCGATGCAAATGCCGGCGCAAAACGGGCGTATCCTCGATTCGACGCCGAAACGTGGCGATCTGCATGCGCCAGACCGAGCCGGCGCCCTGCGTCAAGGCGCGCAGCGGCGCGCAATCCTGTCCCAGGACCGCGCTGTATCCGCACATGCCTTCGCTGCCGATCATGCCGACCTCAAGCGTGGAATGGCCGTCGATCGTCTTGAGCACGGAGATGAAACTGTCGATCGGAAAATAAACGTGGCGCATGCGCTCGCCCTCGTCGTAAAGAACGCTGCCAAGGACGAGATCGACGCGGGTGCAATCGTTGAGAAGCGGCTCACGCACCGCGGCGGGCAGCGCGGCAAGCAACTGATTGACGGCGACGTCGCGCTGCGCAGGCATGGCATTCTCTGGCGATCGAACGCAGAGCGTGTCGCAAGGGGCATATGCCGTCTGTCTGCTAACCCACATAGCGGAGGGGGAACATCCACTGCCGCCGCAGCTCAGCAGACCGGTGTGCCGGGCTTACGACAGCAGGCGCGCGAATTCCTTTCTGACCACCTCGTAGCACTCGCACGCCATGCCTTCCAGGCGCGGCCGATCCAGAACCCGAATCCGGCCGCGGTTGTATTTGATCACCCCCGCGCGCTGCAGTTTGCCGGCCGCTTCGGTGACGCCCTCACGGCGTACGCCGAGCATGTTCGCGATCAGTTCCTGGGTCATCACAAGTTCGTGGGACGGCAATCGATCCAGGCTCATCAGCAACCAGCGGCAAAGTTGCTGATCCACGGTGTGATGGCGGTTGCACACGGCGGTCTGACCCATCTGCGTCAGCAACGCCTGCGTATAGCGCAGGAACAGTTGCTGCACCGGACCGGCCAGAACGAATTCGTCGCGGATGTGCTGGGCGCGCATGCGGAACGCGCGGCCGGCGCTTTGTACGACGGCGCGGTTGGGAGTCGTGCCGCCGCCCATGAACAACGAAATGCCGACAAGTCCTTCGTTGCCGACGATCGCGATCTCGGCCGATGCGCCATCCTCCATCACATACAACAGCGAAACGATCGAATCCGTCGGAAAATAAACGTAAGGCTGATCGGTCCCCGATTCGTAGATGACATCGCCAAGCCCCAGTTGCACACGAACCAGGTATGGGGCAAAACGTTCCCACTCTGCCGCCGGAATGGCGGCCAGCAGGTGGTTTTGCCTCGGGTCGACCGGTGCGGACCGCATGGAAAGCCTTGGCGCCACGCCGGCGTCTTGATCAGGAAAACTCGACACTTTCCGCATGCTAGTGTCAGGCATTGGCTGCGTATGTGCGCAAGCGCACAAAGCAACGCCTGCAAGCGGTGTGATTGCGCGTTGCTTCCGGTGGCCAGGGTGCGCCACCGCACGGAGGAATTTCGGCCGCACGCGCATGCTGTGCGGGTGCAGGGGCCTCAGACGCGCGCGCTCGTTGTTCCCGCCGCTGCGAGGGTTCTCATATGCGGAGTACGGGTATGCATACGCAGTGGTTTGACAGCGCCGGCGGATTGCCGCTGGAAGGCCAGCCTGTCGAATTCGTTCTCGATGGCCGTGAAATTGCCATGGACGGCACCTACGGCGAAGGGGTTTTTCACTCGCACTGGTCAGGCTATCCGATCAAGCGTGTACGCGTTTGGCGGCCAGCCGATTCCGATTGCTGCGGCACGGCTTCGGCGTATGCAGCGAATGGCTGATGCACCCGCGACCGGCGCGCATGGCACCGATGGACATCGTTCGCTCGCTCAACGTATTGCCCGCGATCGCGCGCTTGTCGAGGACGCGGATGAACAGCCGGGTTGGACTCGCTCTCGACACCGCAGTGGCTTGCGCCCTGCTTTATGTCGGCATATGGCGTCACGATGATTATCCGATAACGGCACCCCTGATCATTCTTTCCGGGCTGCTTCTCTTCAGCTTCATCGAATACGGTTTTCACCGCTGGCTGTTCCACGGTTCCGCTCAGGGCATCCTCGAACAGGGCCACCGCAGGCATCACCAGAATCCCGTGGGATACGACTCGTTGCCTTTCTTTTTGCCGCCGTTGGGCATTCTGGGACTGGCTGCGCTCTTCGCCACGATTCTGCCTGCGGCATTTGCGTTGCTGCTGGCGGGCGGCTTGGCGGCAGGATATGCGCTTTACGGGCTGAGCCACTACGCCATCCACGGCGTCCGCTTCAGTTCCCCGCCGGCACGACGTTGGGCTGCGAATCATCACATTCACCATCATCATCCCGACAAGAATTTCGGAGTGACCACACCGCTGTGGGACATCGTGCTGAAAACACGATACGGGTCGAAAAAAGCGGGCGGAAAAAGATCCGATCGGGAAATGACGCATACGTCGATTGGATGACCGCAGTCGGCATGCGTTCAGTCGATGACCGTTTGCGTACGTTGCCGCACACCAATTGATCCGCATTCGCTGCACGCAACTTCCCTGTGTGCGCTGGCGTACCGAGTTGCGCCGCTCGTACGCGTAGGCTGTGTGATGCAATGTATACGCCGTATTGCCGCGCGTACCGCGCGCCAGCGTTATCGGTGCAACCCGGTTCCCGCATTGGCGGCAGTTCGCGGCAGAAGCGGGAACCCACACTCCAGAGGTATATCGTCATGAACATCACATTGAAGATTCTGGCCGCCGCCATGGCGGTCGCCCTTGCGGCATGCGGCAAGTCCACCCAAGCGGACGTCAATCAAGCCGCAAGCGACCGCGCCGCGGATGTGGCCAAAGCCGGCCAGGACGCGCAGCCCTCCGTCGATGCCGCCAATCGCGATTTGGCAAAAGCACAACAGCAGGGAAACGCCAAAGTCGCAGACGCGCAGATGGACGCCAACAGCGAGATCAACAAGGCGGCTGCGAAACAGTCCAAGGAGCAGGCTAAGGCCGACTACAGCGTCGCGATCGCGCGCGCCGATGGCGATCTGTCGGTCGCGCTGAAGAAATGTGGAATGCAGAGCGCCGAGGTGAAGAACACGTGCGAACAAGACGCCAACTCGGTGCATGATCAGTCGATTGCCGCGGCGAAGTCTGAACTGGATTCGACGAATCAGCAAATCGATTGATGCCGCAAAAGCCCAATTGCATGGGCGGCAATGCGGAAAACGCCATGAACGTCACAGTCAACGCCGCGTCGAGCAACGCACATCGCGAACAGATCCGAGACGACGACGCGATCGACATGGCGTTGCGCGCGGCCGAGAATGAGGGATGGAATCCGCGACAAAAACAGGTACGCCGGTCCTGCAAATGGTCATTGCCTGCGCGCCGCGCTGGCGTCCGACACTCACTCAAACCGCGCTAGTCTGCATTGTCTCCTCGCCCAGGTGAAGGACATTCCATGAAGCTCGGCATGATCGGCTTGGGGCGCATGGGGGCCAACATGGCGCTGCGCTTGATGCGCGGCGGACATCGGCTGGTGGGCTTCGACCCGAAAGCCGATGCGCGCAAGGACATTGAAGGCAAGGGCGCCGAATCCGCCGACTCGCTTGCAGGACTGGTAGCGAAATTGCCGGCCCCGCGCGCGCTATGGCTGATGGTGCCATCCGGTGAAATCACCGACGCCACGCTGACGAATCTGTTGCTGTTGCTGGCCGCTGGCGACACGGTCGTCGACGGCGGCAATTCCAATTACAAGGACACGTTGCGCCGCGCGAAGACCTTCGCCGACGGCAAGATCGACTACATCGACTGCGGCACCAGCGGCGGCGTTTGGGGTCTCGCCGAGGGTTACAGCATGATGATCGGCGGCGACGAAGCCGCCGTCGAACGGTTGCGCCCGGTATTCGAGACGCTGGCACCAGCCAAGGACAAAGGCTGGGGCCGCGTCGGTCCGGTCGGCTCGGGCCATTTCACCAAGATGATCCACAACGGCATCGAGTACGGCCTGATGCAGGCTTACGCCGAAGGCTTCTCGATCCTGCAGCACAAGCGCGAGTTCGGTCTGGACCTGCATCGTGTGGCCGAGATCTGGCGCTACGGCAGCGTGGTGCGCTCGTGGCTGCTGGACCTGACCGCCGATGCGCTCGGAAAGAACCCGACATTGCACGGGATCGCGCCCTACGTCGTCGATTCCGGCGAGGGCCGCTGGACGGTGGACGCAGCGATTGAACTCAATGTACCCACGCCGGTGATTGCCCTGTCGCTGATCGAACGGCTGCGCTCGCGTGATGCCGATTCGTTCTCCGACAAGTTGCTGTCGGCGATGCGCAACGAATTCGGCGGCCACGCCATCAAAAAGGAATGAATGCGCTGCGCAGGCACCCTGTCGCAACGCCGACCGTGCTGAGGGACACCGCGTATCGACGCATTGGCGACGGACACATGGCTCGAGCACGTGGCGATTCCGCCGAATGATGTGCGCGTGATCTGCGCCGAACGAGGTGCCGAAGCGGTGGCGTACGTCATGCATGCTGCTTCAATCAAGAGCCCAGCGCCGCATCGACGATGCCTTGAGCGCCCCGCAGGATTGCTTGCAAATGCATCTCGTCCTTGAAACTTTCCGCGTAGATCTTGTAGATGTCCTCGGTGCCGGATGGTCGCGCGGCGAACCAGCCATTGGCGGTCGCTGCCTTGATGCCGCCGATCGGCGCATCGTTGCCGGGCGCGTGATCGAGGACCTGCACGATTTTTTCGCCTGCAAGTTCATCGAGCTTGAGATCAGCCACCGCGAGTTTGCCAAGATTGGCGCGTTGCGCCGCATTCGCGGGCGCCTCGACGCGGTCGGCGAACGGCTTGCCGAGGTCGCGCGTCAGATCGCGATACAGCTCGCCGGGATCGCGGCCGCTGCGCGCGGTTATCTCGGCTGATTGCAGCGCTGCGACAATGCCGTCCTTGTCCGTCGTCCACACCGACCCGTCGGTCCGCGCAAACGATGCGCCGGCACTTTCCTCGCAGCCGAATGCCAGCGAACCGTCGAACAATCCATCCACGAACCATTTGAATCCGACCGGCACTTCGTACAGCTTGCGTCCGAGCCGATGCACCACGCGATCGATCAGCGCGGTGCTGACGACCGTTTTGCCGACGGCTGCACCATCGTTCCAATGGCTTCGATTGCGAAACAGGTAATCGATCGCCACCGACAGATAATCATTCGGCACCATCAAGCCGCTGCTGCGCGTGACGATGCCATGCCGGTCGTGATCGGTATCGCAGGCGAATGCGACATCATATTTGTCCTTGAGGCCGATCAACCGCTGCATCGCGTAACTCGAGGACGGATCCATGCGAATCTTGCCGTCCCAGTCCACGGTCATGAAGCGGAATGTCGGGTCGACCTCCTCGCTCACTACGGTCATATCGAGCTGGTAGCGTTTGGCGATCGGCGTCCAGTAATGCACACCGGCGCCGCCCAGCGGATCGACCGCCATGCGGATGCCGGCTCCACGGATCGCATCGAAGTCGATGACGCTGCCGAGATCGCCGACATAGGTGTTGAGAAAATCGTGTTCGTGCGTAGTCGCAGCGCGATACGCCCGCGCGAACCGCATACGCTGCACGTCGCGCACGCCGCCTTCGAGCAGGGCGTTTGCGCGCACCTGGATCCAGCCGGTAACCCGCGTGTCGGCGGGGCCGCCGTTGGGCGGGTTGTACTTGAAACCGCCGTTATCGGGCGGATTGTGCGAGGGCGTGATGACGATGCCGTCGGCGAGACCGCTGGTGCGGCCTTTGTTGTACACGAGGATCGCATGCGAAATTGCCGGCGTCGGCGTGTATTCGCTGCCCGTGGCGATCATGGTCTCGACGCCGTTGGCGGCCAACACTTCCAGTGCGCTCTCGAACGCGGGCTGCGACAGCGCATGGGTATCGATGCCCAGAAACAGCGGCCCGTCGGTGCCCTTGCTTTTGCGGTATTCGCAAATCGCCTGACTGATCGCCAGCACGTGCCATTCGTTGAAGCTGCGCTCGAACGCGATGCCGCGATGCCCGGATGTGCCGAACACGACGCGCTGCGCCGGCACCGATGGGTCGGGGTGCAGATCGAAATAGGCGGCGAGCAGACGCGGCACGTCGATCAGCAGCGAGGTCGGCGCCGGCTTGCCGGCGAGTGGACTGATCTTGGCACTCATGCGTGCGCTCCACGCAGCCGGCGATAACGCCGGATCAACTTATTGGTCGAGCCGCTCATCGCGCAACGGCACCTTTCAATCTTGTATCTGGCGCGCGTGCAGTGAACGTGGCTGCCTTGTCGGCGATCCGCTGCAACAGTTGCTGCCACGAGTTGACGAACGCCTGCGCCCCCTCGTCTTGCAGCGTGGCTGCGAGTGCATCCACGTCAATGCCGGATTTCACGATTTTCGCGATGGTCGCATCACCGTCGCCACCATCGATGTCGATCGCGCACTGCAGCTTGCCATGATCGGCAAATGCCTTGAGCGTCTTTTCCGGCATGGTGTTGATGGTTCCTGGAGCGGCGAGTGCACTGATGTAAAGCGTATCCGACGCTGATGGATCTTTCGTGCCCGTGCTTGCCCACAGCAGCCGCTGCGGCAGTGCGCCGACGGCCGCGAGTTTTTTCCAGCGCGGCGAATCGAGCAGTTGGCGATAGGCGCGATAGGTCTGCCGGCCCACCGCGATTCCCAGCCGATTGTGCAGTTCGGCCGGCAACTGCTTGTTGCTGGCGACATCCCAGCGGCTGACGAATAGGGAGGCAACCGAGCCGACCTTTGGATCCATTCCGGCTTCGATGCGGCGTTCGATGCCGCTCAGGTATGCCTGGGCTGCGGCAATGTATTGTTCGCGCGAAAACAGCAGGGTCACGTTGATCGGAATACCGAGGAAAATCGCTTCCTCGATTGCTGGAATACCCTCCGGGGTTCCTGGAATCTTAATGAAAAGATTGGGCGTGTCGGCCTGATGGTGGATCCGCACCGCCTCGGATATGCTCGCCTGAGTATCGTGGGCAAACAGTGGCGAGATTTCCATCGAGACCCAGCCATCGGCCTGGGCGGTCTCATCGAATGCCGGGCGGAACAGAGCGGCAGCGCGGCGCAAATCCTCCAAGGCGAGTTCGATGAAAAGTCCCTCGCCGGAAAGACCAGCCCGCGCCTTGGCTCGGATGCCAACGTCGTAGGCATCGCCATCGCCGATCGCGGCATCGAAGATGCTCGGATTGGAAGTCAGACCCGTGATCGAATCTTCCGCGATGTACCGCGCCAGCGTGCCGTCATCGAGCAGGGTACGCGTGATGTTGTCCAGCCACAGACTTTGGCCGAGATCGTGCGTTTGGGCCGTCGCTTTCATGCTTGCCTCGCAAGTGGTGCAGGTCCGGAGTTGCCGGAGATTGCGGAAGAATTCCAGTCGAGCAACGCACCGATGCTTTCGATGGTCGCGTCCGCCTTTTGGTAATCGCCGATGTGCTTCGGATCCAGCGCGTAATGTCCTTGCCGCACAAACACCGTCGTGAGCCGTTTTTCCAGAGCGATTTTCATTGCCTGGAGTACGCGCAGCTTGTCGTCCACCATCACGTAATGCGCGGCCGGATAGCGCTGGGCGATTGCTTCCAGCATTTGTTCCTTGTGGATGTAGATCAGCACGCGCCCGTCCACGGCGTCCCAGAGTCCCGAACGCTGCACCTTACGCGGCTGGAAGACTACATCGCCGTCGGAGAGGATCACGGTCCGGCCGAGCCCGCCAAGATGCCGGATGACATCCAACGCCGCCGGGTATAGCCGTTCCGCGAATGGATAGCCCAACAAAAAGGCGGACATCAAAAGCAGCCGCGGATTGTTCATGTCGATCAATCGGTAGCGCTGCAGGGCACCCAGGTAATCCGCGTAACCCAGTTCCTCGCGCAAGACCTCGAAGATTTTCCAGTAGCGCTTTCTGCCGACAGCACCAAATTCGCTTTCGAGGCGATTGTCGATGTCGGCTTCGATGCGATCGTTGTCGAGCAGGGTGTTATCGACATCGAGCAGAAAAACCACGTCGTCGGGCCACATCATGTGTGTGCCTGCTTACGCGTCGGAATGTGCCAGCCGCCATCCGCTGCGATCAGCGCATCTGCCTGCTGCGGTCCCCAACTGCCCGGCTTGTAGGGAAATGCCGGATGATGGTTTTCGATCACCGGTTCGACCGCCGCCCAGGCGGCCTCGACGGCGTCCTCGCGCGTGAACAGCGCACCATCGCCGGCCATGGCATCGCCGAGTAGGCGCTCGTAGGGCGATTTCTCTCCCAGTTCCTGCTCCGAGAGATAGAGCTCGCGCTGATCGCCAAGAAATTCCTTGCCCGCGCGTTTGACGCGGGCGGCAAGCGCGACCGCGGAATCGGGAGACAGTTTGAAGCGCACGTAGTTGGCACGCCCGCCGGCAGGCGCTGCGTCATCAAAAAGTTTCTGCGGCGGCGGCTTCAACTCGACGACGATCTCGGCCGCGGTTTCCGGCAGACGTTTGCCGGAACGCAGGTACCACGGTACGCCGCCCCAGCGCCACGAGTCGATGAACAAGCGCAGCGCACAGTAAGTTTCGACATCGGAATTCTTCGCCACGCCCGGCTCCGCGCGATAGCCTTCGTACTGACCGCGCACCAGGTCGTCCGGCTGCAGAGGGCGCATCGCCTGGAACACCTTGACCTTCTCGCCGTGTACGGCGCCGAAGCCCTGATAGGCCGGCGGTTCCATTGCCAGCAGCGCGACGATCTGCAACAGATGATTCTGAACGACATCGCGCAGACAGCCGACGGTTTCAAAGAACGCACCGCGACCGGCGACACCAAATTCCTCGGACAACGTGATTTGTACGCTGGCCACGCAGTTGCGATTCCAGATCGGTTCCAGAAACGAATTGGCAAAGCGGAAATAAAGAATGTTCATGATCGCTTCCTTGCCCAGGAAGTGATCGATGCGGAAGATCGAATCGTCCGGAAACGCCGATGTCAGGATGCGATTGAGAGCCTGCGCAGACGCCAGATCGCGGCCGAACGGTTTTTCAACCACGACTCGCGCGGCGCCGGCGCAATCCGACTTCTGCAATCCCTGGATTACGGTGGTGAACAGGTCGGGCGGAATGGCAAGGTAATACAGGGGTCGGCATGCGCAGCCCAACGCCTTCTTCAGAAATTGAAACGTCGCCGCATCGTTGTAGTCGCCGTCGACGTATTGCAGCCGCGACGAGAGCGCGGCAAACGTGGCCTCGTCGACCTTGCCGCCTTGGTCTTTCGCCGCCTGCGCCAGACTTTCATGAGCGCGCTCGCGCAGTTTTTCAATGGACCAGCCGGAGTGCGCCACGCCAATGATCGGTACATCCAGACCATCGCGCAACATCAGCGCCTGCAGCGCGGGGAATATCTTCTTGTAGGCGAGATCGCCGGTTGCGCCGAACAGAACCAGGGCATCGGATCGGGTTACTTCCATCGCGATCGGCCGCTTTTATTTGCGCCGACCCCACGTGGGCGGAAAGTGGGATGGCCCGGTGTCAGCGACAGACTCTCGATGAGGCGGCGCACCAGCGCGCTTTCGGGTTTGTGGGTCAGACATGCCGATTTGTGGCAACCAGCGTGCAATTCCACATTCCGCCGCTCTTGCCACTCGCCTCCTCCGTACGCGATTGCGGTCAGGAATGCCTCGAGCTGTGTGCCAGCACGGATCATCGTTTCTGCAAGACGCATGTTCGCACCTCCAGGGAGCCCCCGATAAACCCACTCCGGACTCGGCAAAACGGTGCGTACAGGAGCGAACCTCATCGGATCTTCACGCTCGTTACCGGCTGCCGGGTGAACGGTGGCCGTTTGCCTTACACGCTCGACTTACCCGGAGTCTTTCACGCAACGATTGCAGTGTGCCCTCTGATTCGCTCGGCGGATTGATTGCTTTGACGGGCACTACCCGAAGCGATCGATGTTTGGCGAGTCGAAAGATGGGTGAGCACAAATTGTTCATGAACTGTACCGTGACTTAATTCGGTTTCATTCCGCTACAACGTGCAATCGCAGTCTGGAATGGCAGTCGCATCGTCCAACTTCTGGTTGCCGATGTATGTACGGTGTCGCACGCACAGCGTCCCGCCGTTTGCAGGATTAAGATCAGCGGCGGCGACACTTGCCCCAGGCTTGCTCGTTATTCGGGCGTGTGCTCTGCGAAAGCATCGCCGGCAGTCCTGTGTCCAGCATCAGCCACATAGAAACCTGCGATCGCAGACTGGACCCCATCGAGCTTCGCAATTACTGCCTGCTATCGGAATCGACTTTCCAAAATTCGCCACTCGTCTGGAGCGCCTGCTGACGCAAGGCGATACGGATTGAAACTACGACGTCTCAACTCCTGAGATTTCGCAGCTCTGCGGCCGCGTAGAAAATTTGGCGAATACCCGGTGTCCTGTGTACAAAAGAAGAGAGGGTCAATTGATCCTCGTCTTCCCGCCGCTGCGCACAGGAGCCCATGAAACCACGCCCGATACCGATTCGCTTGGCGACCGCCCATCGCGGCCACGACCACCGCGCCTTGGCCGTGTTTCCCGGCATGGTCGACCAGCCTCCCCGTTCCGGCCGCGGCCCGGATCGCGAATCCGCCATCGCCGCCGCCCTGCACCGCACCTGCATCTTCTACGCCGATCTTGAAGTCGAACGCGAGGTCATCCTCGCCGAAGCCCGTGGCGCCGATCTGGTGCTGCTGCTTGACGACACCACCTTGCGCCCGGTCGCCGCCTGAAAGTTTGGCGAAAACCGACGCTATCCGTATTTTAGAAGTGCAGCTCAATCAATCGAGGAGATCCGCATGAATCCGTTCGACTGGCTTTCCGATCTGTTGCACACCGATCCCGGCATCAACCCGGCCACGGGTCTGCCCATGGCCGGGGATTCCGGCATTGATGTCGGCGGTAATCCCAATGGCACGGATATGTCCGACCACTTCAACTCTTCGCCCTTCTCGACCGACGCGTTCTCGGGTTCGTCGATGTTCGATTCCACCGGATCGTCGTTCGACAGCTTCGGCGGAAGCGACTGTTTCAGCAGCTTTGGCAGCAATCCATGGGATTGAGGCCATGGACCGGAGCGATCACCAAGTTCTTCGCGAGAAACATGGCATGGCCTTGATCAAAGGCGGTCGCGACATGCTCGAGCGCAGGATAGTCCATGCCTTGGCCTTTAATCATCACGAAGAGTTTGAGCGGCTTCTGGAACTACTAAGACGCCGCGGCGAATTGACCTTGGTTGAAAGCAACGATGACACGCCGTCCAGCGTCGCGTAGCGATAGCAATTCCGCTGCACAGTTCTCGTACCCCTTATCAATCCAAAGGAGACCGCTAATGCAGAATTCGATCACCGAGCCTCTGGCTGCCGTGAAGTTTGGTTTTCACGACGCCGCGAAAGTAAAGGCTCGACTTGCCGAACTGGGCGTTGAGGCCAGCTTGCTGGAAGCCGAAGGGGTTCGGACGTTTCATGCACCCAAGGCCGTCCTGGTGGCGCTGAATGAGGCCGACCTGCAACCGCGGTCACTTCAGTTTTTGACCCGCGTGCTCGACATGGTCAAACGAGACCTCGCTTGTCGGCTTGCTTCCGGTTTGCCGCTACCGGAGTTGCCACCACCGCGCGGCCGGCGTCGGTATGTAAAACGTCCGGAGAGTGACGCCATTCAACCGAACGCCTCGCGGTATCGCGCCGTACACCATTTCGGCCCGCCCAGCCCCTACGTGGCAAAAATTCGCGAGACGCAAGTTCGCAACCCCTGACAGTCTCCGACGATTCTGTGCACGAGCCAGAGACGAACCAGATATTTGCCGTTTACAACGGGAGGGAGCATGACGATCAAGACCATCGACGACATCCAGTGTGCGCTGGAAAGCCTCGGGTATCACGTGTCGCTTTCCGAATTGGCCTGGCTGATCGAGCGGACCATGAATCAGGAGAAGTTGGCCGAGAACCTCGAACGCGCCCCATTCGACTCGAAGTCGCGCGCCATAATCGATTTCGAATTGAAAAATGCACAGGTGCAGGTTCGGGCAGCCAACGAGTGGATCGATTTGACCTACCAAATGTCTGCGGAAAATTTCAAGCCGCGCGTGGTTGCTGGCGCATCGAGTCGCGCAGCCGTCGAAGATCAGTCTTCACAGGAGGTAACCGTCGTCGGGAGACGCTCATTTGCGAACTTCTGGACGAATTCCGACGCGCAGCATGCACCGACGCTGGGCATCGACTGTTGCGATCTAAAAAGGGAAATGAAGCCATTGAGGATTATCCTACCGCTGCAGGAAATCATTCAATGTCTGATGGTGCTAACCAATGGACTGGAAGAAGCACATGGGATGGTCGACATTCTGCGGTACTACACGCTGACGCGGGCCGACCGAATGATCATCCTCAAAGTCGGCAATGAAAGCATCCACCACCTGATTGAGATGGATGCGCAGGGGGCTTTTGCGCTCGCGTCGTTGCTGACGGCGCAAATCCGACTTTCCATGCCGGAGGGGACGTCCCAAGATCTTCCGTTCCTGATCGACAAAGTTCTGGTGCCGCTGCACAATGCGCAACGAGTGTCTTGCAAGTGAGAAGCCGTCGATCCGTTGCGCGCCTCCCTTCTCGCTACGGAAGCGTTAGCGGGATTGCTTGAGTTGAGCTCACAGTGACTCCTTTTTCGTACCACACCCACACAACTCGTTGATCTTTCATTCCCTGCGTCCAATCCATCATGGGGGCGACGCACAGGCGCCGTTGTTCAACGGGAATGGCGGCAGATTCGAACATGCGACGCATTGTAAGGGTTGCGCCCGCGATGACCTGCATCAAGGCGTCGCACCGGGCCGTGTGACAGTCTGCGCTCATGCACGCGCCTGCCCCGATACTGCCCGCGGAACCCGCCCTGGCCAGGAACGACCGGCATACGCTGGCCGCGTGCTTTCTCGGACCCTACGGCGAGAATGACACGCTGCTCGAGAAGCTCGTCGTGGAGTTCCTGCGCGACCACGTCTACTGGCGGCGCAATTTCCATCCGGAGGATCCGCCGGCGATCGCCACCGCCGCCGCGCGACATCCGGATTATCTGGCGTTCGAGGCACGCATGCGTCGCGAGCTGCACCAGCTTTCGGCGGCGCTGAAGAAGTCGGTGCCGTTCCACAGTCCGCGCTACATCGGCCACATGGCTTCGGACCTGCTGCTGCCCGGACTCGCCGCGCAGATGCTGACGCTGCCGTACAACCCGAACAACGTCAGCGAGGACGCCGCACCCGTCACCGTCGACCTGGAAGTGCAGGTCGGCCTGCAACTCGCGCGCATGCTCGGCTACCCGCACGATCCGGTGCTGCCCGCCTGCGCATTTGGCCACCTGACTTCCGGCGGCACGCTGGCCAACTACCAGGCCCTGCGCCTGGCCTTGTCGCTCAAGGCGTTTCCTGTCGCCTTGCGCGCAGCGCAGGTGCCCGACCTCGAATTGCCGCCGGACGACTGGAACGCGTTCAACCTGGGCGCCAGTGCGGCGATCGCATTGCTTGAGGCGTGGCAGCGCTGGCTCGCGGCGCAGCCCGCGGCGGAGCGCGGGCGCTGGCACGACAGGGTTGAAGCGCAACGCATCGAGCAACGCGGCCTCGCCGGATTTTTCACCGCGCATCCGCAACTGCGTGTGCCGCGCGTGCTCGCGCCGGCCACCGCGCATTATTCGTGGAGCAAGGGCGTCAAGCTGCTCGGACTCGGCCGCGAACACTTGCTGGCCGTGCCGACGCGCGGCATGCGCCTGGACACCGACGCACTGGATGCCATTCTCGAGCGCTGCGCACGCGAGCGCGAGCCGGTGCTGCTCGCGGTCGCCGTGCTCGGCAGCACCGAGTACGGCACGGTCGATCCGATCGACGGCGTGCTCGGCGCGCGCGAACGCAGCCGTGCGCGCGGCCTCGACTTCGCCGTGCACGTGGATGCGGCCTGGGGCGGTTACCTCGCCACGCTGTTCCGCAAAGAAGACGGCAGTCTGCGCACACGCGCCGAAATCGCCGCCGAATTCGCACGCTTCCCGACGCCGGCGGTGCACGCCGCGCTTGCCGCGCTTGCCGACACCGATTCGGCCACCGTCGATCCGCACAAGCTCGGTTACCTGCCCTACGGCGCCGGTGCGTTCGTCTGTCGCGACCATCGCGCGATGGCCCTGCTCGCCGAACGCGCCGACTACGTGTTCCACGCCGAAACGCCACCGGATTACCTCGCACGCTACCGCAGCCTCGGCCAGTTCATCCCGGAAGGTTCCAAGTCCGGCGCCGCCGCCGCGGCGGTCTACGTCACCCACAAGGTGCTGCCGCTGCACCACGCCGAATTCGGCCGGCTGCCGCGCGTGACCGTACTGGCGGCCGAGGCGTTCTACGCGCGTGCGCTGCGCTTCGCCGAAGAACAAGCCGGTCGCCTGCGCGTGCTGGTACCGTTCGCACCGGACAGCAACCTGGTCTGTCTCGCGCTCAATCCGCACGGCAATCGCGCGACGGCGCACGCAAACGCGTTCATGCGCCGCTTGCACGATGCGCTGCGCGTCGATCCGCACCTGCCGCTGCAGGCCAAGGAGTTCTTCGGCTCCACGACCAGCCTGTCGCGGGAACTGCTCGGCGACGACGAGGCCGCGCGCATCTTCGGCGCACTCGGCCTGGACATGGCCGCCACGGACGAGCCGCTGGTCATCCTGCGCCACACGCTGATGAATCCCTATCTGCTCGATCGCGAGAACGGCATCAGCTACATCGACCGCTATTTCGATTTCCTCGCGCGCTGCAGCGCCGCGCTGATCCCGGGGATGCCCGCCGCATGAACTTCGCATCGTCCAACTGCCATATTCCGCAAACGCGCGCCTGGGTGCACGCCGCCATCGACAAACTCGCGCGCGAAGCCGCGCGCTCGGCCGACACGCACCTGCTCAAGGTCGACGTGCCCGGTCTCCCCGGCATCGATTTCTACTTCAAGGACGAGGCCGCGCACCCAACCGGCAGCCTCAAGCACCGGCTCGCGCGTTCGCTCTACCTGTACGCGCTGTGCAACGGCCGGCTGCGCGAAGGCCAGGCTATCGTCGATGCCTCATCCGGCAGCACGGCGATCGCCGAAGCCTGGTTCGCGCGCCTGCTCGGCCTCCCCTTCACCGCCGTGATGCCGGCCTGCACCGCGCCGGCGAAAATCCGCGCGGTCGAGGCGCTCGGTGGCGCCTGCGATCTCGTCGACGATCCGGCGCAGGTCCACGCGCGCGCGGCCGAACACGCCGCGCAGGGTGCCTGTCATCTCGACCAGTTCGGACTCGCCGAACGCGCGACCGACTGGCGCGGCAACAACAACATCGCGGAATCGATCCTCGGCCAGCTCGCGCACGAGCCGCAGCCGGAACCGGCGTGGATCGTCTGCGGCGCGGGCACCGG
>Ga0157370_10000477_pt1 | contig 50079 bp, 44 predicted proteins | sample C35metaG_FD_113463 | JGI IMG/M metagenome (GOLD analysis project Ga0157370, IMG submission 113463) | Corn rhizosphere microbial communities from Kellogg Biological Station, Michigan, USA - C3-5 metaG | ecosystem: Host-associated > Plants > Roots > Rhizosphere > Soil | place: USA: Michigan...
AACGTCGGTTACAGCTATTACTCCAACCGTTTTGGCTTCGGCGCCCAGCATGTCGAGCGCAGCAAGGGCTTTGTCGACGTGAGCATGCTCAGCGCGCTGGAGCTGGGGCGCGATGAGCTGACGCTGGCCAAATCCAGTGACCAGATCACCTTCTCCTTCAGCCCCGGCAACGTCGGCAATGTCGGCGTCGGCTACTTCGCCAGCGAAACCATGGACGGCCAGCGCACGCGCCTGGTCAACCTGTCGTGGTCGCGCAGCTTGTGGGGCAACAGCAGCATGTACGTGGCGATGAACCGCGACCTCGACGGCGAGGGTTACTCGGCGGTGATGCAGCTGATCATTCCGTTCGACGTGCGCTCCACCTTCAGCGCCAGCGTCGAGCGCGACACCCAGGGCCAGTTGCGCGAACGGGTGAACTTCGGCCGCACGCCGCCGCCCAGTGGTGGCGTTGGCTACAACCTTGGCTACGCCACCGGCGGCGGCACCTACGAACAGGCCGACCTGACCTGGCGCACGCCCTACGCCCAGCTGCAAGGCGGCGTGTACCGCGACGACGGCCGCCTGACCCAGTGGGGCGATATCACCGGCTCGTTTATCGCCATGGACGGCGAGATATTCCCCGGTAATCGCGTTGACGATGCCTTTGTGCTGATCAGCACCAACGGGGTAAGCGATGTGCCGGTGAGTTTCGAGCATCAGCTAATGGGCAACACCAACAAGAACGGCCATTTGCTGGTGCCCTCGGTGCCTTCTTATTACGGCGGTCAGTACGAAATCGACCCCTTGGGCCTGCCGGCGAATTTCCGCGTGCCGCAGGTGGAAAGCAAAATCGCCGTGCACCAAGGCAGCGGGGCGCTCCTGAACTTCGACCTGCACCGCGTGGTGGCCGCCAGCATTGTGCTCATCGACAGCCGTGGCGAAGTGATTCCCCGTGGCAGCGAAGTGAAAGTGGAAGGCACCAGCCTGCGCGCCTTCGTTGGCTGGGACGGCCTGGTGTATTTCGAGGGGCTGAGCGCGCAGAACCAATTGCTGGTCACGCGCCCCGATGGTCAGGCCTGCAAAGCCGCGTTCGCCCTGGCCGATACCCATGAAGAAGTCAGTCTGGTGGGTCCGTTGACCTGCCGCTGAGCCTATAAAAACAGGAGCTGACATGCGCCCCACATCACCGCGTTCAAGCCTGCCAGGCTTGCTCCGACACCTGCACCGCTGGTTGCTTGGCGCGCTGCTGCTCAGCGCCAGCGGACTGGCCAGCGCCGTGTGCACCACCGGCGCCACCAACGTCAGCCTCGGCACCGTCAGCTCGCTGGCCTTGAAAACCACCACCGTGGGCAACTACGGCGCAGCGGGCATCAGTTGCACGGGCGGCCTGTCGTTATTGTCCGGCTCGTATATTCGCCTGATGCTCGACACCGCCAGCCTCAACCTCACCAATGGCGGCTACAGCATTCCCTACACCGTGAGCACGACCCAGGGCGGCGCGCCGCTGCAAAACGGCGTGACCGGCACCGCCACCGGGCTTACCGTGTTGTCGCTGGGCGGTGGCAGCAACGGCATTGCCCTGTACTTCACCGTGCCGTTGGGGCCAAACGTACAAGCCGGCACCTACACCGGCACCGTGAGTTTTCGCTGGTACTACGCCATCTGCGACAGCGGCCTGCTCGGCGCCTGCGCCTGGGATCGTTCGCCTGGTTTGGTACAAGCCTGCGCGCCGGTGCTGGGCATTGTGTTCTGCACCGACCCCACCAACTGGGGCACGGGCGTGTTGACCAGTGCGACCTTGACGCTGGTGGTAACCAAATCGTGCCTCATCAACACCGCCACCCTGGACGTCGACTTCGGCAGCAAAGCCCTGGTCAACCAGTTCGCCAAAGTGACCCAGACCGTCAACGTTACCTGCACCAACAACGAAGGCTACAGCGTCAGCTTCGACAACGGCGCCAACTACCTCGCCCCTTGGCGGCGCATGGCCAGCGGCGCGAATCGGATGAACTACAACCTGTATCAGCCGGACACCACGGTGATCTGGAACGCCGCCCAACCGATGGCGTTTCTGGGCACCGGTTTGGCGCAAAACTTCACTTTTGATGCGCTCATCGACGCGACGCAGCAAAACGTGCCAGCCGGGAATTACCAGGACAGCATCATCATGACGTTGAATTACTGAGTTGCCGGTTGGAAAAAGCTCGAGGCTGAAGCCTCTCCTACAGGTTTGTGATTGCCTGTGGGAGAGGCTTTAGCCTTGATGCTCCGTATACTTCAGCGCTATTTCGCACTGGAGTGAACCGATGAGCCTGGCCGCTATTCGCCATTGGGTGTTCGATATGGACGGCACGTTGACCATTGCCGTGCATGACTTTGCCGCCATCCGCCGGCATCTGGACATTCCGCCTGAAGACGACATTCTTCATCACCTTGCTGCTTTGCCGGCCGATGTGGCGGCGGCCAAACATGCGTGGCTGCTGGAGCACGAACGCGAGCTGGCGCTGAATTCGCAGCCGGCGCCCGGGGCGGTCGAGCTGGTGCGCGAGCTGCACGGGCGCGGGCATCAGCTCGGCATCCTGACCCGCAATGCGCACTCACTGGCGCTGTTGACGCTTGATGCCATCGGCTTGGGCGACTGCTTCGCGGTTGAGGATGTGCTGGGCCGTGATGAAGCGCCGCCAAAACCGCATCCCGGTGGGTTGTTGCACTTGGCCCAGCAGTGGCAGGTGTCGCCGAGTGAGATGGTGATGGTTGGGGATTACCGCTTCGACCTGGACAGCGGGCGGGCGGCTGGGACCCACACTGTGTTGGTGAATGTGCCGGAGAACGTGTGGCCGGAGTTGGCGGATTGGTATTCGCAGGATTGTTGGGGGTTGTTGGGGTTGAGTCGGTGATTAGGTTGACGGCTTAGCCGGGCGGGATTTTTTGGGATTACAGAGTTTCGTACGGTCCGAAATTCTGGATCCCCGCGTTCGCGAGGATGACGGGTGTGTGGGGTGGCGAGTGGTGTTTTCCTGCACGACTGGGAGGTCCGACTCGTCGGGCTGCGGCCTTCGCGAGGATGACGGATGACGTGACAAAAACTTCCGTCATCCTCGCGCACGCGGGGATCCAGGCTCGTGAAGGGGACACCGTAAAGGCCACAAACCCTACCCTCACGGGGGACCACAAAACCATCCCCCTAAAACAGAAAATACCGCTGCGCCATCGGCAGCACATCCGCCGGCTCGCACCACAACAACTGCCCATCCGCCTTCACCTGATACGTCTGCGGATCCACGTCAATCTGTGGCGTGTAGTCGTTATGAATCAGGTCGCTTTTTTGCACGCTGCGACAGCCTTTCACCACGCCTATCTGCTTCTTCAACCCCAACTGCTCCGGCACGCCGAGGTCCATGGCGGCTTGGCTGATGAAGGTCAGGCTGGTGGCGTGCAGCATGCCGCCGTAGCTGCCGAACATGGGGCGGTAGTGCACCGGTTGCGGCGTGGGAATCGAGGCGTTGGCGTCGCCCATCAGGCTGGCGGCAATGGCGCCGCCTTTGAGAATGAGCGTGGGTTTCACGCCGAAAAATGCCGGGCGCCAAAGCACCAGGTCGGCGAACTTGCCCACTTCGATCGAGCCCACTTCATGGCTGATGCCATGGGTGATAGCCGGGTTGATGGTGTATTTGGCGATGTAACGTTTCACCCGGAAGTTGTCGTTGCCGGCGCCGTCCTGGGGCAGGGCGCCGCGCTGTTTTTTCATTTTGTCGGCGGTCTGCCAGCAGCGCGTGATCACCTCGCCTACACGGCCCATGGCCTGACTGTCGGAGCTGATCATGGAGAAGGCGCCCAGGTCGTGAAGAATGTCTTCAGCGGCGATGGTTTCGCGGCGGATGCGGCTTTCGGCGAAGGCCACGTCTTCGGCAATGCTCGGGTCCAGGTGGTGGCAGACCATCAGCATGTCGAGGTGTTCGTCGATGGTGTTGCGGGTGAACGGGCGGGTCGGATTGGTCGAGCTGGGCAACACGTTGGGCAGGCTGCACGCTTTGATGATGTCTGGCGCATGACCGCCGCCGGCACCTTCGGTGTGGTAGGTGTGAATGGTGCGGCCCTTGAACGCGCCGAGGGTGGTTTCAACAAAGCCCGACTCGTTCAGGGTGTCGGTGTGAATCGCCACCTGCACGTCGTATTGGTCGGCCACGCTCAGGCAGTTGTCGATTGCCGCCGGCGTGGTGCCCCAGTCTTCGTGCAGCTTCAGGCCGATGGCGCCGGCTTTCACCTGTTCGATCAACGGCTCCGGCAGGCTGACGTTGCCCTTGCCGGTAAAGCCGATGTTCATCGGGAACGCGTCGGCAGCCTGGAGCATGCGCGCCATGTGCCACGGGCCGGGCGTGACGGTGGTGGCGTAAGTGCCGGTGGCCGGGCCGGTGCCGCCGCCAATCATGGTGGTGGTGCCGCTCATTAACGCTTCTTCGATCTGCTGCGGGCAGATGAAATGAATGTGCGTGTCGATGCCGCCAGCGGTGAGAATCATGCCTTCGCCGGCAATCACTTCGGTGGCGCCGCCAATGGCGATGGTCACCTCAGGTTGAATGTCCGGGTTGCCAGCTTTGCCGATGGCGGCGATGCGCCCGCCCTTGAGGCCGACGTCAGCTTTGACGATGCCCCAATGGTCGATGATCAGCGCGTTGGTGATCACCGTGTCCACCACGTCCGCAGCGCACAGTTGGCTCTGGCCCATGCCGTCACGAATCACCTTGCCGCCGCCGAACTTCACTTCGTCGCCGTAGCTGGTGAAGTCTTTTTCCACCTCGATCCACAGCTCGGTGTCGGCCAGGCGCACCTTGTCGCCGACGGTGGGGCCGAACATGTCGGCGTAGGCTTGTCTGCTGATTTTCATAGTCGGTTTCCAGAAGTGCTTCTGTGTGTTCCCTTGCCCTCACCCCCAGCCCCTCTCCCATAAATGGGCGAGGGAAGCCAAGCCAACGCCCCCTCTCCCGCATGCGGGAGAGGGCCGGGGTGAGGGGCTCTTTAAAGCTCGCCCATCACCCGCCCAGCAAAGCCGAACACGCGGCGCTGGCCGGCCAGCTCCACCAGTTCCACATCCCGCGATTGCCCCGGCTCAAAGCGCACGGCGGTGCCGGCGGGAATGTTCAGGCGCATGCCGCGCGCGGCGGCGCGGTCGAAGGTGAGGGCGTCGTTGGTTTCGAAAAAATGGAAATGCGAGCCCACCTGAATCGGCCGGTCGCCGCTGTTGGCGACGTTGACCGTGGCGGTGCGGCGGCCGACGTTGAGTTCGATGTCGCCGTCTTGAATTTGGTATTGCCCGGGAATCATGGCGCGCTCCTTTCAGGGGTGACGATCAGTTGCATAAAGGTCAGGTCGAGCCAGCGGCCAAATTTGCGACCCACCTGGGGCATCTGCCCGGTGATGCTGAAACCGAGGCGCTCGTGCAGACGAATCGAGGCGGCGTTGCCGCTTTCAATGGCCGCCACCAGCACATGTTTGCCGCAGGCTTTGGCGCGCCCGATCAGCGCTTGCATCAGCAGCGGGCCGAGGCCTTTGCCGCGTTGGTCGGCGCGCACGTACACCGAGTGCTCCACGGTGTTGCAGAAGCCGTCGAACGGGCGCCAGTCGCCAAACGAGGCGTAGCCGACCACGTCGCTGCTGTCGTCGAGAACCACCAGAATCGGGTAGCCCTGCTGCGCGCGGGCGGCAAACCAGGCCTCGCGGTTGGCCAGATCCACCGTGCTGTCCATCCAAATGGCCGTGGTGTTGAGCACCGCGTCGTTGAAGATGTCGCGGATGGCGGGCAGGTCGGCAGAAATGGCGTCACGAATAATCATCAGGGCTTTCTCACGCGATGGGCTGGTGAACGGTGACCAGCTTTGTACCATCGGGAAAGGTGGCTTCAACCTGAATTTCCGCAATCATTTCGGGGATGCCTTCCATCACTTGATCGCGGCTCAGCAAGGTGGTGCCGAAGTGCATCAGCTCGGCCACGGTGCGGCCGTCACGTGCGCCTTCCAGCAGAGCCGCCGAAATGTAGGCCATGGCTTCCGGGTAATTGAGCTTCACGCCCCGCGCCAGGCGCCGTTCGGCCACCAGGCCAGCGGTGAATATCAACAGCTTGTCTTTTTCGCGTGGGCTCAAGTCCATCGGTCAGGTACTCCAGATTCGCGGCGCGACGGCAGCGCGACCCAGCAGGGCCGGGCGCAGCACACGCCAAAGATCGATCAGCCAGGCTCGCGCGTGCAGCGCCTCGACAGCGAGGCAGCGTGCAACCAGCAAACCGGGCAATTGGCTAAGGTCGCCGCGCACGCGGGCATGGGGCCCGGCGCAGAGTTCGCGGCACTGTTCGAGTAAGTCAGCGTCCAGCTCGCCGGTGATCAGCAGCGTGGCAAATACCGGGTGGCCGTCGAGGCCGATAGGCGAGTCGAGCAGGCCATCGCCGCCGATTACCCGTTGGCGTTCATGCCAGAGCAGTTTGCCGTCGCGGCGGATGTCCAGGTGCGCTTGAAAGTGGCCCTTGTCGAAGCGCTCGCCGGCCGCCGGGCGACCCAGGGCGACCATGTCCCAATACATCAAGCGAGCATCGCCGTGCAGTTCGATTGAGCTGGTGAGTTCGGCCTTGGCGGCGGAGTAGACGATGGTCTCCTGGGGCAGCCATTCCAGGGTGGCACCGGCGGCGACGTCGATGGTCAGCTGCTGAAACGCCGGCCCTGCGGCGCGATACCACTTGGCCGCGCCAGGGCTGGTGAGCTGCGCCCAGGCGTGGTCCTGCACCTGCACGCTGATGTTCAGGCGGTCGCCACCGGCAATGCCGCCCGGCGGGTGCACGATGATGTGCTGACACACCTCGGGCCCTTCGGCATACAAATGCTTTTGCACCCGCAGCGGACCCTGATGGCGGCGCATGACCGGGCGCGTGCTGTCGCCCTGACGCGCATAGGCCAGCTCCAACTCGGCGTACCAGTTGGGGGTGAACAGGGCTGGGGGAAGGGGCGCGTTCATCAAAGGCTTAGGTCAATTCGGACCCAGGGGCTAGAGCAATAGCCGTGCCTCTTGCGCTGGAGCGGTGCGCGCGGGTGGGGAACGCTGCCAAAGACGGCGGTTTTGTTGGCCCGTTGATCAGCTTTTGCAGCTCTGCGGACGGGTAAAGGAATCGATCGTGCGCACTATATTGGTGCGCGCCTGAGGCGAGGGGCAAAAACGGTGCAATACGCGCCAGCTGGCTCGCTAACTTGGCCGATCTGGCCCTCGCACCGAGGCGAGACGCTTCCTTACACTCGCGCCACCACTACCAGGGGCGCCTGACATGCTGTTGATACTCGCCTTCGTCGCCGGACTTTTGCGCGGCTACAGCGGCTTCGGTTTTGCCATGGTGCTGGCGTTGGGCTTGCTCACCGTGTGCCCGCCAGCCTTGGCGATTCCCGTGGTGCTGCTGCTCGACCTGCTGTGCAGCGCGAGCTTGTGGTCGGGCGCGGCCAAACAGGTTCACCGGGGCGTGGGCATTCGCTTGGTGCTGGGCATGGTGCTGGCGGTGCCGGTGGGTTCACTGGCGTTGGCTCGCGTGCCGGAGCAGTGGATGGCGCCTGTGGTGGCGCTGCTTTGCCTGGTTGGCGGGGTGCTGGTGCTGTGGCGCAGACCGGTTGCGGTCAGTGAGGTCAAGACGGGCTGGGCAATGTCGGCCGGCTTTGTCTCTGGGCTGGTCACGGCCATGGCCTCGGCGGGCGGGCCGCCGGTGGTGGTGTACTTACTGCGCAGCGGGCTTTCGCCAGCAAGCGTGCGGGCCACCGCCATTGTGTTTTTTGCCGCGAGCGATGTGCTGGCGCTGGGAAGTTTGTACTGGCTGAACGTACTCGGCCACGAACATGTGAGCCTGGCGGCCAGCTTGCTGGTGCCGGCGCTGTTGGGGAATGTGGCGGGGCAGGTGTTGTTTCGGCGTAAACCCATGGCGCTGCATGGCGTGATCGGCGGCGTGCTGGTGTTGATGTCGGCGGCGACGTTGGCGAAAAGCCTGTTCTAGAAGCGGCTCAAGCCGCTCCCCGAACGGCGAGAGTCAGAGCGGTTGTTGCTTGTCTGCGGTAGGCGGCACCGGCGCTTGCTCGGTTTTCAGCAGGTCGCGAATTTCGGTCAGCAACACCACTTCAGCCGTCGGCGCAGCCGGCGCTTTGGCGTGCTCTTTGTGCAGTTTGTTGATGACCTTCACGCCCATGAAAATGGCGAAGGCCACGATCACGAAGTCCAGACAGGTTTGCAGGAACTTGCCGTAGGCCAGCAGCACGGCTGGGGCATCGCCCTGGGCGGCTTTGAGGGTGATGGCGAGGTCGGAAAAATCGACGCCGCCAATCAACAGGCCCAGAGGCGGCATGATCACATCGCCCACAAACGACGACACAATCTTGCCGAACGCGGCGCCGATGATGATACCGACCGCCATGTCGACGACATTGCCTTTGACTGCAAACGCTTTGAACTCGCTGAGTATGCTCATAGATCGACTCCCTGTTGCTAATGGTGGTTGGGGGGCAGTGTAGAGCACCCGTTTCGCCGCTCCCAGCTTCAAATGACCGACCCTGGCGCTGTGCGTTCCCCGTTTTTGCCGCTGGTCTAGGCTGTCAGAGAGTCAACCCACCCATTGCGACAGGAGACGGCCTATGACCCTCGAACACCATCCGCTGCACGTGGAATACCCTGAGTATCAGGACGAGCTGCAACGGCTGCTGGGCCAGGACGCGCACTTCAGCAAACTCGCCGCCGACTACGCGGCGTTGGATAAACAGATTTTTCAGGTGGAGGATGGGCGTCAGGCCATGGATGACATGGCGCTCAAGGCGCTGAAAAACGAACGGGTAAGACTCAGCCTCGACATTGCGCAACGGCTGGAAAAGGCAGCCAAAAACGGTTAGTTCGCCCACGCGGGCCAAGCTGCTCCAACAGGGAGTGGGTTGGTCCGCGCAAATCGTCATCTATATAAATGGAATAATGTAATTAACGTTCCGGATATTTCTGGTTTATGCTCGCGGCGAGTTTCGTATTTATTTCGAATTGATATCGGTCAGTTGCTTGTATAAGTAGTGAGTTATTCGCGCGAATACGCCTGCTTTGTTTCATCAACTAGCAGTTTCTCTTTATCGGTTCGGTTGGAAGTTTCTATTTAGAAACTCGGCACTGCCGCTCTAGTCTCCTAAAGCGCAATCGATGCGCTAAAAATAATAGGGAGACGATCATGAATAGAAAATCGCTTGTTCCTGCCACTTCACTGTTTTGTGTCGGGTTTCTTTCCTTCTCCGTTCAGGCCGCCACGCTCACGCGCGACAACGGCGCGGCGGTGGGCGACAACCAGAACTCGCAAACGGCCGGCGCCACGGGCCCGGTGCTGCTGCAAGACGTCCAACTGCTGCAAAAGCTTCAACGCTTTGACCGCGAGCGCATTCCTGAGCGCGTCGTACACGCCCGCGGCACCGGGGCCCATGGCACGTTCACGGTTACCGACGACCTCAGCGACCTGAGCAAAGCGAAGGTGTTTGCTGCCGGCGAAGTCACGCCGGTGTTCGTGCGTTTCTCCGCCGTGGTACACGGCAACCACTCCCCCGAAACCCTGCGCGACCCCCGTGGTTTTGCCACCAAGTTCTACACCGCCGACGGTAATTGGGATTTAGTGGGTAATAACTTCCCAACTTTCTTTATTCGCGATGCCATCAAGTTTCCCGATATGGTGCACGCCTTTAAGCCGGACCCGCGTACCAACTTGGATGATGATTCGCGCCGGTTTGATTTTTTCTCCCATGTACCTGAATCCACCCGTACGTTAACCGAGCTGTATTCCAACTACGGCACCCCGGCCAGCTATCGGCAAATGGACGGTAATGGTGTGCACGCGTACAAGTTGGTTAATGCTAACGATGAAATCCATTATGTGAAGTTTCACTGGAAAAGCTTGCAAGGCATTAACAACCTCGATCCCAAGCAAGTCGAGCAAGTGCAGGGCAAGGACTACAGCCACCTGGGTAATGATCTGATCGCGCACATTAAAAAAGGCGACTTCCCCAAATGGGATCTGTACGTGCAAGTGCTCAAGCCTGAACAGCTGAGCTCGTTCGCTTTCGACCCGCTGGACGCCACTAAAATCTGGCCGGATGTGCCCGAGCGCAAAGTCGGGCAGATGGTGCTTAACCGCAATACCGACAACGTGTTCCAGGAGACCGAACAGGTGGCCATGGCGCCCGCCAATCTGGTGCCTGGCATCGAACCGTCCGAAGACCGTTTGTTGCAAGGCCGCGTGTTTTCCTACGCCGATACCCAGCTCTATCGCCTGGGCGCGAATGCCTTGCAGTTGCCCATCAACCAACCACGGGGCAAGGTTAATAACGGCAATCAGGACGGCGCCATGAACAGCGGCAAAACCACCTCGGGGGTCAACTATCAGCCCAGCCGCTTGGAGCCGCGTGAAGAAGTTGCCGGCGCGCGCTACAGCAGCTCGCCGCTGTCAGGCAGCACCGAGCAGAAGAAGATTCAGCGCGAGCAAAACTTCAAACAGGCCGGTGATCTGTACCGCTCTTACAGCAAGAAAGAGCGCGATGATCTGATCGCAAGCTTCGGCGGCTCGTTGGCCACCACCGATGAAGAGAGCAAGCACATCATCCTGTCGTTCTTGTACAAGGCCGACCCTGAATACGGCACGGGTGTCGCGAAGGTCGCCAAGGGCGATTTGGAGCGAGTGAAAGCCTTGGCCGCCAAGCTGTCGGACTAAGGGTAATAGCGGCGGCCTTCTGCTGAGGGCCGCCGTTTTTTCAGGAGCGCTGTGATGATTATTCGAACCGTTGTACTGCTCGGCGCATTGGCATTCAGCGCGCTGGTGTCGGCGGCTACTCCGAGCGAGCCCGCTGATGTACAGGCGCAACTGCGCAGCTACTTTTTCGAGGCAGCACGGGCAGGCGATGTGCCGGTGCTGCAAACGTTTATCGACGCCCATTACCCGCTCGACAGCCAGGATGAGAAGGGCTACACCGCATTGATTCTGGCGGCCTACCACGGCCAGCAACCGGCCGTGGAGCTGCTGTTGCAGGCCGGTGCCGACGCCTGTCAGCAGGACCAACGCGGCAACACCGCCTTGATGGGCGCGATTTTCAAAGGTGAGGTGAGCATCGCCCGGCGCCTGCTGGCAACCGACTGCAACCCGGACCAACGCAACGGCGCTGGCCAAACCGCCGCCATGTACGCCGGCCTGTTCAACCGCGCGGAACTGCTCGATGCCCTGGCCGCCAAAGGTGCGGATTTGAACGCCGAAGACGGTCTGGGCAACAGCGCCGCTCGGCTGGCCACCGGTGAAATTCGCACGCCCGCGTCGCGTTGAAACGGGGTAGCTGCGTTATCATCGGCGCTTTTCGGCGAGGGGGTTGAGATGGCCAAGGCCAAGCGTATGTATGGCTGCACCGAGTGCGGTGCGACCTTCCCCAAATGGGCCGGCCAGTGCGGCGAATGCGGCGCCTGGAACACCTTGGTCGAAAGCATGATCGAGGTCGGCAGCGAAACCGCAGCAAGCGGTCGCGCCGGTTGGGCTGGGCAACAGGCGCAGCTGAAAACCCTGGCCGAAGTCAGCGTTGAAGAAATGCCGCGCTTTTCCACCGCCTCGGTGGAGCTGGACCGCGTTCTCGGTGGCGGTCTGGTTGACGGCTCAGTGGTGCTGATCGGCGGAGACCCCGGCATTGGCAAATCCACCATCCTGCTGCAAACCCTATGCAACATCGCCACGCGCTTGCCGGCGCTGTACGTCACCGGCGAGGAATCGCAGCAGCAAGTCGCCATGCGCGCCCGCCGCCTCGGCTTGCCGGAAGACAAACTCAAGGTGATGACCGAAACCTGCATCGAATCAATCATCGCCACGGCGCGGGTGGAAAAGCCCAAGGTCATGGTGATCGACTCCATTCAGACGATTTTCACCGAACAACTGCAATCGGCGCCCGGCGGTGTGGCGCAAGTGCGTGAGAGCGCGGCGCTGTTGGTGCGCTATGCCAAACAGAGCGGCACGGCGATTTTTCTGGTCGGCCACGTGACCAAAGAAGGCGCGCTGGCGGGGCCGCGCGTGCTCGAACATATGGTCGATACCGTGCTGTATTTCGAAGGCGAGTCCGATGGGCGCCTGCGCTTACTGCGGGCGGTGAAAAACCGCTTTGGCGCGGTGAATGAGCTGGGCGTGTTCGCGATGACAGACCGTGGCTTGAAGGAAGTGTCGAACCCTTCGGCCATTTTCCTCACCCGCGCCCAGGAAGAAGTGCCGGGTAGCGTGGTGATGGCCACCTGGGAAGGCACGCGGCCGATGTTGATCGAGGTGCAGGCGTTGGTCGACACCAGCCACCTGGCCAACCCGAGGCGCGTGACCCTGGGCCTGGACCAGAATCGGCTGGCCATGCTGCTTGCCGTCCTGCACCGCCACGGCGGCATTCCGACCCACGACCAGGACGTGTTTTTAAACGTGGTCGGCGGCGTGAAAGTGATGGAAACCGCGTCCGACCTGGCGCTGATGGCGGCGGTGATGTCGAGCCTGCGCAACCGGCCGCTGCCGCACGACTTGCTGGTGTTCGGCGAAGTGGGGTTGTCGGGAGAAGTGCGGCCGGTGCCCAGTGGTCAGGAACGCCTGAAAGAGGCGGCCAAGCACGGTTTCAAACGCGCCATCGTGCCCAAAGGCAACGCACCGAAAGAGTCGCCGCCTGGGCTGCAGGTTATTGCGGTGACGCGGTTGGAGCAGGCGTTGGATGCGTTGTTTGAGTAGGGGCGTTTTGGTCAACGCCTTTTATCACGCGGGTTTTTAAATCGGCCCGGATAGGCGTTTGACGGGATAGCCTGGATCCCCGCTTTCGCGAGGATGACGGTGAAGTTCGTAGGTTGGGTTGAGCCGAACTACCCAACCTACGCGTTACGCCTCGCCGAGCGAGGTCAATTCACGCTCGAGCAAATCTTCGTCGCCCAGATTCAGCTCCACTAGCCGGCGCAAATGGCTCACCGAGTCGAGGTCGATGTGCCGGCATTCGAACCCCAGCAAACCGCCTTCGTCGCGGGCCAGGGTGGCTTCCATACGCACATGAACGTCGGGGCTCAGGTGCACGTGGGCGTCGAACGGCTGGCTGACATCGCCGTTCCAGTTTTCCGGACGCTGGACCAGCAGGCCTTTTAGCGAAAGGTCGTGCAGTTCAACCGTCCAGCGCTGATCGCCTTGGGCGATTTCGGTGCTGGCGTCGAAGGCAATGCGCTGGAAGCGCCGACGCTCGTTGGTTGACTCACTCATGGGGTTTGCTCCAGTAGGCAGTGTCTATCCGATTTCATCGGGGCATTTCGGTTCCATCACTATAGCCAAGGCTACGGCACCGGCTATGGCTGCGGTGGCTGAAGTGTGACGGCGCGCCTTTTTCGCCGGTAGCCGACCACTGCCAGGCCGGCGACCAGCGCCAGGCCGAACAGCCAGAACTTATGCGGGCGCAGGGCTTTCCAGGTGGTGTCGAGGCGGTACTGCCACAGGCGCTGGGTGACGTGCTCGAAGTCCGGCTCTTCGCAGTTCTGGCCGAAATTTCCGGACCAGGGCACCACGGGTCCGTTGTCCACGTAACGCTGGTAATAGCGCTGCGCCAGCGGCAGGTCGCTGTAGATAATCCAGCCGGTGGCGCGGCACAGCGTGGCGGCGTAGGCCTGGCTGGTGGTCGGCAGCAAGTCGGCGGCTTGATTAGCCAGTTCGGCCGCGACCCAGCGGTAGTGGTAGCGGTTGTTGGGCTGCGCCAGGTTGGCGTTTTGCCGCTCGGTTTCGGCTTGGCTCAACAGTCCACCTGGCGTCTGAACCTGCACCCGGTCGAGGGAATACATACCGTCGAACCAGGCAAAGTCGGGCGACATTTCGTAGCCGAGCAACTCCATGCCTTGCCTGCGCGCCAGCTTGCCGGCCTGATACAGCGCTTCGGCTTTGCCCGTGTCGGTCCAGCGCGACTGCGCCGCTTGCCGGGCTTGGCCGTACTCGCGGGCAGCTGTTTGCAGGCTCACTTCATAGAAATAGTCCGGCGCCTCGTCATAGCGCCCGTCGCGCAACAGGCGGCGGGCCAACAGTTGCCGAAGTTGGGCGGCGACTGGGCGCGGTTGGTAAACGTACGGCTCGGGCGGCGTGGCAATCGAGGGCGGGGCCGGCACGTTGGCATCGACGAAGGCTTTCAGCTCGTCGGTGGTCAGCACCCGTTCGGCGACTTCGGCCGTGTCGCCCCAGTAGATATAGCCGCTGCGGTACAAGGCTTCGAAGGCTTCGAGGTAGTCACCGCGTTGCAGCGCCAGAATGGCGCCTTCGCCCTCGACGCGGCAGTGCGGCTGCAGGGTTTCGCTGTTCCAGTTGGCGTCGCGGCGCCAGCCCCATGACTCGTCTTCGGGAAACGCCTGGGCGGCTTTGGCGTAGGCGGCCTGGGCGCTGTTCTGATCGCCGTTGCGCAAGGCTATTTTTGCCCGCAGCCACCACGTCAGGCCATTGTCGGGCGCATGTTCGAGCAGGGCGGCGGTGGCGGCGTAGTCGCCCACTTGATAACTCAACGCGGCGAGGCGGTCGGCGTTGGCCATATTGGCAATGTCGCCCCGTTGCAGCAGTTTCACCAAGGTTTGCTCGCCCGCTGGCTGCTCGCCATACGACCAACCGGCATGGCTGATGAGGTACGCGGTCAGCAAACGTTGCACCGGCAATTGCTGAAGCAGCGGCGCCAGTTGTTCTTCCGGCATTTGGCTGAGGTCGACGGCGAGCGCTTTCATCGAGCTATAGCCGGTGATGGAGCCGAGTTTCAGTTGGCTGGCGTACAGGCCGATGGCGGTCGACCAGTCGCCTTTGTCCAATTCCAGGCGCGCCTCTTCGCCCAGGCTGGCAATGCCCAGTTCCATGGCATCGCTGGCACCGTCCAGCACCAGTTGGCGGGTTTGCTGGAAGGCTTGTTTGGCGCCGTCGACATCTGCCTGGCGCGCTTGGGTCAGTTGTTCATCAGTGAGGTCTGCGGCGCGCGCCGCGTCGGCGGAACGAGCGAGGCTGCGTCCCAGGGAATAAGCCGCCCAGGCGCCGCGCAGCTGACGTTCGCCGGCCGGCAGCGCCAGCACCTGACGGAAATAGGCCTGCGCCGTGGCATCGTCCGCCTGCATGAACGCCACCGCGCCAGCGGTGTAAAGGCGCAGCTCGGTGGGCAAGCTTGCGCCCGCTGCTTCGGCCTGAACGGCGTCGGTGAGCTGGCGCAGTTCGAGGATCTTTGCCACTTGCTCAGGGCTTAAACCTTTGGGCTCGGCCACTTCCCGCTCGTCGAGGTAGCGGTTTTGCGCCTCGTCCCAGCGGCTTTCGGTGTCTGCTGGCGCTGCGGGCTTCAGGGCTGGCACCGAGACGGCGAGACGTCCGGCCTCGAAGGTGAAGTTGCTTTCAGGCAACTCGGCCAGGCTGTTGGCGCGGTTGCCCAGCAATCGCAACGGATAATCCGGGCCGCAGGCCTCGGCGGCGGCGCTCGCCAGAACCGCACTGACGGCGACGGCAAGCACGTGACGACGCAACTTAAGGTGTGACACGAAATCCTCCTTGATCGAGATGATGGCAGCGTACCCAGCCGACTACGCGGGTCTGGCCGGCGGCGAGTTGGGCGGGCTGTTGGCGCACGAAGCGCGGGTTGTCGAGCGGACGTTGCAGGCGGTAATTGCGCGCACCGTCGCCGGCCTCGCAGCCTTGGGCTAGCGTCGTCAGTTCAGCGGGCAGCGGAGCGGACGCGTTGCCCCGGTTGGTCACGCGCACCTCATAAAGCGAACCTTGCTCAAGCACGACGACCTGCACATCGCCGCGCAACGGCTGCTGGTGCAGCACCGCTTGCAGCGTCGCCAGCGGCCAGGCACGGCGGTCATCGGCCAGCGGCAGGCGAAACCATATCAGCCCGGTCAGGTGATTGATGGGCGTGCTTTGCAATTGCTTGAGCAATGCAGCCACTTGCTGTGGATCGGCTTGCAGCTCGCGGCGCGTGCCGCCTTGCGTCAGCGGCGCTTCGCTTTCCACCTCGCCGTTGTCGGTCAGCGCCACGCCATAGGCGGGAAGGGCAAGCAAAAACGGTTTCGGGCTAAGCGCGCCGTAGGCAACGGCCCAACGCAGGGCCTGCTCTGGCTCGAACAAACCAAGCGAAGGGCGGCGAACGGCATGCACTTGCAGCACCGAACTGTCGACCTGGCCAAGCACAGCGGTCAGCGCCGGACTGCTCAGCCAGGCGGGCAGGGCGGTGATGCTCAGCGTGACGTCGTGTGGGATTTGGCTACGCAGGGTATGAAGCAAGGCGGCGTACTCGCTTAGCCGATTACTTGCACAGTCGTGGTCAATTTCCACGCCACGCAGGTTCAAGCCCATGGCCTGCCAGGTGCTGATCAAGGTCTGCATCTGTGCGGCGATAGCGGCGCTGTCGAGACGGGGCAGTTGACCATCGAGGCGGATGACCGCCACCAGCGGCCGGCCATCTTGCTTGAGCAACTGCGGGTCGATGCGCGCCTGAATCCATCCTTCGCGCGGATGCAGTTGCGCGGCCAATATGCGCAGCGTGGAAAAGTCGGCATGGCTTTGGGCAAGTGCTTGGGCATGGCTCGCACGCCATTGCCGCTGCCAGATATACACCTGCTGATCCAGCGCAATCGCGGGCGGCCGCTCGCAGCCGGCCAGGGTGATGATGGCCAACAACACAACGCAAAGGGTTCGCCACAAAGGCAGTGGAACGGACACGTGCGGCAGGGCTCAAGGGAGGCGGCGCGCCATGGTGCATGAGCGCTGAGGGCGTGCCAAGCCTACCGGTCGTCCGGCGTCGATTTGACAGGGGGGTATGTGTCACCAAAGCTGCAAGAGCGTTTAAAAAACAATCACTGCGGAGCGCAGACATGGATAAGCGATTGCTTGGCAAAGGTTTGATAGTGGCAGTACTCAGCGCGGCCAGCTTTGCGGCCCAGGCCGATCAGGCCGGCGGCGGTGGCTGTGGTTGGGGCAACATGCTGTTTGAAGGGCAGCGCGGTTTGGCGCCGCACCTGCTCGCGACCACCACCAATGGCACCTCCGGGAACGCCACGTTTGGCCTCACCTCTGGCACCAACGGCTGCGACTCGCACGTAAAACTCGGCTACGGCGGCCGCTCGATGCTGGCCATGAACGGTATGCTCGACTCCATTGCGGAAGACATGGCCCAAGGTCAGGGGGAAGCGTTAGACGCCTACGCCACGTTGCTCGGCGTTGAAAAAGGCGACCGCGCGCACTTCGCCCAGGTGACCCACGCCAACTTCGACAGCATCTTCTCGAAGGCTGACGTGACCAGCGAACAGGTGCTGGCCAATACGCTGGATGTGATGAGCAAAGATGCCCAACTGGCGCGGTATGCCAAACAGCCGGCTTAACCTCGAAAATTAAATGACAGGCACAAAAAAAGGGCTGGTTAGAAACCAGCCCTTTTTCATTGAAGCGGGTGGGTTAGCGAGAACCCACCGTTGTTGCGTTAACGAGCCTTACTTTTTCAAGGGCGCCGGTTTCCTGCTTGTGAAGTTGTGAATGAATTTCCCTGGCGATACTTCCGTAATAGTGATGTAAGTCTGTGAGCTTTTACCGAACTGACTCCCCACCGGCTTAAGGCCGAGCGCCTGTTCACCCGTCACGACCTGCATCCCATGCAATTGTTGCAGCGACGCGGCGCTGGTGACTTTTATTTCAATGGGCTTGCCGCTAGCGTCCATTACCTTAACGGTTACGGGTGAGGTTTTAAGCGAGTTGACCGTGGCGTTGTCAGACGCGTTGATCTTCGCCAAGGCATTTTTCAGATCGGTGCCGGTCTGTTGCGATGTCATGTGGCGGGCCAAGTCGTCGTTACCTTTGCCGGCCGGCTTTTTCGCTGGCAAGTCAACCGCAACATCGGCGCTCGCCGTACTGGCGGGCTTCTTGGACGATGCGTCTGGAGCATCAATGTCAGCGCTCGCCGTGCTAGTTGGCCGAGACGGGGCGTTTGGTACATCTACGTCTGCGCTCGCCACGCTGACTGGACGAGACGGAGCGTTTGGCACATCAACATTGGCGCTGGCCGCGCTGGTTGGCCGAGATGGAGCGTTCGGCAGATCAACAGAGGCGCTGGATGGCCGGGTCGGGGAAGGCGCATCCACCGAGCCGGTGTCAGCAAGCGTCCGCTGCGGCTCGACTTTGTTTTTCTTCTTCTGCTTGCTAAAGGTCGGCAAGCTAAGTTCGACTTTAATATCGGTACCTGCGATCTTCCGATCCTGCTTGACGGTGGTCAGCTTGTCGCCGTCGCGGTTGAGTTCAGCAATTTCCATTACCGGCACGCCATTGGCCGACTGACTAATAGTTTGCTGATTTGGCGCAATTGCAATTTGCGAGAATGCCTGCGGCAAGATGCCAAGCAACGCGAGAGGAAGCGCTTTCAATGCCCAGCGATGTACGCCTGTAGCGGATGCGCCCCGAGTTTGCCCAGGCTTACGTTGCGCTGTGCAGATTTCCGCGACAGGAATTAAGCAGCCTATGGCTTTGCTAAATATCAGTCGAAAACAATTTTTGTTCATGGTGATGGTCCTATTAAATATGAATAATTTAAAAAGTTAGGTAGGTGCTCATATAAAGAGCAGCGTTATCATTGCTATTCTTAAATTCCTGTTGCATGTAGAGGGGAAGTCCCAGCGTTATTGAAGCTCCGCCGTAACGCCAATTTCCGCTCGCTCCGATGGCTAAACCGGAAATCGCGCCACCTTCGCTTCCGCTAATAGCGTCTCGTGCATAGCCTGAGTCGAGGCCGATCAACGGAGAGATAGAGCCGCCTAACAATTTCATTGGGTGAGTTAACGTGTTTGAGATATAAACCCCTTGGTCGCCCCAGAGAGGTGTAGCTCTAAATCCTCTAATGGTGAACTCATCGCCGAGGCCCATTTTCTCGGCGACCAGCAAGTTGTCTTTTGAATATTGGCCGCCAATACGAGAGGAAAAGCTGAAGTCCCGTTCGAGCCATTTGAAAGGGCGCGACCAGGCTGTATTGAACCCAAGTTTTTGAAAGTGTTTAGGCTGATGGTTTCCATCGTAAGCTGCTTGTTTCGAACTCCAAGCGGATAGGCCTTGGCTAAACGTAACGTCGGAATATAACGAGCCGCCGGCAAGCTGCGTGACATGTTCCAAGCCGAATTTGACGTTGGAATAGGGCATGCTGTTTGTTTCTAGATATGCGTCCTCTAGATAGTTGGCGCTTTCCTTGTGCTCAATTTCAGTTGATGCCGTTAACTTGTCGGTTTTTCCGCGTGTGAGCACATGACTGAACTTGGCGGCGTACGTTTGGGAGTCGCCGCTGGTGTTATAGGTGCCGTATTTCCCGCCCGGCGTTAGTCGCTCGTATTGGGAATGGTTGAGACGAAGATCGACTTTGGAGAACCCGAACGGTACCGAATACGTTACACCTGCGTTGTACTCGGAGTTGCTATCACTGAGTTCATAGCGGCGCGAACTCAAGTTAAGGCCGACGGTATCGTTGCCCAGCAACAGATCGCTAATGCTGGTGGAGGCGCTGAAGCGATAACGGCCCTTGCTCGGGCTGTCCGTGCCAGAATTATCAACTTTAAGCGTGACGCTCGGCAGCCCTTTGTCTTCAACAACCAAATTCAAATACGAATAACCAAGGCGCTCGGAAGGCTGAATGTCAACGCGTGCAGTTTTCGCCGCGTTATTCAGGTTTTCTACCATTTGGTCAACTTGGCGAATGTTTAATGGCTTACCTGCAAGTGCGGGCATGGCTGATTCGGTTAACAGTTTTTGGTACGGTCCGCTAGGCGGCTTTCCGTTAATTAACCATCCGTCGACGTAGCCCCAATTTATCTTTAGTTCTACTTCGCCTTGCTTCATGTTTTTTGGCACAAGGCTTACGGTAGTTGTCGAATAACCTTCATCGGCATACCGATTACTGACATCTCGGATCAGGCTGAACAGATCACTGCTGCCGAGTTCGCGGTTTCTATACTTAGCGAGTACATCATCAACATTAACGGAGCTACTGCTTTGATCACCGCTATTGATGGTAATTTTGCTGATCAGAAACTTAGGCCCGTTGTCAACCGCTGGCTCGGATGCCTGAGGCAGTTGAAATTGTGGCGCTTGCGAGTCGCGCTGATTTTTATCGAGTTGACGGTTGATTTCGTCTTGTTGACGCTGTTTGTTTTGTAGGTCTTGTTCGCGGTCAAGAGGGCTAATCCGTGGAACTGGATCTGCTGCTTGGAGAAGCGGCGAAAAAACAGTAGCGAAAACGCCGATCAGTATGGCTTTACCTATCGCGTCGGAAAGCGAGCCTAAGGGGCGTCGTGGGGGTAGGGAATTGATCTTACGTGCTTGTAAAACGGTGGATGGGCGCATGGTCGGTAATCTATGCATCTATGGGGAGATGCATTCTTAATGTGCCTGGACCTACCGAGTAGAATGTGGTTCGCCTGCTGATGTAAGTTCCTGCCTACATGGTTGTAAGGGGAAATATAAACTGTGGGAAGTTGGTCTTTTCGGTGTGGGATTTGTAGAAGTTGCGTGTTTTTCTAAATCCTTAAATAATCTTGTTCATGCGATTTGGTGGTGCCGTTTCTGGCCCCAACACGACGCTTTGACTTGACCAATCAATCTGCGGTCGTGGCATTACTTAGACAGATTTCCCTGGCCGCTACGGTCCTGTTCTTTGCGCCTAGACCAACGTCGGATACCTTGCGGCACGGAAACGTCTAAACTCGAAAGGCCGCTTGTACGTCCATCCATTCGGAGTTTTCCATGAACAATAACAATAGCGTCCTACGCCATCTGCCCTGGGCAGTGTTGGCCGTAGTGGGCGCCGGTGCCTTGGGTGTCGTGGCCTTGCGCCGCGGTGAAGCCATCAACGCGTTATGGATAGTGGTGGCCGCCGTGGCCCTGTATCTGGTTGCCTACCGTTACTACAGCTTGTTTATCGCCAATAAGGTGATGCAGCTGGACCCCAACCGCGCCACTCCCGCTGTGTTGAATAACGATGGTCTGGACTACGTGCCGACCAACAAACACATTCTGTTCGGTCACCACTTCGCTGCTATCGCTGGCGCAGGTCCCTTGGTGGGCCCGGTGCTTGCTGCGCAGATGGGGTATCTGCCCGGTACGCTCTGGCTGATTGCGGGGGTGATTCTCGCCGGTGCGGTACAAGACTTCATGGTGCTGTTCATTTCCACGCGCCGTAACGGCCGTTCACTTGGCGAACTGGTGCGTGAAGAAATGGGCCAAGTGCCCGGCACCATTGCGCTGTTCGGCGCGTTCCTGATCATGATCATCATCCTCGCGGTGCTGGCGCTGATCGTGGTGAAAGCCCTGGCGTCGAGCCCGTGGGGCATGTTCACGGTGATGGCGACCATCCCGATCGCGATGCTCATGGGCGTGTATATGCGCTATATCCGCCCGGGCCGCATTGGTGAAATTTCTGTGGTGGGCCTGCTGCTGTTGCTCGGTTCCATCTGGCTTGGAGGCCAGGTCGCTGCCAGCCCAGAGTGGGCGCCGATGTTCACCTTCACCGGCATTGAAATCACCTGGATGCTGATCGGCTACGGCGCCGTGGCGTCGGTGCTGCCGGTGTGGCTGCTGTTGGCCCCGCGTGACTACCTGTCTACGTTCCTCAAGATCGGCACCATCATCGCCTTGGCGCTGGGCATCCTGATCACCATGCCCGATCTGAAAATGCCAGCGCTGACGCAATTCGTCGACGGCACCGGTCCGGTGTGGAAAGGCGGCTTGTTCCCGTTCCTCTTCATCACCATTGCCTGCGGTGCGGTGTCTGGTTTCCACGCACTGATTTCCTCGGGCACCACGCCGAAGCTGCTGGCGAGCGAGTCCCATGCGCGCTACATCGGTTACGGCGGCATGTTGATGGAATCGTTCGTGGCAATCATGGCCATGGTCGCTGCCTCGGTGATTGAACCGGGCGTGTACTTCGCCATGAACAGCCCACCCGCTGTAGTGGGTGCGGATGTTGCCTCGGTGGCGGCGACGGTGAGCAGTTGGGGTTTCTTGATCACGCCAGAGGTGCTGGAGGCCACGGCGCGTGACATTGGTGAAACCACCATTCTGGCGCGTGCTGGTGGTGCACCGACGTTGGCGGTGGGTATCGCGCAGATTCTTCACCAGGTGCTGCCAGGTGAAAACACCATGGCCTTCTGGTACCACTTCGCGATTCTGTTTGAGGCGCTGTTTATCCTCACGGCGGTCGATGCGGGCACCCGAGCGGGGCGGTTCATGCTGCAGGATTTGCTCGGCAACTTCGTTCCCGCGCTGCGCAAAACCGACTCCTGGATCGCCAACATCATTGCCACGGGCGGTTGCGTAGCGATGTGGGGCTGGTTGCTGTACCAGGGCGTAGTCGATCCGTTGGGCGGCATCAATACGTTGTGGCCGCTGTTCGGTATTTCCAACCAGATGCTGGCCGGCATCGCGCTGATGCTCGGCACAGTGGTGCTGATTAAAATGAAGCGTCAGCAGTACGCGTGGGTCACGGCGTTGCCCGCCACCTGGCTGTTGATCTGCACCACCACCGCAGGCCTGATCAAACTGTTCGACAGCAACCCGGCAGTTGGCTTCGTGGCACTCGGTCGCAAATACAGCGATGCATTGGCCGCAGGCCAAGTGATCGCCCCGGCTAAAGACGCCGAGCAAATGCAGCACGTGATCTTCAACGCCTACACCAACGCCACCCTCACGGTGCTGTTCCTGTTCGTGGTGTTCAGCGTGCTGTTCTACGCCATCAAAGTTGGCCGCGCGGCCTGGGTTCGCCCAGAACGCAGCGACAAGGAAACCCCGTTCGAACCCATTCCGCACATCTGAGCCAATCACGTGCGTAGACACGGGCCGGCATTGCGCCGGCCCGCTTTATTGAGGACAGACCATGTTCAATGACCTGAGTCGCATGGGCAAATACCTGGGGCAAGCCGCGCGCATGCTGGTGGGCATGCCCGATTACGACAATTACGTCGAACACATGGCCAACAAGCACCCGGACAAGCCGGTAATGACGTACGAAGAGTTCTTTCGTGAACGTCAGGAAGCCCGTTATGGCGGCGGAAAAGGGCGGCCTATTCGCTGCTGCTGAATCAGTGGCACTTTTCTTCTGTTGAAATTTCTGGCGCCACGCTTGTCGTGGCGTTTTCTATTTAGGCGCCCCACGGCGTCACTGTTCAGGACGTAGCCATGAGTCACGCTCCCATTCCGGTCACCGTTCTCAGCGGGTTTCTCGGCGCCGGCAAAACCACCTTGCTGCGGCACATTCTCAAAGCCGAACACGGGCTGAAAATTGCCGTCATCGAGAATGAATTCAGCGAAACCCCGATCGACAGCGAATTGCTCGGCACCGAGCCGGTGCAGGTGATGACGCTCGCCAACGGCTGCGTGTGCTGCTCCATTCATGTCGAGCTGGAGAAAGCCCTCTACCTGCTGCTCGACCGCCTGGACAGCGGCGAGCTGGTCTTCGACCGCTTGGTGATCGAGTGCACCGGCCTGGCCGACCCGGCGCCAGTGGCGCAAACCTTTTTCGCCGAAGAAGAATTGTGTGAGCGCTACGTGCTCGACGGCATTATTACTGTGGTCGACGCCGCCAATGCCGAGCGCCACCTGGCCGAACCCATCGCCCAGGCGCAGGTTGGGTTCGCCGATCGCATTCTGGTAAGCAAGCGGGACTTGGTCACCGACGCGCACTACGACGCGCTGGTGCAGCGCCTCGGCCGCATCAACCGCCGCGCGCCAATCCGTGTGGTTGAGCATGGCCAAATCGATTTGGCTGAACTGCTGGATGTACGCGGCTTCAACCTCAACGCGGACCTTCCCCCCACCGTCAGCCTGCGCCCGCTAACCCCCGCCGCCAGCCCGGACCGTATCGGCACCCTGGTGCTGAAAAGCGAGCAGCCGCTGGATATCGACAAGCTCAGCGCCTTTATGGAAAACCTGCTGGAAACCCACGGCAATTCGCTGCTGCGCTACAAAGGCGTGCTGAACATTGCCGGCGAAGACCGGCGCATGGTGTTTCAGGGCGTTTTGCGCCTGTACGGCTTTGACTGGGACCGCGAGTGGTCGGCCGACGATGCGCGCGAAAGCGTGATCGTGTTTATCGGTGATCAGTTGCCCGAAGAAGAGATTCGCGCGGGGTTCGCCGCCGTAGCGGCTGATTGAATTCAGGGCGCGATCACTGCGCCTTGAACTGGCACGTCAGGTAGCGATTGCTAAAGCCATAGCGAAGCATCGAGCCCAGGCGCGCCAGCAGGTAGAAAGGGTGGCGCCGGTAGTACTGCAACACGGCATTGCCCACCCCTTCGGAGCGGTGCTGTTTCTGGTGATCGGCTTTCTTGCTGAACAGCCCCTTGAATTGCCACCACTGAATTTGCTCGAACTCCTTCACCGAGCGCAGGCCTTGGCTGCGGAACAGCCGCGCGAACGAGCCTTTGCTGAAGTCGTGCAAGTGGTGCGGATTGCCGTCCAGTGTCGGCGTAATCGGCACTGAGGCAATCACCTGACCGCCGCTGGCCAACAGGCGACTGTAATTGGCGACGAGGCGGGCAGGGCTGGGCAAGTGTTCGATGGTTTCCAGGCTGACGATGGTGTCGAACGCCTGATCGCCGGCGAAGGTTTCGGCGTTGGCACACACGTAGCTGAGGTTGCTCAGCCGATAGTGCTGCTGGGCGTAGGCGATGGCGTCGGGGTCGATGTCCACGCCGATCACGGTCTTGTCCGGGTTCTGCTCGGCCAACAACGCCGTGCCGTAGCCGCAGCCGCAGGCCATGTCCAGAACGTGCGAGCCACTGAGCAAACCCGAGGCGAATTCGTAGCGCTGCATATGAATGGCCAGCGTGGCGTGGTCGTCGGGGTTTTGCGGGTTGAGGTCTTTGGGGTAAATGCGTTCGATGCTGTGCACGCGGGGCGTCCCTGTCCGTTACGTCTAAGGTGCGACTATACCGATGCTGCTGTGGGAATTAGCGGTAAATAGTCGACAACTGTTGGCGCTCTTCCAGGCATTCCGCCGAGCCGGTCTCAAAAATCCGGCACACCCAGGGCCGGTTTTCGTAGATGGTGCAGCGCATCGTGTCGCGGTCCAGCGCAATGCACCAACCGTCGTCGAGGCGGGCCATTACATCGCCGCCCCACTCATCGGTGTCGATGTAACGCTCGGGCACGCCCGTGTCGGTGAGCAGCATCACTTCCAACTGGCAGCAGCACGCCGCGCAGTTGGAGCAGGCCACGGCAGGCGCGGGCTCGACGGTGACGAGGGGAATGGTTGGAAGGTCGCTCATGGGGGCGACAGTGTACAGATTGCCGCCTGTCCCGGGCGGCTATTCGACCGGTTGCAGGCGCCGCGCCAGCGAGTGCAGCAGTGGAAAAACCACAGCCCACAGCATCGCCAAGGTGAGCAGACTCGGCACCAGACCGTACGGCAATTGCACGCCGGTCAGCCGTGCGCCGGCGTAGTACGACAGCGGTGCACTCACCGCGCCCAGCACGCAGGCAAGCCCCAGCGGCCGTGCCGTCCAGGCCAGACAATGGCGCAAGGTGGTGGCCAACAAGGTCCACATCAGCACCAGCCAAGCGGGAATCAGCCAGCCGCGCATCAAGGCTTGCCCCTCGGCAAACACAAACAGCCCGCCGTGCATCAAGGCACTGTCGAGGGCAGTGCCCAGTAGCGTCACCGCCAACAGCAAACGCACTTCGCCGCGACCGAGCCAGGCCAGGTGAATAACCACTACCAGCGCGATGACCCCTAGCAATGCCGGGTACTGCGGGCTGTACACGCCAGCGAACCAACCGAGCTGAAACAGCACGGCGTTCGCCACCGTCTTAAGCGTCAAAGCGGCCCAACAAAGGCGCAGGTTGCGCCGCTGGTTTGGCCAATAACAGCTGCGCCGTGCCGATGGTGCGCTCGATAAAACCACCCTCGCAGTAGCAAAGGTAAAACTCCCACAAGCGGAAGAAGTAATCGTCGTAACCCTTCTCGTGCAGGGTGTGGCGAGCGTTACGCAGGTTGTCGTGCCACAGGCGCAAGGTGCGGGCGTAGTGCAGGCCGAAGTCCTCCATGTGCAGCAGGTTCATGTCGGTTTCTTCAGTCACCACCGTGAGCATGGTGGTCAGCGAGGGCAGGGCGCCGCCGGGGAAGATGTAGCGTTGAATGAAGTCGACACTGCGTTTGGCCTGCTCATAGCGCTGGTCGCGGATGGTGATGGCTTGCAGCAGCATCAAGCCGTCGTCTTTGAGCAGGTGCGCGCATTGCTTGAAGTAGGTGGGCAGAAAGCTGTGGCCCACCGCTTCGATCATTTCGATGGATACCAGTTTGTCGTACTGGCCAACCAGGTCGCGGTAGTCCTGCAACAGCAGCGTCACCCGGTCTTGCAGCCCCTGCGCCTCAATGCGTTGACGGGTGTAGGCGTATTGCTCGCGCGACAACGTGGTGGTGGTCACTTGGCAGCCGTAATTCACCGCCGCGTAAATCGCCATGCTGCCCCAGCCGGTGCCTATTTCCAGCAAATGGTCGGTCGGTTTCAAGGCGAGTTTCTGGCAGATGCGTTCCAGCTTATTCAGCTGCGCCTGCTCCAGAGTGTCGTCCGCGTTTTGGAACATGGCAGCGGAATACATCATGGTCGGGTCGAGGAACTGCTCGAACAGCTCGTTACCCAAGTCGTAATGCGCCGCGATGTTTTTCTGCGAGCCCTTGCGCGTGTTGCGGTTCAGCCAATGCAGGCCGGCAACCAGCGGGCGCCCCAGTTGTGCCAGGCCACGCTCCATGGAATCGAGCAGGTCGAGGTTGCACACAAACACGCGCACCACGGCGGTCAGGTCGGGCGAACTCCAGTAGCCGTGGATATACGCCTCGCCGGAACCAATCGAGCCATTGCTGGCGACCAGCGACCACACGGCCGGGTCGAGCACGTGAATTTCTGCCTGTAGCTCAGCGCCAGGCTGGCCGAACACCAGGCGCTCGCCGTTCTCGACGATGCTCAGTTGGCCGTGGCGCAGTTGCCCGAGCAGGCGCAACACGGCGCGGCGCAATAAGCCGGCGCCGATGCCATTGCCAGTGCGGGAAAAGGTTTTACTGCTGAGGCTAGGGCTTTTCATGGTGGCTTTCCGGCGAAGCCACGCGCACAGAACCCTGCGCCGGCTGGTGGGAGAAAAGGGGCGTGCGTTTAAGCAGCAGGCGCAGCGCCTGCCAGTAGATGGCCAACACGGTTTTGGCGGTCATCCAGGGAAAACTCAGCAAGTGCCCGTGCAGGCTCGCGCGCGTTAGCGGGCGGCGTGTCAGGCTCAGGCTGGCGTCGAACAGTTTGTGCTCGCCTTGCCAGTCGGCCATGAACACGCCTAGGCGCGCAGTGGGCTGGCTGAAGGTCATGCGGTACTGCACATCGCGCGGCAAAAACGGCGACACGTGAAAAGACTTGTCCACCCGCACGTGGTGCGGGCCGGAGTGGCCGTCTTCGCACGGCAACACGTAGTGATAACGCTCGCGCCACGGTGTGTTGCTGACTTCGCATAACACCGCCTGCAACTGCCCGACGCTGTCGTAGCAGTAGAAAAAACTTGCCGGATTAAACGCCACGCCCCAGCTGCGCGGCTGTGCCAGCAGGCAGATTTTGCCCAGCAGGGGCGTGCCCAAGGCCTCGCTGACCACGCCGCGCACAGCATCGCTCAGGCGAACGCCAGCGCCGGTGAAGGTCGGCAGAAAGTCGGTCTCGCGAAACGCAAACGGCGACCAGCGACTGCGCCCCGCCAATGGCGATAACGCCAGCACCTGCTCCTGTTCATCCAGATCAAGAAACAGAAAGCCCATGCGATAGCGGAAATCGTGGGCGCGCGGACTGAAGCGCCGGTGCTGCACCCAGCCGCTGTATAAGGCGCTGTTCATTGCAGCGCCTCGCCAAACGCCTGCCCAACCCGCAGGGCGCTGACGACGCCATCTTCATGAAAACCGTTGGCCCAGTAGGCGCCGCAATAGTACGTATGGTTTACGCCGAGCAGCTCGTGCCAGCGCCCTTGAGCTTCGACGCCGGCCAGGCTGTATTGCGGATGCGCATAGGTGTGGCGCGACAGCACCTTTGCCGGGTCGATCACCTCGTTCTGATTCAGGCTCACGCAGAACGTGGTGTCGCTCTGAATGCCTTGCAGAATGTTCATGTCGTAAGTCACCGCCGCCGCGCGCTCGCGATTGCCGTCGAGCCGGTAGTTCCAGCTGGCCCAGGCCAGGCGACGCTTGGGCAGCAGGCGCGTATCGGTGTGCAGCACCACGTCGTTTTCGGCATACGGCAACGCGCCGAGAATGCTCTGCTCTGCCGCCGTCGGTTGGTCGAGCAGGCGCAGCGCCTGGTCGCTGTGGCAGGCGAAAATCACCTTGTCGAAATGCTCGATGCCATGGGCGCTGTGCACGGTCACGCCGAGCTCGTCGCGCTCCACTTTCAGCACCGGGCAATTAAGCCGAATGTGCTGGCGGAAAGACGCCACCAGCGGCTCCACATAACCACGCGAACCGCCGCTGATCACATGCCATTGCGGCCGGTTGTTGACCGACAGCAAGCCGTGATTCTTGAAAAATTGCACAAAGAAACGCAGCGGAAAATTCAGCATCTCGCCCAGCGACATCGACCAGATCGCCGCGCCCATCGGCACGATGTAGTGGTCGATAAAGCGCTGACGATAGCCGCGTGTTTGCAGGTAAGTGCCCAGCGTCATGCCGGAATTGATTTGCTGGTTTTCCAGCTCGGCCAGGGCTTCGCGGTTAAAGCGCAAGATGTCGCGCAACATGCCCCAGAACGTCGGTGACAGCAGATTGCGCCGCTGGGCGAACAGGCTGTTTAGCGTGTTGCCGTTGTACTCCACGCCGCTCTGCAGGTCGTGCACCGAGAAGCTCATTTCGGTGGGTTGGTAGGCCACTTTCAGTTTGTCGAGCAAGCGAATGAAGTTCGGGTAGGTCCAGTCGTTGAACACGATAAAACCGGTGTCCACCGCGTAATCGCGGCCATCGACTTGCACGTCCACGGTATGGGTGTGGCCGCCGATCCATTCGCTGGCTTCGAACACCTGAATATCGTGCTGGCGGTTGAGCAGATAGGCGCTGGTCAGCCCTGAAATACCGCTGCCGATAATGGCAATTTTCATACGTCGTCCTTGGCGGAATGCGAAACAGGTTCGGCGCTGCGCGCCATGCGTTTGCCCAGGGCCAGTTGCACCGTGGAGGGCAAACTGGCGAGCAACTTGAGCACGGCAATAAAGGGGCCGGGGAAAGCAATTTCGTGGGGGCGTTTGGCCATGCGCTTGGCGATATGTAGGGCGGCTTTTTCGGCGGACCAGGTCATCGGCATGGCGAAGTCATTGCGCGCGGTCAGCGGCGTTTCGACGAAGCCTGGGCTAACCAGCGTGACGTCGATGCCTTCGGCGGCGAGGTCGATGCGCAGCGCCTGCATCAGATAACGCAGCGCCGCCTTCGATGCGCCATAGGCCTCGGCACGGGGCAATGGCAAATAGGTGACCGAGCTGGCAACCGCGACCAGGTGCGGTTCGTGGCCCGCACGCAACAACGGCAGCGCCGCTTCGATGCAGTAGCTGGCCGACAGCAGGTTGGCGCGCATGACACGCTCGACCATGGCTGCTTCGAAATGCTGGGCGTCGATGTATTCGCAGGTGCCGGCATTGAGAATCGCACCATCCAGCGCGCCCCACTGCTGCGCGATCTGCTCACCGATCTCGCGTACTTGGTCGGCCTCGCCCAAGTCGCCGGGCAATACCAGAACACGCCCCGGAAACCGTGCAGCCAAGGCCTGCAACGGTTCCACACGGCGAGCACTGAGCACCAGGCGGTGCCCTTGAGCCAACAACTGTTCGGCCAGGGCCGCGCCGATGCCGCTGCTAGCGCCGGTCAGCCAGATACGTCTTTCGCTGCTCATGCCAGGCGCCCCTTCAGCCAGTGAATAACCCGCCCCATCACGGGCAAGTGCTCGTACAGCAGGGCGCCGGCGTCGAAATAATCGCGGTGCGCGTACACCTTGTCGTGCCACAGCAGGTGCGAGCAGCCGTCCACCTCGATGGCCTTGCCGCCATTCAAACGGGGATGGCGGTAGGTCATGGTCCAGCGCAGGTAGCCGGCGCCCGGCGTGAGTTCATCGAACCCGTGGAACTGAAAGTGCAGGTCCTGAACGTTGGCGTACAACTGCTCGAAATAGGCGCGCATGGCCGGCAGACCATGAATTTCATGCAGCGGGTCCTGGAAGCGCACGTCGTCGCTGTAGAGCTGGCCCAAGGTGTCCAGGTTGTCGGCGTTCAGTGCGGCAAATGCGTGAGCGAAGCGCTGCAGGAAGTCGCGCGGGTCACCGTCACGCTGCGGCTCGTGGCCGGGCGTTGTTGCTCGTTCAAGGGGCATGGCTCAGTTTCTCCAGGGCACATCGCTGTCGTCGCCAAACAACGGCGGAAGTTGGGCATCGCCCAGGCTCTTGAACGCGCTGATGGCGCGGGCACGGCTGCTGCTTAAATCGACGATGGGCGCGGGGTAGTCCACGCCACCGAACAAGTCCGCGCCTTTGCGCAGGTGCGGGTTGTGCACGTCTTTGTCGCTGAGCGCATTCAACTGCGGCAGCCAGTGGCGAATAAAACGGCCTTGGGCGTCGAAGCGTTGCGACTGGCTGACCGGATTGAAAATGCGGAAGTAGGGCGCCGAGTCGGTGCCGGTGGACGCGCTCCACTGCCAGCCGCCGTTGTTCGCCGCCAGGTCGCCATCAATCAAATGGCGCATAAAAAACCGCTCGCCTTCGCGCCAGTCGATCAGCAGGTTTTTGGTCAGAAACATCGCCACCACCATGCGCAGGCGGTTGTGCATCCAGCCGGTCGCCAGCAGCTGCGCCATGGCCGCATCAATCAGCGGAATGCCGGTACGACCTTCCTGCCAGGCCGCGAGGTCTTTGGGCGCGTTGCGCCAGGCCAACGCCTCGGTTTCGTGGCGAAAGGCGCGGTGCCGCGACACACGCGGATAACCGGCCAGAATGTGCTTGTAGAACTCGCGCCAGAGCAGCTCGTTGATCCAGGTGATGATGCCGGTGTTGCCGCTTTCGAATTCACCGTGGTTGCTCATCAGCGCGCGGTGCAAGCACTGGCGCGCCGACACCACGCCCGCTGCCAGGTAGGTCGAGAGCTGACTGGTCCCCGGCGTGGCGGGCAGGTCACGGGCGTCGTGGTAATAGCCGATGCGCTCGTCAGCGAAGGTTTCCAGCCGCTCATGGGCCTCAGCTTCGCCCGCCGGCCACAGCGCCTGCAGGCTGGCCGGTGGCGTGGCGAAACCGGGCACCGAGGTGGGCAAGGCGTCGCTGGCAATGCCCAGCGCAGCCTGCTTTTTCGGCAACGGCACGAGCGGCGGCAACGCGGTGTGCAGGCGGCTGTAGCAGACCTTGCGGAACTGACTGAACACCTGAAAGTAATTGCCCGCCTTGGTCAGGATGCTGCCCGGTTGGAACAGCAACTGGTCGAGATGGCTGTGCCACTGCACGCCTTGCTCCCCCAGGCGGTCGGCGACGGCATGGTCGCGTTTGGTTTCGTTGATTCCGTACTCTTCATTGACCTGCACGCAGCCAATTTCATGCTCATTGCACAGCTCGGCAATCACCTGTGGCGCGTCGGCCCAAGTGTCGGCCTTGCGGATCAGCAGCGGCACGCCCAGCGTGCCCAGGGCGTCGCGCATCGTCGCGAGGTTACGCAGCCAGAAGTCGACCTTGCACGGGGCGTCGTCGTGTTGTTGCCATTGCGAAGGGCTGAGTAGAAACACCGCCAGCGTCGGCCCCGCCTGCATGGCGGCGGCCAAGGCGCTGTTGTCCTGCACGCGCAGGTCGGTGCGAAACCACATCAGCTGGCGCATCACGCGTTGGCCTTTTTGGCGCCGAGCAAGTCGAGCTGCTGCAAGGTTTCCAGGGCCAGCAACGGGTCATCGGCCAGGTGCAGGCCGTTGAGCTGGGTTTGTAGCGCGAGCAAATCGGCATGGTGAATGCGCACGGTCGGGCCCACCAGCAAACGCGGGCAGCTGCTGTCGGCCAGCAACTTGGGCAACTGCGCGCTGGCCAGCGCCTGGCCGGAATACAGCAGCGTGGCGCGCGGCTTGATGTGCTCGATGGCCAGCGCCAATTCCAGCGGCGGCAACGGCCAGTCGAACACCTCGACGGCACAATCGGCGCTGCTCAGCAGCCAGGCCGACAGCCACAACGCCGGCTCCATCGGCAGGTCCGACAGGTTCACCAGCAACAGCGGCGCGCCGCTCTGCTGACGGTTGTTCTGATAAATGCGCGAACCCAATTTGCTGCGCAACCAGGAGAAGAAGAACACCTTCTCCAACTGCGCGCCGAACTGGCCTTGCCAACGCTGTTCCAGTTCCGCAAGCAGCGGCAGAAGCAGTTGTTCGCACAGCAGTTTCGGTGGGTACAGCAGCTCGACGCGCTTGAAGGCATCGTCCAACCGGCGCTCGGCTTGTTCGCTGATGGCATTGAGCAGCGCCACGCGGGCTTCTTCCCAACCATTGCTGTCGACATGGGCGTTAGGCAGCGCGGCGGTTTTCAGCAGCGCCTTGACCTGGCTGACCGCTACGCCGCGATTGAGCCAGGTGAGAATCGCCTGAATACGGGCGATGTGATCGTGCGTGTACAGGCGATGCCCTTTGGCTGTGCGCTGCGGCACGATCAGCCCGTAGCGACGCTCCCAGGCGCGCAGGGTGACCGGGTTGACGCCGGTAATGCGCGACACGTCGCGAATGGGCAACAGGTTATTGGCCAGCGCCGCTTGCAGCTCGGCATCGGTGCTGTCTTCGGGTTCGTCGTGCTGGGGGGCGTGTTTATTCATTTATCTGTTCCAATTCAAAGCGCGTTGCGCAGGCTCAGCGTGGCCGGATGCGGCTGCAAATAAACCTGCTGCGCAACGTAGTGATCAGGGTGCAAGAGGAAATGGTGTTTGAGCAGCGTGAGCGGCACCACCAACGGTACATAACCGCGGCGATATTGCTCGATCAGCTGCTGCATTTCGGCTTTTTCTTGGGTGCTCAGCGTTTGCTTGAGATGGCCGCTGAGGTGCTGCAACACATTGCTGTGGGTGCCGCGCGTGGCGCATTTGCGCAGCGCTTCCATCAAGGCACTGAAATAGCGTGGCGCAAGGTCTTTCAGATCGTGCAGCACCATGTCGCCGAGCAATTGGCCCAGGGCGCGGTACTGCTCAGGGTTGGTCGCCAGCAACAGGTATTTGTAGCGGGCATGAAAGTGCGTGAGGCGCTGGCGGGTCAGACCGGTTTGCAGCAGCTCTTGCCAATCGGCATAGGCGTAAACGCGGGTGAGGAAATTTTCCCGCAGCACCGGGTCGTTCAGGCGGCCTTCTTCTTCCACCGGCAGATCCGGCAGCGCCGCACAAAATGCGGCGGCGTACAGGCCGCGACCGCCGCCCGGCGCCGGCAAGCCATTGGCCTGATACACCTTGACCCGGTACAGCCCACACGAAGGCGACTTCTGCATAAAGATGTAGCCGCTGATGCCGGTGAGCTGGGTGGCCATCTTCTCGCCGTAGGCGGTGAGGGCGTCGGTCACTTCCAACTCCGGGCTCACGGTGCCCACCGCACGCGGTGCAGCGATATCGCCCACCAGGCGGATCGGCTCGCGCGGCGTGCCCATGCCAATCGCCACTTCCGGGCAAACGCCCACCAGATCCACGTGCTCGGTCAGTTGCTCGGTGCACAGCATCGAACGCTTGTGCCCGCCGTTGTAGCGCACCTCGTCGCCCATTAAGCAGGCGCTGACGGCTATTTTCGGTTTGCTCTGACCCATTTCTGCCCCTACGTCTTACTTGTACAAGAGAAAGATCTTGTACAGCTTTAGGCGAGAGACTAGAGGCGTACTTGTACAAGTGCAAGTGCCTTGTACAAGTATTTACGCTGGGGAGGAGGCGCGGCGATTAACGGCGCGTCAGCAGTACGCCCGATTCCATGTGATGGGTGTACGGGAACTGATCAAACAGCGCGCAGCGCTCGATGCGGTGCGTGTCGTTTAGTTGGGCGATGTTCGCCGCGAGGGTTTCCGGGTTGCAGGAGATGTACAGGATGTTGTCGAAACGTCGTGTCAGCTCGCAGGTCTCGGGGTCCATGCCGGCGCGGGGCGGGTCGACGAATACGCTGCCGAATTCGTAAGCCTTGAGGTCGATGCCTTGCAGGCGCCGGAACGGCCGCACGTCGTTGAGCGCTTCGGTCAGTTCTTCGGCCGACAAGCGCACCAGCGTCACGTTGTTTACGCCGTTGTCATCCAGGTTGGCGAGCGCGGCGTTTACTGAGGTTTTGCTGATTTCCGTGGCCAGCACGTTACGCACGCGGGTGGCCAGCGGCAGGGTGAAGTTGCCGTTGCCGCAATACAGTTCGAGCAAGTCGTCGCTGCGTTGGCCGAGCGCGTCGTACGCCCAGTTGAGCATGTGCTGGTTCACCGTGCCGTTGGGCTGGGTGAAGGCGCCTTCGGGTTGTCGGTAACTGAAGGTGCGGCCCGCAACATCGAGTTTTTCTACGACGTAATCGCGGTCCACTACCAGCCGCTGCCCACGGGAGCGGCCGACGATGCTCACGCCCAGGTCCGCCGCCAACTGCTCGGCGGCAGCCTGCCATTCCTCGTTCAACGGGCGGTGGTAGCACAGGGTTATCAGCCCGTCGCCGGCCAGCGTGGTCAGAAACTCCACCTGAAACAGCTTGAAGCCCAGCGCTTTGCTACCTTGCCAGGCGGCTTTTAGCTGCGGCATCAGCGCATTGATGCGCTGGCTGGCGATGGGGAAGTCTTCGAGCAGAATCGGCGTGTGTTTGTCGCCGGCGGCGAACATGGCGTAGAAGCGCTCATCACCCTCACGCCACAGGCGGAACTCGGCGCGCAGGCGATAAAACTCGCGCGGCGACTCGAATACTTGCGGTACGGGTGCATCGAACGGCGCGAGCAAATCTTGCAGGCGCTGCTTCTTTTCGGCCAGTTGGGCCTCGTAGTTGGCCGGGTCGAATTGGGGCGCGCTCATGCGTTGAACCACCCCAGTTTCACCACAAACAGTACGGCCAGAATCACGATGGCCGGGTTCAGTTCGCGCCAGCGGCCGGCGAGCAGCTTGATCACCGCCCAGGCGATAAAGCCAAAGGCGATGCCGTTGGCAATCGAGAAGGTCAGTGGCATGGCCAGGGCGGTAATCACTACCGGGGCGGCGACGGTGATGTCGCTCCAGTCAATTTCTGCCAGGCCGGCGGTCATCAGCACGGCCACGAACAGCAACGCCGGCGCGGTGGCGAAAGCCGGCACGCTGCCCGCCAGTGGCGCGAGGAACAGCGACAGCAGAAACAGAATGGCGACCACCACGGCGGTAAGCCCGGTGCGGCCACCGGCGCTCACGCCCGCTGCCGATTCGATGTAGCTGGTGGTGGTCGAGGTGCCGAGCACCGAACCGACCATCGCTGCGCTGCTGTCGGCGATCAGGGCGCGGCCCATCTTCGGCATATGACCGTCGGCGCGCATCAGACCGGCCTTTTTAGCCACGGCAATGAGCGTGCCGGAGTTGTCGAAAATATCCACAAACAGGAAGGCAAACACCACGGTCACCAGGCCGATGTTCAGCGCGCCTTTAATGTCCAACTGCATAAAGGTCGGCGCCAGGGACGGCGGCATCGAGAACACGCCACCAAATTGCGAAACGCCCAAGGCGATGCCCGCCGCGGTGGTCACCAGAATGCCGATCAACACGGCGCCGGTGATTTTGCGAGCTTCCAGCGCAACGATGATAAAGAAGCCGAGAATCGCCAGCAGCGGCGCCGGTTGGCTGAGGTCGCCCATGCCCACCAACGTGGCCGGGTTGGCAACAACGATGCCGGCCTCTTTCAGCGCAATCAGCGCCAGGAACAGGCCGATGCCGGCGGCAATGGCCGAGCGCAGCTCCAGAGGAATGCTGTTGATGATCCATTCACGGATGCGAAAGATCGACAGCACAAAAAACATACACGCCGACAGGAACACTGCACCCAGCGCCACTTGCCAGGTGTGGCCCATGTGCAGCACGACGGTGTAGGTGAAGAACGCGTTCAAGCCCATGCCCGGCGCCAGGGCGATGGGGTAGTTGGCGATAAAACCCATGATCGCCGAACCGATGGCGGCGGCCAGGCAGGTCGCCACGAATATGGCGCCTTTATCCATGCCGGTCTCGGCGAGGATGCTCGGGTTAACGAACAGGATGTAAGCCATGGTCAGGAAAGTCGTGATCCCGGCGAGGACCTCGGTGCGCACCGTGGTGTTGTGTGCAGTCAGTTGGAACAGTCTTTCCAGCATGGGCGGGCTCCGCGGATGTGATCAGTGGCCGTCTTGTTGCTCATCGAAGCAAAGCACAGACGCCTGGCTGGCGCTCTGTGGCTCGGTTCCGAGGAGTCGGGTGCGGCGAAAAAAGCGGCGCATCATACCAGTTCGCAAGGGCGCACTTGTGCCTTGCATCGGGCGCAGGCCGGTACGGCAGCAAACGGTGACGGATAAACGAGAACGGGAGGAGGGCGGGGCGAACGATCCTGCATACGCACAATGTATGTAGGAAAAGGCTGTTAAGCGCTGGTAGGACTTCCGACTTTAACTAGCCGCTTCCGGTACGCCAAGGGCTTTTCGTCGCACCGAAAAATAAACCTGGCAAACGCAAAAATTACTTTTTCCTGTCACGTTTTTTGGAGTATCTAAAAGGCAGACCGTCGTAACTGGCGCGCAGCAGCCTCTTCTCTGCTGGTGCAATTCCCCCGCTGCGGCCAGGGAATGAAACGGCGGTCTGGTGCGGCGGAGCGCTGACCTGGCATTCCGTCGCTTGGCTCCTATAAGAAGGTGACCGAGTATGGATGACCACGGACGCTCCAGCCCTACTGCTCCAATCCTCTACGCCCTCGATACCAACGTTCTGATCCACGACCCCAACGCCCTGCTGAACTTCCAGGAACACCACGTCGCCATCCCCATGACCGTCCTAGAGGAACTGGACAAACTTAAAACTGGCAAGCAAGGCGTCGCAGCAGAATGCAGGCAAGCCATCCGCCTGATCGACAAGATCCTAGGCGGTGCCTCTCCCGAAGAAGTCGAACACGGTGTACCGATTCAACGCGATAAAAGCGGTCCCTGCGGTTACCTCTCCATCCTCATGAGTCGTCGCGCCGAGCCCATCACCTGGCTGCCCGAAGACCTCAACGACAACAAAATCATCAACCAGCTGGTCGACTTGCAAGCCCGCAAGCCGGGCCTTTCCGTGGTGCTGGTGACCAAAGACATCAACATGCGCCTCAAGGCGCGCGCCTGTGGCATTGAATCCGAGGACTACCACACCGACCAACTGGTCGACGACATCTCGCTGTTGCCGCGCGGGTATCACACCCTCAGCGGCTCGTTCTGGGATCGCGTCAACAAGGTCGACACCCGCCAGGACCATGGCCGTACCTGGCACCGCGTGCAGATGACCGACAACTTGCCGGCCGTGCACATCAACGAATTCATCATCGACGAGCAGGGTTTTGTCGGCTGGGTCAAAGGCATCAAAGCCGATGAGCTGCTGCTGCTCGACCTGCACCAGGAACCCTTGCTGCATCAGGAAGCGTGGGGCCTGCGCCCGCGCGACATCTACCAGAGCCTGGCGCTGTTCGCCTTGCTTGATCCGGACATCCACTTGGTCAACCTGTCCGGCGCTGCCGGCTCGGGCAAAACCATCCTGGCCCTGGCGGCCGCCATCGAACAAACCATGGTCACCAAGCGTTACCGGCGCATCATCGCCACCCGCAGCGTGCAAGGTCTGGATCAGGAAATCGGTTTCCTGCCCGGCACCGAAGCGGAAAAAATGGAGCCGTGGCTGGGCGCCATCACCGACAACCTCGAAGCCCTGCACATGGACGACGAGAACACCCACGGCAGCGTCGACTACATCCTTGGCAAAGTGCCGCTGCAATTCAAATCGCTGAACTACATTCGTGGCCGTAGCTTCCAGCAAAGCCTGATTCTGATCGACGAATGCCAGAACCTGACGCCGCACCAGATGAAAACCATCATCACGCGTGCCGGTACCGGTTCGAAAGTGGTGTGCTTGGGTAACCTGGCGCAGATCGATACGCCGTATCTGTCAGCACCCAGCTCGGGGCTGACCTACCTGACGGAGCGTTTCAAAGATTTTCCACATGGGGTGCATATCACCCTGCAAGGCGTGCCACGGTCGGTGCTGGCCGAGTACGCGGAAGCGAATATGTGAGGGTTGGATAGGAGGGAAAAAACCGGGCCTTGGGGTCCGGTTTTTTTTTGGTCGGTCATAAGATGAAGAGCCCCTCTCCCCAGCCCTCTCCCGCAAGCGGGCGAGGGAGCCGATCACCGTTTCGTTGAAGACGTCACCCCTCGCCCGCTTGCGGGAGAGGGGCCGGGGGAGAGGGACCGTTTGGCTCTAGCGCACCACCGTCTTCACCTGCACCCCGTTGCCCTCATCGCGCCCGTAAATATCCTCATAGCGCTCAATATCGTCCTCCCCGAGATAACTGCCGGACTGCACCTCAATAATCTCCAGCGGAATTTTTCCCGGGTTGGCCAGCCGGTGAACCGAGGCAATCGGAATGTAGGTCGACTGGTTCTCCGTCAGCAGGAACACGTTTTCATCGCACGTCACCTCGGCGGTGCCCGACACCACAATCCAGTGCTCGGCGCGGTGGTGGTGCATTTGCAGGGACAACTGCGCGCCGGGCTTCACTGTGATGTGCTTGACCTGAAAGCGTCCGCCCATGTCGACCGAGTCGTACGAGCCCCACGGCCGATACACCTCGCAGTGGTTTTCGGTTTCGCTGCGGCCGGCTTCTTTCAGGGTGTTGACCAGTTGCTTGACCTCCTGCACCCGGTCTTTGCTGGCAATCATCATGGCGTCCTTGGTTTCCACCACCACGATGTTCTCCAGGCCGATCACCGACACCAGCTTGCCGTTGCCGTGTACCAGGCAGTTGTGGCTGTCGCGCACCACCACGTCGCCTTTGGTGACGTTGCCGGCGTCGTCTTTTTCATGCACATCCCACAACGAACTCCAGCAACCCACGTCGCTCCAGCCTGCGGTCAGCGGCACCACGCAGGCGCGGTCGGTTTTTTCCATCACCGCATAGTCGATGGAGTTGTCCGGGCAGCACTCGAAGGTGGCGGCGTCGATGTCGATGGTTTCGCCATCGAAGGTGCTGCGCTCCAGGGCCAGCAGGCAGGTGTCGTAGATGTCCGGGTCGTGGCGTTTCAGTTCGTCGAGAAAGCGGCTGGCGCGGAACAGGAACATGCCGCTGTTCCAGAAATAGCTGCCGGATTTGACGAATTCGGCGGCGCGCTGGGCATTGGGTTTCTCGACGAACTGCTCAACCCGGCTGACGCCTTCTGGCAGCGCGCCGTCCTGGCTGGCTTTGATATAGCCATAACCGGTTTCCGGTTTGGTTGCGGGTACGCCGAACAGCACCAGGTCGCCCGCTTCGGCGGCAATGGTGGCGATGGCCAGGGCGCGCTGGAAAGCTTTCTGGTCATCGATGACGTGGTCGGCCGGCATCACCAGCAAAAGCTCGTCGCGGCCTTCATTGAGCAGCTTCATGGCGGCAATCGCCACGGCCGGCGCAGTGTTGCGGCCGAAGGGTTCCATCAGCACCGCCTGGCTCGCCAGGTTCAGCGCCGAGAGCTGCTCTTGCACGATAAAGCGGTGGTCTTTGTTGCACACGATTACCGGCGGCTGCATGCCTTCGAACACCAGACGTTCGAGGGTTTGCTGGAACATCGTGTGCTCGCCGGTGAGGGCGAGGAATTGCTTGGGGAATTGTTTGCGCGATAGCGGCCACAGCCGCGAACCGCTGCCGCCCGACAGGATGATTGGAATCATGGGAATCTCCTTTACATGTGAGTCCGTACGATCTGCTGCGCGTCGGCCTGCCTGCGTTAAAACCAGCCCAGGACTGCTCATTGGCTACAGCCAACTGCGCTTCCTGGTCTGGTTTTGCCTTGGCACGCTCTAGCTCGCGAGATCGATATTCACGAAGCGAAAAGCCAAAAGCTGGTTTATTCAGTAGCAGCAGGGCGCTTGACCCAAACTGGCGAAAGCTTGCTGCCGCTGCCGGTGACGTACAGCGCAACCGCTTCACCCCGAGCGAGCGAGACCGGCTTCAGGTCGCTGATTTTTTGCGAGCCGTTGAACAGCGCGAGCTTGACGTTCACCGGGTTGATTTCACGGTCGCCACGGGCGGCGGGGGCGACGTCTTCGACGACAGCGGTTTTACCGTCGGCGGTTTTCAGGGTGACCTTGGTGTCGCTGAGGTTTTGCACGCGCACCAGGGCTTTCTGTTTGTTCTTGAACGGCGGTTCTTCCACCAGTTTCGGTTGGTCGCCGGGCAGGGCAACGATGGTGTAGTACTTATCGGCGGCCAGCTTGACCGGCACGGTTTGCGAACCGACCTGCGCGCTGTAGTCGCCGCCCGGCAGAAAGCCAAAGTCGCTGCTGCCCAGTGGGCCGACGTCGCTGAGCTTGGCGCTGCCCACCGTGGCGTTGATTTCCTGGCTGCTGGCGTTGTACACCCGCACGAATGCCGAACCCTTCGGCGCGGTGGGGCCGTAAAGGGCGGCTTCGTCGGCGTGTACCTGGGCGGCGAGCAGGCCAACTACCACGAACGCGCAGGCTTTACCGAGGCGGTTGTTAACGATTGCATGGGTGATGGATGGCTTCATTGTGTCGTTCTCCATGATGGGTGGCGCCCGCCCTGAAAGGCGCGAGCAGGGCGCCGGTCTAGCGGTTTGCCTGGATTGGCAAGGAGGATTGGCGGCCGGATGCGGCCACGTCAGTAGCCGCACCGGCGGCCTTGAGTTGAGCGACCCACTTGGGATCGAAGTCGCTCAGGTTGGTTTTCATCGGCAAATAGCGCTCGGGGAATTCCCAGATCACCAGCTGGGGTGGCGCGTTTTTGAATTCATCGCTTTGCAAATACTTGAGCATTGGCTCGATAGGGCCGTGGCCCTGTTCGGCGTAGCTGACCACGTCGCTCTTCAGCGCTTGTTGCAGCGCGCCGACGAAATTCCAGTTCGGGTTGGCGCTGTAGCTGGTGCCCACCAGTGCCACGGGCACTTGCGCATCCGCGAACAGAGCGTCGTCACCTTGGGCAGCCGATTCATCAGCGGCCCGCGTGGTGCGCTGTTGCAGTTGGTCAGGCTTGGGCAGCAAGTCGCTGAATAGCGGGTCTAGCGGCAGGAACGAGGTGAGGTCGCCCTTATACGGCTCGGGCTGTTTCGACTCGGTGATGAACTGCTGCGGCGCGGCATTGATCGGCGCCTGTTTCGCCACCGTGGCGCTGAGGTTCTGCGCCACTACGTCGGCGCCCATGGGCGTCCAGTGCGTGTCGGTGCGCAGGAACACCTGGCCCTGCAACTTGGCGTGTTGCAGCGGCATGAGCAGGTCCGGGGCGACAATGCCGGCCTGTTCGGCGCTGGTGTGGAAGCGTTGGTACAAGTCGCTGTGCAGCGAGGCCGGGGCTTCGTCGCCCAGGTGCTCGGGATACAACCGCGCCTTGGCCGGCAGAATGGCCAACACCAATTTCACGCCTTGTTTTTCCAACTGCTCCCGGACGCCTTGAATCAGCGCCAGATTCTCTTGCTGATAATCCTGGCCGTTGGCGATGGGCTTGAATTCCTCATCGCTGAACAGCCATTGGTCACGGCCCAGCACCACGCCGGGGCGGCCTTCGTTGAACAGCGTGTAATCCAGCGCCGCCCACAAGTTCGTGCCCAGGCGTTTTAGCGGGAATTCCTTGTCGTACTGGGTTTCGGCAGCCTTGGCCCATTTGCCGTTGAGCACGGTGTCGGTTGGCGTGGTGCTAAAGCCCGTAAAGGCGCGCAGCGACCATATGCCCAGGCCCAGCAGCAGGCCGAGGAACACGGCGATATACAGAATGCGTAATGATCGGGTCATGGCTGGGCTCGCTCAGAACTGGAAGTAAAGGAAGGGCGAGTAGCTCTGCGCCGAGAGCTTGAGAATCGAGGCCACGAACAGCAGCAACACCAGCGCTCGCATGGCGTAGCGCGGCCAGTCGGCGCTCCAGTAAGCCGCTTGCACCTGCGCCTCGGTGCCCACGGTGAAGCCGGGCACATGAATGTTCGGCTGCTCGCCCGGCACCGCTTTGACGGTGCCCGGTTGCGCGGTGGCAGGGCCGTCGGCCTCGGTGGTTTTGCCTTTGTCGATGGGCGGGTTGGCGTAGAAATCCCGCAGCCCGAAGAAGGCGAGGGTGGCGTAGGCCACTACCAGCGTCGCCACCTGCAAGCCGGTGAGGTTGGCGCGGTTGAGTTCCGACAGGTTCCAGTCGCCAAAGCCAAACATGGCGCCGTACATGCGGCCGGCCACGTGCAGGTTTTCCGCCCGGAAAATCACCCAGCCCATGATCACCAGCAAGAAGGTGAAGGCCCAGCGCAGCACGTTGAAACTGCGTGGCGCGGTGTTGATGCCGATGGCTTTTTCAATCGCCAGCCACACGCCATGCCAGGCGCCCCACACGATGTAGGTGATATTCGCGCCGTGCCAGAGGCCGCCCAGCAGCATGGTCAGGAACAGATTGCGGTACGTGGCCACTTTGCCGCCGCGATTGCCACCCAGGGTGATGTACAGGTAGTCGCGCAGCCAGGTCGACAGGCTGATATGCCAGCGCCGCCAGAACTCGGTAATGGACTGGCTGATGTACGGCTGCTTGAAATTTTCCATAAAGCGAAAGCCCATCATCAGGCCCAAGCCGATGGCCATGTCGCTGTAGCCGGAGAAGTCGAAATACAGCTGCGCCGTGTAGGCCAGCGCACCGAGCCAGGCATCGCCAGTGGTGGGGTTTTCCAGGGCGAAGCAGTGGTCCGCGACAATCGCCAGGGTGTCGGCGATAAACACCTTTTTGATAAACCCCTGCATAAAGCGCGTGGCGCCTTCGGAGAATTTATCCAGCGTGTGGGTGCGGTTGTTGAACTGATCGGCCAGGTCGCGAAAGCGCAACACGGGGCCAGCAATCAGGTGCGGGAAGATCGCCACAAAGGCGGCGAAGTCGATGAGATTGCGCGTGGCCGGCGTGTCGCCCCGGTACACATCGATGATGTAGCTGATCGACTCGAAGATATAGAACGAGATGCCGATGGGCAGCAGCACGTGGGTGAGAATGAACGGCTCCAGGCCGAACGAGGTGATGATGGCGTTAAGGCTGTCGACGCCGAAATTGGCGTATTTGAAGTAACCGAGAATGCACAGGTCCACACCCACACCGAGCAGCAGCCAGCGCTGCGCCGGCTTGGTCCGCACCCCGGCGGCACCGACCTTGAGGCCGATCCAGTAATTCCACAGCGTGACGCCGGCAAACAGCGCGAGAAAATCCACCCGCCACCAGGCGTAGAACACGTAGCTGGCAATCAGCAGCAGCAGATTGCGATAGCGTTGCCCGCTCAAATAGTACAAGCCGAGGAAAATCGGCAGGAACAAGAACAGGAACACATTGGATGAAAAAACCATCCGACTCTCTCCATCTTCACCTTCGGTTCAGAGGACGTGGCTAGCGCCACATCCCCCCCAAACCCCCCCGGGATTTCCGGGTGGATTGTGTTATTTCGAGCTACTCGGTCAGTCCCCTCTCCCGCTTGCGGGAGAGGGTTAGGGAGAGGGCAAACTTGCCGCCTTTACTCAATTGCTCGGGCTGAAATCCAACCCCCTCTCCTAGCCGGCCGCCCCCAGCCCTCTCCCCGCTGGGGCGAGGGGGCTGAATGGTGTTGCCTGGGCAAACACCATCCGCTTAAAACTCAGGAATCCTTCTTGCCCTTCTCCGCCTGCGGATCAAACACGCGGGTCAAGTCGCCACCCAGGCGAAAGGTCTTGAACGGCTGCATCGACTGCTTCCACTTCAACGTATCCCCGGCGCATTGGTAGAGCTGGCAGTACGGTTCCAGCCAGGCAAATTTGCTGTCGATTTTCAGGTCGTCCATGTCCTGTTTTTCGCCGGCTTTGTTGGCGAATTCGTCGGGGTCGTTGACGCCTTCCATCACGCGTTTGGCCAGGCGGCTGAGGGCGTCGCGGTTTTCCGTGCGCAGGTCAACGTGATTGGCTTCAGCGAAGCTGGCGATCATGGCCAGCGGCGGCAAGGCGTAGTTGTGGTAGGCGAGGGCGCGCTGTTTGCGTTTCAGCTCGTTGGGCAAAAAGCCTTCGTCGTCGACTTGATTGGCGCCGACGCGGTATTGCTCGATGGCCCAGTCGAACAGGTCTTGCCGGTCGGTCGCCACCGCCGTGGCCATCACCGACCACGCCGCCCAATACGAGTGGTTGTTCACTTGTTTAAGCGGCAGGTAGCTCCAGTCTTTCACCACCTGATCGCCCAACTTGCTGAACCAGCGCTCGATCAATTGCGCCTGTTGCGGGTAAGCCGCCAGCGGTTTCGATTCGGAAAATTTCAAGCGCAGGTACGCCGAGGCCACGCTGCCCAGCGCCCATTTGCGCATCGACTTGCCGGTGTGGTTGAAGTCGGTGCTCAGCAACGCGTCGGCCTGTGCCCAGGTGGTCAGCCAGCTCAGGGTGCAGTCGAGCTGTTCCTGGCGACCGTCTCGCATGTAGCCCATCACTTGCTTGCTCACGCCGCGCTCCAATGTGGTGATGCTGGCGGTGGAGTCGCGGAAGGCTTTTTCCGATTCCTTGTTCAGCGTGGCGCGGGCTTTGTCGGAGCCTTCGTATTTGCTGCGAAACACCAGCTTGTCGGTGTAGGGCTTGGGCGGCGCGCCGCATTGTTCTTCCGGCGGTTTGCTTTTCTTGCTTTCAATCGGCGCGTAGTAGCCCTGGGGCGGAACCAGGGCGGCACTGGCGCCACCGGCCACCAGCAAGGTACTCAGCGCGGCGCTGCGCAAAAGGGTGTGAGAGCGGTTCATAGGTGTGTGCCTCCTGCGGCTTTTGCCGTTAGGGTGCCGGCCCCGCCTGCCGGACGTTTGCACAGCGTGGCTTTCACGCTGAGGCCGTCGGGCATTTGCTCGGGGCTGTGAATTTCCATGGCGAGCATGTTCAGTTCTGCCCAGCCAGGGTCGTTACGCAGTTGGAACACGTAGCGGCCACCGGTATCGGCGGCGGCGCTTTGTTCCAGTTTGAGGTTCTCGCGGCGGCCGTTGAGGTACCAGATGGTCGCCTGCAGGGTTTTCACTGAAGGATCGCTGAACGTCAGGTCGATCTGGTGTTGGCCGCCTTGCAGGTCGAGCAGTTGGTTCTTGCCGTTGACCAGAATCTCGGTGCTGCCGTTGCGCAGTTTCACGTCATTTTTCAGCAGCGCTTTTTGCCCTTCACAGCCGTTGTCCACCAGCGGCATGGCCTGGCGGTAGAAGCTTTTCTGCGCCATGTCGTAGTGCGTGGCGAATTCCCAGACGATGATTTTCGGCGGGTGCTCGTGGAACTCCTGGCTGCTCAGGTATTGCAGCAGCGAGCTGTCGAAGCCACCGCCGGAGATGGCGTTGTTGAGAATTTCCGCACCGCTGTATTGCTCCAGAAAACCGGCGAAGTTGTACGCCGGGCCGCTGTTACTGGTGCCCACCAGCGCCACCTGCGGCTGCGATTCGTCGCCGAACAAGTCATCGCCGCCGCCTTCACCGCCGCCGCTGTCGGCCACGGCGGTTTCGAAACGGTCGACGTACTGAGTGGCGTAGCTGTTGCCGCACAACTGCGCGGCGGCTTTGTGGAAGGTGCCGAGTTTCGACAGCAAACCCACGCGCTTGCTTTCGTACTGGTGCTTGGGAATGTCGTCGAAGCCGGGAATTTCTTTCAGCGTGGCAGCGGTGATTTTCGCGGTGCGCTCGGCACCGTAAGGCGTCCAGTGGTGGTCGCCTTTGAAGTAGTAGGCGTGCTGTTCGTTTTCATCGAACAACGGACTGAAATCCGGCACCCACATGCCGGTCTGGCGCAGCTTTTCCACGGTGGCGAGGTAGTTCTTTTTCGCCAGGTCGTAGTTGAACGTCTTGCGCTCGTCATCGGTGAGTTTTTCCCGGTTGATCAGGCCGCGTGTCGGTTGGTACACCACCACCAGTTCGATGCCTTTTTTCTTCAGGGCATCGCGCAACGCTTTGAGTTTGGCGTAGCCCTCGGGCGTGGTGCCGAAGTCGGTGCGCAGGTCGTAGGTGGTACGGAACAGCCAGTCGTCCTGGGCCTGCACCAAGTGGGTGAAGAAGCCCAGGTACTTGGTGTTATACAAGTTGTTGTTTGCCGCCGCCGGGCACAGCGGCGGATTACCGCGCACGCTGTATGTCGGCGCGCCGGTTTCGGCGCCCTCTGCCATAGCGGCGGCGGCGAGCAGGGCGAGCGCCAGTGCAGACAGGGCGAGCCTTTTGGCTGAGCGCTTAGCGGTGTGCAGGGGCTTGTCTACGTACATGAAATGCATGCTCCTCAGTCCTGAAGTTCGGCCTGGCGTTCAACGGGGTCGATCAGCACTGCCTTATCCTGGCGAACCATCAGGTCCAGAATTTCGTTTTGCTTGTCGCCGAGAATTCCGGAGAAGCTGATGCCCGACGATTTGGTCGGCGCCAGCATGGCCACCCGGTACAGCTCCACACTCAATGGCGAGTCGATGGACAGCGGCCCCGAGCCGTTGCTGATCAGCTCGCCGCCGACCACGATCATCGACACCTTGGTGTCGAACGGGTCGAGGTCGATGTCGCGGTCGGTGTCGCTCAGGTCTTTGATGTGGCCGTACACGCCGACCAGGTGGTTGTCGGCGGCCAGGTTCTCGTACAGGCGAATGTTCACGCTGTTGCGCAGGCGAATGCCGTGGCGCGCGTTGCTCATCACCTGGTTGCCCCAAATCAGGTTGTTGGAGCTTTCGTACAGCGTGATGCCGTCGGATTTGTTGCGGTAAACCTCGTTGTAAGCGACGAGGTTGTTCACGCTGTTGCGGTCGATAACGATGCCGGACAGCGCGTTGTCGTAGACCTTGTTGTTGATGATCCAGCTGTCATCCACCTCGCGGGAAATGATGATGCCGTGCTTCTTGTGCGTGCCGTACACGGTGTTGCCGGAGATCACCAGGCGGCGCGAGCGGTCGTGGGGGTCGATGCCGTAGATGATGTTGTCGCGGTAGACGTTGTCTTTGATGACGAAGTCCTGGGTTTCGTAGCAATAGAAGCCGTACCACATGTCCGAGAACTCGGAACCGATGATCCAGCCGGTGGGCATCGGCCGGCCCATTTGCTTGCTCATGTTGGGCGTGTATTGGGAAATGCTCACGCCGTAGGACTTGCTGGTGCTGTAACCGAAACTGGCGATTTTGCTGTTGACGATGTAGGTCTCGGTGCCGCCCCAGGAGAGCAGGAACGGGCGAAATTCTTCGGGCTTCCTGAAGGTGGCCGGCGCCTTCTTCGCTTCGTTCCAGCCGGTGAGCTGGGTGTCGGTGATAAACAATTTGCCGTCGTTGACGATAAACGCGCCTCGGTCTTGCGAGAGGCGCAGTTCCTTGACGTCTTTACCAATCTGCAGCGTCGCGTCTTTAGCCACCACCAGCGGCAAGCGCAGGGTGAACACGCCGTTGGCATCAGCGGTGAAGTATTGCTTGGGCAGCTTTTTCGCCACCTCGCCCAGGCTGACGTAGCCGCCTTCGATAAAGATCGCCTGCGGCATGCCGCGCTGGCGGGTCACCCATTCGGCCATGCGGTTGTTGCCGCCGATAAATTCCTTCAGGGCGTCTTGCTGCACCATGCGCCGCACGGTAACGCTGCCTTTTTTACGGCGGTCGATTTTGGCGTTTACCGCCTCGGCGGTGTAGCCGCTGAGGTCGGGCAATTTCGGTGCGGCCAATTCCAGCGCGTCGGTCGGCGCAGTGGTCACGGTGTAGCTTTTGGCCTGGCGCAATTCTTTGGTCGCTTGCGGCTTGCCGTCGGTGCCGGGCAATGGCGCGTCGCTGGCGCGTGCCACGTTTTGCTGGCTGTCGGACGCCGGCGGCACCTCAACAGCCAGCGCCGCAGGGCCGAACGCACCGGTGAACAGCAGCACGCCGGCCAACAGCAACGGATGGAGCGGCGGGGTGTGTGCAGTCATCGCAAGGGGTCTCCCGTGGCCGGTCATCAGTAGCGCCAGATCACGTCAACAAACGCGCGGTGCATGTACGAGTCGGCGTCTGGGCCGTAGGCGTCGCCGGGCTTGAACACGCCGCCACGAAGGCGCACCAGCGCAGAGGGTTCGTCGATGCTTTCGCTGACGGCAGCGGGCAGCAGGCCCTGTTTGAAGTACTTGGTCAGCACCACGTCGACTTCCTGGCCGATGTCTTTTTCACCGTCTTGCATGGCGGCGTTAATGCCGCTGGTGCCGATCGGTTGCTCGTCATCGACGCGCCAGAACTTGTGGTACACCAGGCTCGCGTCGTAGTCCTCGCGCAGTTGCCAGGAGCCGAACAGGGTGGCCGCTTGCAGGTTGCTCAACTCGCCCCGAAACGCCTCGCCAAAGCGGTGCACCCGCGAGCGTGTGCCGGTGTAGGTGGAGCGGTTGCTTTGCAGGCCGGTCTGCTCGAAGTTGTCTTCGCCGCTGTCGCCGCCGCCGCCGCTGCCACGGGCGTATGCCGCACCCACTTTCCAGTTTTCATCAAGGTTGAAACGCAGGCCCAGGTCAGTGCCCCAGGCGTTGACGTCGCCGCTTTGCTTGCCGGTGGCAATCTGCTCGCCGCCCGCTGTAGTGGTGTTCAAACGGTCGCGGTCGCCGGTCAGCCAGGTGGCGCTGGCCCAGTAGTTGAGGCGGTTTTCGTTGCGGTGGTTGTAGGCGTCGCTGTTGGCCTGAATGCCAAGCCAGGTGAGGTCGCCCGTGCTGGTTTTGTCCAGCTCATCGACGGTTTCGCCGGGGCGATTGAGGTCGCCGTCATCGCGGGCGTGTTGCACGTTCAGGCCGACCCACTGGCCGGGCGTCCATTGCGTTTCCACGTCGCCATAAAGGTGCAGGCGGTCTTTGTCTTTCGGCGCCAGCTCGTCGAGGTCGGTGCGGTATTCGCTGAAGCGTTCGGCTGCGCCCAGGTGGGCGCGCAGCAAGGTGGTGTCGAAGGTCCAGTTCAGCGCTTCGATATTGGTGTCGCGCCACATGCCGTCGTCGTTGCGCAGGCGCTGGCGGCCCAGGCGCAGTTCTTCGCCGGGGTAGGGCGTGAGGCCCGAGTAACCAACCCAGAATTCGCGCAGCGCCAGGTAGCTTTTGTCGGGCTGGCGGCTGTCGTCACTGCTGTTGCTGCTTTGGGCGTTCTCGCCGTCCTCGGGTTGTTGCAGGGTGTCGGTTTCGATGATGTCGGTGGCGCTCACCGCCTGGCCCATGGCGTAGCCGGTCCAGTTGCCGCGCTTGCCGTACACCCAAGGGCGCAGGTCGATACCCGCACCGCTGACGTCGCCGCCGCTGCGGGTGCCGAGGTCGCGGTCGTCTTCGGACTGGGCGGTAATCTTCACGTCCAGGCCCCAGCTGCTGCTGTCGGTCATTTGCACGGCCCAGGCGGAATGGGCGGTGATCAACGTAGCGCTCAGGCCGAAACCGGCGCTCATCCATGCTTTGGTGGTTTTGCGTTTGGTGTGGCTCATAGCGGCTCCTGCCCGTCCTGAGGTTGCATGGCTTGCATCTGTGTCGCCTGTTGTAGAGCGGCGCCGCGCAAGGCTTGTTCCTGTTGCAGCAGGCGCTCGGCCTGGGGACGTGAGCCAGGGGGTAATTGCTGTTCGATTTGCGCCGCCAGCTCGGGCGCTTGCGCAGTGCCTTTTTGCACGGCGATCTGGCTGAACACGAAGGCGTTCACCGGGTCAGGCTGAATGCCGCGGCCCTGGGAAAACATTTGCGCCAGGGCGAAGTCGGCGCTGTTCTGCCCGGCGCGGGCGGCGGCCAGCAGGTGGTCCAGCGCCTGTTGCGGCTGCACCTTGCCGAGGTAGCCACGGCGGTACATCTGGCCCAGGTAGTAATTGGCGCTGGTTTCGGTCGGCGCCGCTTTTAGCAGGTGTTGTTCGGCTTTCTGCGGGTCGGCCGGCAGCAACTTGCCTTCGTAATAGAGTTTGCCCAGCAGCAGTTCGGCGCGCGGTTGCGCGGCGTCGCGGCCGTTTTTCAGGTAGCCG